>ENA-ORML01002631-ORML01002631.1-human-gut-metagenome-genome-assembly--contig:-NODE-2631-length-11405-cov-3.547753_pt1 | contig 11405 bp, 10 predicted proteins | sample MGYA00242103_ERZ508995 | MGnify/ENA primary metagenome ERZ508995 (study PRJEB26280, sample SAMEA2338702) | human gut metagenome | biome: human gut; feature: human-associated habitat; material: faeces...
TTGGACCATTTGTATTCAGTTATATCATTGCTGGAATATATGCTTTTATTCATTACAAAAGTCATAAAACAGATGAATATTGTTTATAAAACAAAAAGATTGATTTTTCCTATTAAAAGGATATCAATCTTTTCTTTGTATAATTTCAAAGATTTGTTATAAAAAATCTTTTATAAATCCTGCAATCGTGAGTAATGAAGAACTTACTTCGATCAAATGCATTGTCTTATGACTTAACTTCTTTAATGCATTTTTGAGACCATCAGTGTCTTTCTCTTCTGCTTTCTTTTGTGCTTCATGAATATATTCTAAATCTTCCTTTTGAGATTGAACTTCTGGCATGCTAAGAAGCGTATTGAGTTCTTTGCTGATTACTTCATAGTTGATTTCTACATTCGTATTGAAACTATTCACAATATTTTCTTGACTATTGTCAGTTTGATTAACATGTTGGATACTGTTGTCTCCCTTATTTACAACAACCTGACTTCCTTTATAGATTTCATTGTTGTCACCTTTAACAATATCTATCTTACAACTATTAAAATTAATTTCATACTTTCCTTCTGCCATGTCCTTATTCTCCATTAATTCCTTAACTTTTTCATAACTGTGCTTAATAAACTCACGATCCAATGAGGTAAATGCATAGACCTCTCCAGAAGATAATTCAAAATTCAATGTGTAATTACATAATGTATAAACATAATATGCAATAACTAAGAGTGTAGCTATGATAACTAACCATCCAATTGCTGAAAATGGCGTACTCAGCACCGCCACACCTATTAACAATGCAATAACTAAATTCAATATTGGAATATCTACCTCTGGTCTTCCATGCCATATACGTGTAATATTTCTAATTTGAATAAAACTGTCTTTTGAAATAATAACTCTATTGGCTATTACTAGTGATTCTTGTCTAAAAATCTTAAGCTTCTTCATTTTTTTCTTCCCCCATATTCTCTAAAGATGTAAAGATTACCTCTAAATCATCATCTTGCTCATTTTGTTTCTCAATAATATCTAATAACTCTGTATACATTGTCATAGCTTGAATATGATCCTCAAACACAAAAGAATACTCTTTTCCTGATGTAAGTTTCATATAAATTGCTTTTGTACGATACCTGATCAAACCTATAACAAATAGAACAATAGCTCCAATTAATAATATACAACCAACTAATTTGAATTCATTCGATGTTTGTAATATATATCCTACAATGGCAGCACCAGCATATTTATACAAAGACGATAAAATCTCATATTGATATCCATAATGTATTTTATTGATATTTTTAATTTGAATAGTAAATGCTTCACCTACTATTAAAGTCCCTTCTATCCTCAATTCATTTTCATAAAAGTAATGACCAATAACTTGAGCTAATTTTTGATATCCTATTTGTACGATATGTTGTATTTTGTGATATGTTTTTTTAAATCCAAATCTCCATAGACAACCAATAATGATTGCAATAATGAGGAACAATGCAACAAACGTTATGAAACGATATGAAGTATACGTTGTATTTAAACTGATATTAAAATAACCATCATTTAATTCTTGAACAGTTAGAGGCATTTCAGTGTTTTGATGAATTGTTTCTCCTTCAGCCAAAGAAACTCCATCTACATCTACAACTATTTCAACAGGATGAATTTTTTCAAGTCCAAATAATGAGTGAAAATTGAGTTGTAAATTTAATGTTTGTTGATAATCATCTTTTATAAACGAACTCTTTTCAACACTTTTTGAATTACCATAACCAAAGCCCTCACCAAATACTGAATTGAATGTCATAAGTGAGTCTTCATGCGATAAATCAATATTGCTCATTTGAATATCATATTTCATACAAGAGATATCATTATAAACAACTTCCTCATATTGAAGATTAACGTTTCTCTCTTTCATAAATGATGATAAATTTTCTGTAAATTCTCCAACTTTATCCTTTGCAATAATAAGACTCATATAGAAATTGATTTGATTTTCTTTTTTAATAATGATTTTTACATTATTCTGAGTAATTGGAATAATTGATTTGCCTTCATATTCTTGCTGATAAGAATATGAATTATATTTTTGACCATCAAAAAGAAATTGATAATTTTGATTATGTATTAATGAATCCTTATGCTCAGAATCTATACTTCCTGAATTCAATAATGCCTCTTTTAGCCAATTTAATAAATGAGATAAATCATCTTCAAACTTAATATTCTGATATGTCTGAAATGGTGATTCTTTTGAATATTCTCCAATATCAAACGTACTAGATGATGTTTCACCTGTTATTGATTTGTATTGTGACAAATAATCATCATAACTTATAAAGGTGAATGTAAATATAAATTTATTTTCATTATCTTTATCTACATCAAATTCAAGATTATCAGGTTTTTCTTTTTGCATTATAGATACAAGTTCATCTCTTCCACCTTTTATGTATTTATAATCAGATTCATCAACCTCTAACGAAGTTCTTATCTGAATTGATTTTGCCTCTGTATTCACATCTATCCGATAGTCAACATTTGCCCCACATCCGACTAAAAGAAGTAGAATGAGTACAAGAATAGCATACTTTATCTTCTTCATAAATCCCCCTTTACTAACCCTAAATAATATTTGAACCTATAATAAAATAACATAATTCTACAATTTATTTCAATATAATATTTTCACTTCTACATTATCGTTATAATTGATGTCATAAACGTATATAAACATCCTCTTTTAACCTATTTAATGATTGCCCCAATCTTAAAATTCAATAAAAAATATAACACTTACCAATATAATCAGTAAGTGTTAAAGATATATACTATTCTTCTAACAATCTTAAATAATGATTAGCTTCCCTCAAAACATGGTCAGCTAATAAAGGTACAATTATAGAACGTATTTCACAACTTAAAATACCTTTTGTTCCTGCTGTTTTGAATTCTTTCAGTTTCTTTGTTTCATCATATGGATTACATTCTCCATTGACAATAGCTAAGTCACTCTTCATTGCTGCACATTCTAGTAACTCTTGGTATTCTTTCACAAAATGATTTGAAGTCCTAATCAAGTCTGCTTCAGTAGGATCTAATAATCCTCTTATAAACAGCGCATGTTCCATCATAATCTGATTCCAGAATATCTCTATTTCTTTCATCGTTTGAATATCATCATTCACACCAATTTCATAATTGCACAAATAACAATGATATAACTTCGCTTCACGTAAAATATGTTCTAAAAGCAATGGGTAATTCATTGTGAACATAGCACATGATTCTACGTTTGCTATAATCGTTTCTTTAAACTGAATAAACTGTTCCAATAAAGCAAGAACTGCCTGATTCAATTGAGATATCTGAGAGACGATATCACAACATTGTGAGAGTTCCTGATGAGGATATAACTGGTATTCTTTTTGTGTAATATCTGTGTCAATATCTATACCAGTAAGGCACATTGTTTGTCTCTCAGCGTTCAATGTAAATTCAGTGACAATCTCACCTGAATTCAAAACATTTGAACGTATCATACCTTGACTTAAGTTAATTGTACAATTCAGTAAAATTTCAAATTCTTCTTTAAAACATTCTGCCTGTTGTGCAAAATCACCATTTGCTTTGGTAAATCCCGCTTCTAAAAATAATGCATGCTCTTTCATAATTCTTAAAAAAAATAAATTTAATTCTAAAGACGAAGTACAATATTTTAAATTATCTTCCACATTTTTTCCTCCTACCAAGACTAATATATTGATAGAATATAAAAATATGTTGATTGATTCATAAGTTTTAAATATATGATACAAATCAATACTTATATATCAAAAACATAAGAGTATTTACCCTTATGTACTTGTTAAAATATCTTGAATTTGATATAACAGTTCACTTGCATCCATAGAACTATAGAGCAACAATAGAAGTCATATCTAATGTTTTTTCTTAAAGATACTCACAAAAGAGAAAGGTGATTTTCAACAGCTTTCTTTGGTATATTTGCAATTCTTCATTCTTTAAGCGGTTTTTCAATGAAAATAAAAATTGCATATCATTACAATAATAAACCTATCAATTGGTTTGGTTATCCTATTAATCTAATTTTACTTATGACTTTTCAAGATTATCATAAGAATTTCTCTAAAACTTATAATCTCTTGTTTGATATTCTTATGGACAATAAACTTTATCATGAATTTATACAAAATCAATCATATAATGAATTTATAATATTTATAGAAAGAAAATAAACTAATCAAATAAATCTTCTAATGTAAAGGCATTTAATAATCTTGATATAAAAGTATATCTACTGCCTTGAGGAGCCAAAAATGTATTATCCCCTAATCGAATTGGCTTCTCTAATTTTATTGGTTCACCTTCAATGATTATTTTCTTATACCCATGAACATTATCAGAGTCAACTATTTCTTTGATTTTTGCATAATATGTTATAGCAGATACAGGTGCAACTTGATATACTGCTATATATTTCAAATTTCGCATTCTAGATTGACTAATTCTAATATCATACCATTGATTCTGTCCTAAAAAAACTGTATTGAATCCCATTTCTCTTGCTGGAACAATAATCGTATCTTCTAGAGCAGATTCAGATAAATCAGCTAAAACATCTTGATTAATATTTTGATTTAATAATTGTGCTAATTTAATAATGGGAATATGTATAAAGTTTTTTCCACCTGTTTCTTCAAAAAATTCTTTTAATAATTCTAAATTCGTTGTTAAAATCTCTCCATCATCACTTTTTAAACACCAATCTGCTTTCTCATCATTACTCACAAAAATAACATTTGACTTTAAGCTCATTAATTCTTTCCACAATATATAATCACCATATTCGTTCCCATTTGTCTTATTTTTATCTTTAAAACCTGGAGGTATTTTATTTTCAAACCTCCTTCTACCTTCAATTTTTAATTCTTCCAATTCGTCATTAGTATAATTTTTAATAATATTTCCTTGAGCTGTATTATAAATCAAATTAAAAAAGCTATCATCACTTACAAGTTTCTTTAATTCATCTTTGATAATTTTAAGTTGATCCCTATATAAGTTTATGTACCTTATATAATCTTTTTGAATTTCCTGAGTTTTCATATAAATTTCTTTTCCATTTAATATTGGTATAAGTTTTTCTAAAGGTGTTACATTTGTAAGCATATCCATTTCATTTGCTACATCATTTATCCTTTCACGAATTAAAAAGACTCTGTTTTTAGAAAATTCTTTTATAACTTGCATGGAATATTTCAACTTATTCTCATTATAAAACTTATTTATTATTTTTTCTATTTGTTCCTTGGTAGCATTACGCCATTGGTATGCAGCTAATAAAACATTGGTATCAAAAACAATATACGTGTCTCCCTGATTTATCAAGTCATCTAATTTCTTTTCAGTTACAAAATATTTATCAATCTCAGTTTCCAACTTTTCATTCCTCCCAATTCCTATTTTTATTCATTTTTAAAATATCTTAATTTGATTATAACTATTTACTTTTTTAATTACAATTATTTATAATAATACTTGTGAAAAAAACATATGCTATTATGATACTTTTTAAATGAAATGATTTTATAATAATATAAAAAAGGAATAGACATACTTCTATTCCATAAAATATCTCTTTAATTCTATTAGAACAATTATTATTCATTAATATTTGCACTTTGAATAACCAATTGACTTGCTTTTACACGATTATAATCATGTTTTAAATCAGCAGCACTTACACGTTCTAAGACTTCTTCTTTAGTCATTTGGTTTTGTTGAGCAATCATTTCAATTTGTTGATCAATTTCTTCATCAGTAGTTGTTAAGTTCTCTACATTTGCAATTTCATCAATAATAGCTTCAAATGTTGCTTGTTGTTTTGCTGATGGTTCAATTTGTTGACGTAAAGCTTCTTCCGTGCTTCCCATCATTTGTAAATATTGTTCCAATTGCATACCTTGTTTTGCTAAATCCATACGTATATGTTGAATATGCTGTTCCATTGCTCTTTGAATATCTTCATCATTAACTTCTACTTCACTATCTTCAATTAATTTTTCAAAAATAGCGTTTTCTACATTTGTTCTATATGTTTGATCATGTTGAGATTGAAGTTGAACTTTCATTTGATTTTGTAAATCTTCAACTGTTTGCATATTTGGAACATTTAAAGATGCAACAAATTCATCATTTAATTCAGACTCCTGTTTATTTTCAACTTTATGTAATTTCACTTTAAAGACAACATCAGCACCAGCTAAATCAGCCATCCCATAATCTTCAGGGAATGTAAGGTTTAAATCCTTAGTTTCACCTTTTTTCATTCCAATCATTTGTTCTTCAAACCCTGGTATAAATTGACCTGAACCAATTTCTAATTGATGACCTTCTGCTTTACCACCTTCAAAAGCAACTCCGTCTTTGAAACCTTCAAAATCAATTGTTGTCATATCACCATGAGCTACTTCTCCATCTTTTTCTACAAAAGTTGGATTTTGTGAAACCATTGCTTCAATTTGTTGATTAACTTCTTCATCAGTCGCAATATGTTTTTCTACTTTGACTTGAATACCTTTGTATTGTCCTAATTTATTAACTTTTCCCATACCTATTTCCTTTCAATTTGACATGTGCACATTGTAACACAGATAACATAGAGAAATCAAATTTCTTTCAAATAAAGTAAGAATTCAATTCTTATAATTTCTTTTCATCATTCATGATTTATTAAAACTATATGTGCCTTATATAAAAACTATCATTATAAAAAAGCAACTTTAAAGATAACTATAGACATACAATCTTCTATAATGATAATATAGATTTTGTATTCATAACAATTATAAGAAAGGTATACTATTATGGAACCTAAACACAAAAGAAGAGTAAGATATAGTGGGACTCATCCCAAGAAATATAATGAGAAATATAAAGAATTAAATCCTGATTTATATCCTGAAACCATAGAAAAAGTTATTAAAAAGGGAAGTACACCAGTAGGTATGCATCTATCTATTATGGTTAATGAAATCTTAGAGTTTCTAGATATTCAAGAAGGTCAAATTGGATTAGATTGTACCTTAGGCTATGGAGGACATACTTTAAAGATGCTTGAATGTTTAAATCATACTGGTCATATGTATGCTTTAGATATTGATCCTATAGAAAGCGTTAAAACAAAAGAAAGACTTTTCAATAAAGGATATGGTGAAGAACTCCTAACAATTAAACAATGCAATTTTAAAGATATTGATTATGTTTCAAAAGAAGTTGGTTTATTTGATTTTGTATTAGCAGATTTAGGTGTTTCTTCTATGCAGATAGATAATCCTGAGAGAGGATTTTCATATAAAAAAGAAGGTCCGTTAGATCTAAGATTAAATCCTGAAAAAGGGATTCCTGCATCACAAAAATTACAAGAATTAAATAAAACACAATTAGAGCAACTTTTCATTGATAATTCAGATGAACCATATGCTAAAGAAATTGCTAAAAATATAGATTCATTCTTAAAAACTGGGCGTCTGATTGAAACCACAACTGACCTATATAAAATTATTGAAAAAAGCCTTTCTTTCATTCCTGTAAACGAAAGAAAAGAGTCTATTAAAAAGTCTGCTGCAAGAGTTTTTCAAGCATTACGTATTGAGGTCAATAATGAATTTGATGTTCTTATTGAATTTATGGAAAAACTCCCCAATATTCTTAAATCAGGCGGAAGAGTTGCGATACTTACTTTTCATTCTGGAGAAGATAGAATTGTTAAAAAGGCCTTTAAAGAAATGAAGAATCTTGGTATTTATAGTGATGCTGCAAGGAATGTTATAAGACCTAGTAAAGAAGAATGTCATATGAATAGTCGTGCCAAATCAACCAAAATGAGATGGGCTATTAAAGATTAATTAAACTATGTTATTAGAATAAAGGTGGAGAAAATTAACTTTGAAGTAAAGTCCTTCTCTTTTTGTTATTTCTTCACAAAATATAATTAAATAAATCATTAAGTTTCGAAACATCATATGTTGGTATTAAACTATAATCTTTAATTCATCACTTGTATAGTCAGTATTTCAAAACAGCATTTAAATTTACATTCCAACTATTGGTTATATTATATACGAGACCGCTAATTTAAAGATTAGAATCAATTCATATGGATTTACATTCCAACTATTGGTTATATTATATACTAATTAACAATACCTGTAAAAGCAAGAGGAACATTCAAATTTACATTCCAACTATTGGTTAGATTATATACCACCTCCTATAGATATATGCGTGGCTTTGCGATGCAAATTTACATTCCAACTATTGGTTAGATTATATACAGAGCAAGACACAACACAATTAAACTGTTCTCTAAGATTTACATTCCAACTATTGGTTAGATTATATACAGAGAACACTTAAAATTAGAAAACTTATCTTTATCATATTTACATTCCAACTATTGGTTAGATTATATACAGGGATCGCTTGTTATTCTAGGAAGCACTTTAGAAGGGATTTACATTCCAACTATTGGTTAGATTATATACCATTCAATATAGACTTTCTATCTTCATCTAAATCAAAATTTACATTCCAACTATTGGTTAGATTATATACGATTTTACAATCTTATTTCCTAACTCACTATCTCCAGTATTTACATTCCAACTATTGGTTAGATTATATACCGAACCGCTAAACAAGACATGAATACCCATATTTATTTACATTCCAACTATTGGTTAGATTATATACTGGTTAAGACTTCACTTGCATTATCTTTAAAAGATGATTTACATTCCAACTATTGGTTAGATTATATACCGCACCCATAGCAAGAGTACCAAGACCCGTAAACAAATTTACATTCCAACTATTGGTTAGATTATATACTACAACAAATTAACGAATCAAATTGTGTATAACTTATTTACATTCCAACTATTGGTTAGATTATATACTATTGTCTTTATTCTAAACAACTGTCCATTTCCTTCATTTACATTCCAACTATTGGTTAGATTATATACATCACTAAGCATTAGATTTGTACACAACTTACATAAATTTACATTCCAACTATTGGTTAGATTATATACATCGAGGAAGCACGTTCAAGCGAAGCATTAGTCCCAAATTTACATTCCAACTATTGGTTAGATTATATACTAAATAACATATCGTAATCAGCAATAACTCTAATATATTTACATTCCAACTATTGGTTAGATTATATACGTTAATAGTTCTCTTATTTATCACATCATGTCTAAATTTACATTCCAACTATTGGTTAGATTATATACCCATAAATACTACACTATTTTTATATAAATTTTATATCTAATTTTCGATTATCCGTATAACTACTGTACTTTCAAGCATTTTGAAGTATAAAAAAGCATTCATTTTACCACGAATTTACCACGGTTGAATGAGCCTTGATATGACTATAAAATAACACTCAAAAGACATCATTACTGAAATGGTGTCTTTTTAAAAAGCAGTCAATCCTAAGACTAACTGCTTTGTGTGTATGGATATGAAGTTGTCAAACTGGGATTTATCGCACTCCTGTCAAGATAAAATTCATTAACTGCTCTACATCATCAAAATCATCATAATCTCCGTTTATGCCATCTCGATGATACACAACTCCATTTTTCTCATTTCTCTCTAAACAATCCAAAAGCTTTTCTTCTCCATATTTTTTAGCAAATAGAGTAAATGTGTATGGTTTAATTTTTCTCAATAATCCTTTCTTGCAATTTTCTTCACACTTATAACAATGTGTCAAATCTTTTACAACCGAACATTTTTTATTTTCACAAGTATCATTACCTGGACAACCGTTTGAGCCACAACCATTGCACTCAACATTTTCTGAACACAAACAACATGCAAGACCACATCTAGCAATTCCTAATTCTCGTTTCATAGGATACCTCCAAATTCTAATTTGTCGCTTTCTTCATATTCATATTATAACAGTTCCATATATCCGCTACAATAAAAATCAGCATACCCTTTGATATTTTTTCTACCTTGAAAAATACACACTTTTTCTTTCTTCCTCTTGATTACCCACCACAGAAAAGGAAAAGCCCTGTCAAGAGCATTGCCGCCATTGGTGGTGCTTTGCACTCTTTACTGGGCTTTTTGTTTGCTGTATCTTCCATGCAAGAGGAAAATCAAAGACCTCTGTTCCATTTCGCCTTTAGATAATCTTCATAGTCCGCTTCATTAAAGTCTAATTGTGGCGAAGTGTCTGGTATGTTGTTTCTGTTGTCAATATCTGCAAGTTGACGGAATATCCAGTCAGCATAAGGGTCGTGGTATTTGTATTCTTTCAGTTGTTCTCTGTATCGGTCTAACCCTCGCATTTCCTTATGCACTTTCATCATGCGTTCTATTTTCTGATGCTGTATCAACTGCTTGATTTCCATAAGTTCTTCCAACTCTGTAACCTCATTGGTAATATAGTTATGGATATACTGTATAAGTTTATATACCTTGTAAAATCTGTATTCGTTTTCATTATCGAAAAATTCATTTTCAGACAGATAATCTAAAGAAACATTGAAGTCCTGTTCCCGTTTGATAATATCCATGATATATGGCTCGGTGTGGTCGATATACTTCCATTCTCCCGACAATAATTCATTGGGCGTTACACCCAGCACGTCCATTATCTTTTCCAGCGTATCAAAGGTAGGATAATTCACACCACGTTCAATCTTGGAAAGGCTCTGCATATTGATACCGATTTTGTCCGCAAGTTCCTGTTGTTTCATTCCTCTGTGTTTTCTTATGGTCTGTATGTTCTCTCCTAAGAAACTGATTTTCTTTTCATAATACTCCATAACTTAGTATAACCGCTCCTTTCGTTGCTTTTATTGTCATTTATAAGCATATCATACTTAATATATATCGAAAAGTCAATCGAAACTTCTTGACAAGTAATTCTAGTGGCGTTATTATCTTATCAGACAGAGTGATTAAGCACGCTAGGGTCAATCACACACTTGAGTAAGCATATATAAGAGATGTTTTCACTTTGATAGCATGAATGAGCATGGACTATCAGACTAAAAATAGGGTTTCTGACTGGGGCTGTTTCGTTTAGCCACGAGCCTCTCAAGGCTCGTGAGCGTTAAGAACGGAACAGACACAGGAAGAAAGGGAACGCCTTTAGGCGCTCGTAAAGGGCGTATATGTAACACCGCCCTGCGCATACATGTCATAGTACCTAGAAACTGTGATAAATAAAGGACAAAACGCTATTTTTACCCCGCAAAAAAACGGGGCATACGAAAGGAGTAATGCACTATAACTACACACAAAAATTTATCCGTTAAGATTGATTACATCAGCAT
>ENA-ORML01002634-ORML01002634.1-human-gut-metagenome-genome-assembly--contig:-NODE-2634-length-11396-cov-3.354907_pt1 | contig 11396 bp, 7 predicted proteins | sample MGYA00242103_ERZ508995 | MGnify/ENA primary metagenome ERZ508995 (study PRJEB26280, sample SAMEA2338702) | human gut metagenome | biome: human gut; feature: human-associated habitat; material: faeces...
AAACTTTCTCCTATTCAAAAAGCAAGAATTGTAAGACTTTTAAAAGAAAGTGGAAATGTTGTTGGTTATATGGGAGATGGTATTAACGATGCACCTTCATTAACTAATTCTGATGTTGGGATATCTGTTGATACTGCCGTAGATATTGCTAAAGAATCTGCTGATATAATTTTATTAGAAAAAGATTTACATGTTCTATTAGATGGTGTTACAGAAGGAAGAAAAACTTTTGGAAATTTAATGAAATATATAAAAATGGCAACAAGCTTTAATTTTGGAGAAGTTATGTCTGTTATTATTGCAAGTGTTGCTTTACCATTTTTACCTGAAACTCCTATTCAATTATTAGTAGAAGGATTACTTTATGATTTTGGTCAATTAACTTTACCTTTTGATAATGTTGATGAAGAATATTTACAAAAACCTAGACAATTTAACATTAAAAGTTTAAAAGATTTTATGCTATTTATGGGACCTTTAAGTTCTGCATTTGACTTAATTGTTTTTGCAAGTTTATGGTTCATATTTAACTTAAGAGAAGTTGCCTTATTCCAAACAGTTTGGTTTACTTATAGTATAATTTCAAATTTACTTGGTATGCATATTATTAGAACTGCTAAAATTCCATTTGTACAAAGTAATGCTCATAAAATGGTTTACTTATCTTCTATTTTACTAAGTGTTATTGGAATTATTGTACCATTTACTTGGCTTGGTAAAACTATTGGATTAGTTCCAATTCCATTACCTTATATGACTATTATTATTGGAGTTCCAATTCTATATTGTTTTGTAGCTATGTTTGCCAAAAAAGTTTATATTAAAAAACATGGTGAGTGGATTTAAAAAAATAGCCCCTTTTTGAAAGGGGTTATTTTTTTATCTACCTTCATCTTTATCAAATTTAGGTTTAAAATATGAATCACAATATTTCATTTTTCCTTCTTCAATGTCATTAATTATTTTTTCTACATCAGTTTCTTTAAATCCTTTTTCTTGTTCATCATACAAGTAGTAATATTTATTATTTTTTATTTTTACTTCATATAATTCACTATCTTCCTTTTTTCCTTCATCATCCATAAAGAAAACATCATAATCACCTATTTTTATACTTGATTTTTCTTTATCTGTTAAAAGTATTTGGAATAATTTTCTGTAATATTTTTTTAGTTCTACCATTCCCATTTTTTCTTTTTCTGAAATATTATTTTTCATGTATTTAAAAATAAAATCTATTTTACATTTAATTATGATTTCTTCTTTATCTTTATTTTCACTTGTAGCATATTTTTTAATGTACTCATTCCAACTATCATCATCTTGCATTTCTTTTTTTATCATTTCAATTATGTCTTCCATATACATATTATTTTTGCAATATCCTATTTTTTCGTCCATTTTCTTTATTTCTTCATCTGATATAACCTCACATTTTGTTCCATCTATTGCTTCTGTTGCTTTTGCAAACCCTTTTGTTTTCATTCCTTTTTGTATTCTATATAAATCTAATGCAATATCTAAGTAATAGTTTTTGCCATCAATATCTGTTATAACTGCTACGTGTCCTTCTCTTTCTTCGTCATATCCTACAATTCTTGCATTTATATTTGCTTTTTTTAACCTATTTATTGTTTCTGATTCTATTAAACTCATTTGAGAGCATACTGCTAAGATCTTATTATAATATTCCCTTTTTTCTATATCATCTATTGACATTTCTTTACTATACTCTGCTAATATTTCTCGCTCTCTTTCTAAATATATATAATCTCTGTCATAAGAAAATATATCTCCTACAGATAAGTATATATATCTAACCTTTTCAATATCAGTCAAATCTTTAGGCATATCTTCTAATATTTTTTTAACACTAATTTTCACTTATTTTTACTCCTTCATTTGGTAAAATATCTTTAAAGATATTTAATATTTCATCTGTTAAATAAATTTGTCCGCAAGGTTTGTACTCTTCTCCTACTTTTATTTGAACATTGATATTATTTCTTTCTCCATTAAAATATTTAATAGCTCCTCTTAGTTTTTCTTTTTCTTCTTCATTTGCATTTGTAATATCTAATGTTAATATTTTTACCTTCTTCTCTCCAAAGTCTTTTATATCATTTGCAATAATTGTTGTTGTATCATCTTCTCTAATACTAAGTCTACCATTAACTTCTACAATATTTTCTTCTATTAAACTTTTTCCTGATTTTATATAAGCATTTTCAAACACAATAATTTCAGCTGTTCCATACAAGTCTTCTACTGTCACAAAAGCCATAAGTTTATTATTTTTAGTATATTTTTTCTTAATAGATGAAATTATTCCTATGTATTTTACATTTTGTCCATCTTTATATTTCAATTTTGTATTTTGTCTTATCGTTCCATTTTCTTCATTATTTATATTTGTATTCATTTGTTCATCTATATTTTTTAGTTCTAAAGTATTTATTGTAGCTTGTGCTTCTATTTGTTTTCTTAGTTTTTCTAATGGATGACCTGAAATATAAATTCCAAGCATTTCTTTTTCTAATGATAATAATTCCTTATTAGGAAATTCTTCATGTTCTTCAAAAGTGTATTTTATTTCATTTAATTCTTCTTTTTCTTCTTCTGTTCCTAAATCAAACATTGAAACTTGTCCTGCAAATCCTTTTTTATTGTTTGATTGTATAATGTCCATAATTGTTTCAAAAGAAGATATCAATGTACTTCTTGTTTGTTCAAATGTATCAAAAACTCCTGCTTTTATTAAACTCTCTACACATTTTTTATTAACTGCTTCATTTGCAATTCTTTCACAAAAATCTGTAAAGCTTTTATATGGACCATTTTCATTTCTTTCTTTTACTATATTATTAACTGGTACTGTACCTACATTTTTTATACTACCTAGACCAAAACGAATCTTACCATTTTCAACAGTAAATTTTGTATTACTGTGATTTATTTCTGGTTTTAATATTTCAATTCCTAGTGTTTTACATTCATCTATATATTGAGGAATTTTATCTAAGTTTCCTAAAAAACTATTTAATGTTGCTGCCATAAATTCTGCTGGATAATATGCTTTTAAATATGCTGTTCTATATGCGACTACAGCATAGCAAGCTGCATGTGATTTGTTGAAAGCGTATTTTGCAAATTCAGACATTTCATCAAATATTTTATTAGCTGATTTTTCATCTATTCCGTTTCTTACACATCCTGGAACTATTATATTTCCATTTTCATCTACTTGCCCATGAATAAATATTTCTCTTTCTTTTGCCATAACATCAAGTTTTTTCTTACCCATAGCACGTCTTACTAAGTCAGCTCTTCCAAGTGAATATCCTGCTAAGTCACGAACTATTTGCATAACTTGCTCTTGATATACCATACATCCATATGTTACGTTTAATATTGGTTCTAGGCTTGGATGTGTATATTCATTATGCCCTGGATGTAATTTTCCCTTTACATATCGTGGGATTTGATCCATAGGTCCTGGTCTATATAATGAAACTCCAGCTATCAAATCTTCTAAACAGTCTGGTTTTAATTCTTTCATAAAGTTTGTCATACCTTGTGATTCAAATTGAAATATTCCACAACTTTTTCCCTCTTGCCATAATTTATAAACTTTTGGATCAGCCATTTCTTTGTCAAATTCCACATCTATCCCTTGGTTTTCTTTTACTAAATCTATTGTGTCTTGTATTACAGTTAACGTTCTTAGCCCCAAGAAATCCATTTTCAAAAGTCCTAGTTCTTCTAATGTTGTCATTATATATTGAGTAGAAATTTGTCCATCACGTACATATAAAGGAACATATGTGTCTACAGGGTCTTTTGTAATAACAATTCCGGCATGCATGTGTTGATGCCTGTCTTGGCATTCCTTCTAGTCCCATTGCTATGTCTAAAACTTTTTTTACCGTCTCATCTGTTTCGTACAAATTGCTTAATTCTTTGTTTTGTTCTAATGCTTTTTTTATTGTTATGTGTAATTCATTTGGTATCATTTTTGCTAATGTATCCGCTTCTGAGTATGGAACATCTAAAACTCTAGATACATCACGAATTACCATTCTTGCAGACATTGTTCCAAAAGTAATAATCTGTGAAACATGATCATGTCCATATTTTCTAGATACATAATCAATAACATCTTGTCTATGTTCATAACAAAAATCCACATCAAAATCTGGCATACTTATTCTTTCAGGATTTAAAAATCTTTCAAAAAGAAGTCCATATTTCATTGGATCTATATCTGTAATTTCAATTGCATATGCTATAATTGAACCAGCTCCGTGATCCTCTACCTGGCCCTACTGGTATATTGTGTGTTTTTGCATAATGAATAAAATCCCATACAATTAGGAAATAATCAACATATCCCATTTTTTTGATTACACCTAATTCATATTCTGCTCTATCTAATATTTCTTTTGATGGATTTTCTCCATATCTATTTTTTATACCATCATCACATAATTTTTTAAAATAATGATAATGTGTTGGAAACTCTGGAGGTACATCATAGTTAGGTAATATTGTATGTCCAAATTCAAACTCCACATTACATTTTTCTGCAATTTTAACTGTATTTTCTATTGCATCAGGAAATGCCTTAAAATATTCAATCATCTCTTCTGGTGATTTTACATATAATTCTTCTGTATCAAATCTCATTCTGTCTATATCGCTCATTCTTTTACCTGTTTGTATACAAAGCAAAACTTCATGATTATATGCATCTTCTCTTTTTAAATAATGAGCATCATTTGTAGCAACAAGAGGAATGTCTAGTTTTCTTGCTAATTGTACTAATTTTTGATTAGCTAAAACTTGTTCTTTAATTCCATTGTTTTGTATTTCTATATAATAATCTTCTCCAAAAACTTTTTTATGCCATAAGGCAATCTCTTCTGCCTTTTCATTTTGTCCATTTAACAAAGCTTGATTAACAGAACCTGCTAAGCATGCACTTAAGCAAATTAAACCTTCATGATATTTTTCTAATACCTCTAAATCAATACGAGGTTTATAGTAATACCCTTCTGTAAATCCAATTGAAACTAATTTACTTAAATTCTTATAACCCTCATTATTTTTTGCTAGTAAAATTAAATGATTATATTTATTATCTATATTAGGTTCTTTATCAAAACGAGAACGAGGTGCAACATATACTTCACAACCAATAATTGGCTTTACGCCTTCTGCTATGCATGCTTTATAAAAGTCAATCGCTCCATACATAACGCCATGGTCTGTAATTGCAATTGAATCCATACCTAGTTCTTTTGCTCTTTTTGGTAGGTCCTTTATTCTATTTGCTCCATCTAATAAACTAAATTCACTATGTATATGTAAGTGCACAAAATTAGACATCCTTTTTCTCCTCTCTTGGATTATTTTCGTTAATTTTATTTTTTATATTGTATCATAAGAGCAGATAGTTATCAATAACTATCTGCTTTATAAATATCTTTAACTATAACTTAGGCTTTCACCCAAATAGATGTTGACTTTCCTTTTACTTTAAATGTCCCACATCCTTCTTCATCTATTATAATTTCTTCTTCACAATTTGACAAAGCATCTATAAATTTCTCTCCTGAAAATTGTGTTCCAATATACATTCTTTTTTCTCCATCACCTTTGTTAGAAATTACAACGGCTAGTCCTGATTTTATATGTTCATCATCACCTTCACAAGTCCATCCTATATAGTCTGGATGATCAAAATAATCATGTTGCTCTCCATATGCTCTTTCTTTTCTCAACTCAAGTATTGTCTTAAGTTCTTCTAATGGCTCAATATTATCATGTGGTATTCCATAAAAATCCCCATAAAAAACACATGGATATCCAGAATTTCTTAATAAAATCAAACTATATGCAGCTGGTTTAAACCATCTTTCTACAAAGCTTTGTAAACTTTGACCTGGTTGAGTATCATGATTGTCCACAAATGTTACTGCCATACTTGAATTTTCTTTTACTAAGGTTCCTTCAAAAATTTTGGATAAATCATAATTTTCGTCTTTTGATGCTGTATCAAAATGATAATGTAATGGTATATCAAAAAGTGATATTTTCCCTTCGGTTTCTGTTATATATCTGTGTAATTTTGCTATATCACCACTCCAATATTCTCCAACTGTAAATAATTCTTTCCCTGTTTCTTCTCTTAATTTTTGTATCCAATCTTTGTAAAAAAATGCTGGTATGTGTTTTACCGCATCTAATCTAAAACCATCTACTTTTGTTGTTTCTAAATACCATTTCCCCCAATTTATACACTCTTTTACTACTTCTTCGTTTGTAAAATCTATGTCTGCTCCCATTAAATAATCATAATTTCCAAACTCTTCATCAACTGCTCCATTCCAATTTTTATCTTTAAATTTGAATATTGCATTTTCTTTTGTATTTTCTGCATAATCTATTCCATCAAAATGTGTCCAATTCCATTCAAAATCTGAGTATTTATGTTTTCTTCCTGGAAAGGTAAATTTAGTTGCAACACGTATTGTTTCTTGTTCTCCTACTTGTTGATTATGATCTCCCCAATCAACTTTTGTTGCTGGAATTGTTTGTAGCATATCTGCTCCCATTTTATGATTTAAAACTATGTCTGCATAACTTTCTATTCCATTTTGTTTTAAGTTCATAATACAATTTAAGTATTCTTCTTTAGAACCATACTTTGTTTTAATTGTTCCTTTTTGGTCAAATTCTCCTAAATCATATACATCATATACTCCATATCCTACTTCATCTTTTCCACCTACTCCTTTGTATGCTGGCGGTAACCACATTGCTGTTACTCCTAAGTCTGCTAGTTTCTCTGCATTTTCTTTTATTTGATTCCATAAATTTTGTTTGCAATCCATATACCATTCAAAGTATTGCATTATTATTCCGTTTATTTTCTTCATTTTATTACCTCTTGTTTTTTATAAATTTTATATTAGTATTATATTATTTTTTTTTATTTTTTTCAAATTTCACAAAACACTTTATCTTTTAGAAAAATTATGATACAATACAATAAATTTTGTAAGTAATTGTCAAAAGATGAATGGAGGAAAAATTTTATGGAATTCAATAAATGTAGTAGATGTGGTACTTTTTATTTATCTGAAGGAAATGTATGCCCTAAATGTAGCACTAAAGATGGATTTGAATTTTCAACATTTAAATCTTATATAAAAGAAAATGGATTAAATGAATCTTTAGATACAATTTCTGGAGAGACAGGAATTTCTGTTAAAAACTTAAATAGATTTATGGGATATGAAGAATTCAAAAATTATAAAAAAGAATATGAAAAATCTTTAAATAATGGAAATTCAAAAATTTCTCTTAATTAAAAATTTCATAATGGATAAAATCCTTATGCATTATGGATATTTGCTAATATAGAAAGGATGATATAAATGGAAAATGTATTTAATATATTAGAAGAGCGCGGATATATTGAACAAATGACTCATCCAAAAGAAATAAAAGAGTTATTTGGAAAAGAATCTGTTCCTTTTTACATAGGAATTGACCCTACTGCAGATAGTTTACATGTAGGTCATTTTGTTTCTTTAATGGTTGCTAGTCATATGCAAAAATGCGGCCACAAACCAATTATTTTAGTTGGAGGAGGTACTGCAACAATAGGTGACCCTTCTGGAAAAACTGATATGAGAAAAATGCTATCTCGTGAAGAAATTAGCCATAATGTAGAATGCATAAAAAAACAAGTTGAAAAATTTGTTAGCTTCGAAGGTGACAATGCAGCTATAATAGTTAATAATGCTGATTGGTTGTTAGATGTTAAATTCATTGATTTTGTACGCGATATTGGTAGTTTATTTTCTGTAAATAGAATGCTTGCTGCAGAATGTTATAAACAAAGACTGGAAACAGGTTTAACTTTTTTTGAAATGAGTTATATGTTAATGCAATCTTATGATTTTTTACATTTATATGAAAAATATGGTTGTAAACTAGAAATGGGTGGAAATGATCAATGGTCTAATATAATCGGTGGAGTTGAATTAATTAGAAAAATTGGTAAAGATGATTCTTATGGTTTAACATTTAAGCTTCTTACAACAAAAGAAGGTAAAAAAATGGGTAAAACTGAAAAAGGTGCTTTATGGTTAGATGCTAATAAAACTTCTCCATATGAATTCTATCAATATTGGAGAAACATGGAAGATAGTAGTGTTGAAACTGTTTTAAAAATGTTAACTTTCTTACCTATTGATAAAGTAAATGAATTATCTTCTTTAAAAGATGAAAAAATAAATGAAGCTAAAAAAATAGCAGCATTTGAAATAACTAAACTAATTCATGGTGAAGAAGAAGCTAAAAAAGCTGAAGAAGCTTCTAATGCTTTATTTAATGGTCAAGGAAGTCTTGATAATATGCCAACTGTAAAGATAGAATCAACTAATATCTCTATTGTTGATGCAATTATTTTAACTAATATTGCTCCATCAAAAGGTCAAGCAAGAACTTTAATAAATCAAGGTGGTATATCTTTAAATGATGAAAAAATAACAGATATTTCTTATCAATTATCTGATAAAGATTTTTCAGATGGTTATGCTATTTTGAAAAAAGGTAAAAAAGTATTTTACAAATTAGAAAAATAATATAATTAAAAACATAATAAAAATCCAATTTACAAATAAATTGGATTTTTATTATTGTTTAATTGTTAGTTTTATTATTTTCTACAGAATTTGAACTTGTATTTTCTGTTGTATTCACTTCATTAGCTATTGTATTATTAGAACTAGTTGTTTTTTCTAATTCTTCCTTTTTCTTATCTTCTTTTTCTTTAACTTGTTCTAATGAAGTAATTAAATCTTGAAGCTTTTGAACATCTTTTCCCATCATTTCCCAATCATTGTTATTGTTTGAGTTTGTTAGATTTTCATTAGCTTTAATAATTGCTTCTATTAGACCTTCAACATCTTCTGTATTTTCTACTTCAATGTCTACTGCATATTTAGAAAGTAAGTTTTCTAATGCATTACTTAAGCTATTTCCTATTGCTACTTTATTACCTGAAGCTACAATTACTTTCTTTAATACTGGAACTTCTGATTCATTTAACATTGTTTGATATATTGGTTCTACATATAATAATGTATTTTTTATTGGAACTATTATCATTTGTTTTGTTAATTTTGTTCCTGTTGTATTTAAAGTTTCTAATTCTGCTGATATTGCTTCATCTTCTTCTATTTGTTTATCTAATTGCATAGGTCCAACTATATTACTATCTGCTGAAAATTTATATAACTTCAATTCATTTGTAGCACCATTTGTACTACCAACTAAATAAGAAATTAAATTTTGTTTTTCATCAGGTGTATAAATTTGCATTAAGCCCATTTTTTCACCATCATTTGTTTTTACCATTGTATAATATGGTTCCACATATGTTCCAGTAGATTTTGATGATTTTACACTATTATATTTTGCAATATCCCATAAATCATCTGCTCTATATAATACATCTGGTTTTACATTGTGATATACTTTTAAAATCTCTGATTGAACATTATATAAAAATTCTGGATATACAAAATGGCTTGATATATCTTGTGGTATTTGTGTGTCTAAATCTACAAATAATGTATCATACACATTTCTGTACGCCATGGCAATTGGATCTGTTCTATCTGTAATATAATATGACATTGTTCCATCATAACTATCTACAATTACTTTTACTGAATTTCTAATATAATTAATATTTTCTTTTACTCCATCATGTTGTATTGTTGTATATTGTGAATATGGATATTGGCTTGATACTGTATACGCATCAATAACCCATACAATTTTTCCTTCTTCTGTTACTACTGTATAAGGATTTTCATCGTATATTAAATATGGTAAAGCTTTTTTAGCTCTTGATATAACATCTCTGTTTATTAGAATTTTGCTTTCTTTTGTTATTTCTCCTGAAAATGCTAAATTAATATCTCCTTTTGTCATTCCTAATATTAATCTATCAAAAAATCCTAGTTGTAATCCTGCTTTTCCATCATATGTTGATGTTTGATCTACTCCATTTTCATCTGTATAGTCATATTCTTGTTTATTTTTTGCATTTGTTGCAATTGTTTCTTTACTTCCTAAACCAAAATACATACGAGGTTGAGATAATTTTATTTTTTCATCTTTTCCAGATACATCTTTTTGTATATATTTTGTATTACCTGTTTCTGTGCTTTGTGTAGCTGATGTTATAATTTGTCCCATTCCGTGTGTATATTCATATGTCTTGTTATTATATGTTCTTCCTGAGTTTGTAATTTCTCTAGGTGATACATATACTAATTGATCTTTTCCATCTATTTTATATTTAGCTAAATTTGCATTTCTATAAGTATAGTACCCTGTTTTTGTTTGATTATCTTCTAATGTTTTTACAACAGCTTCTTTGCTTATTATTGGAATGTTGTTTATAACATTACTACTTTCACTTACTTCTTCATTTGTTATTGTTCCTGTGCTCTCTAATTTATCTTCTTCTATATTTAATTGATAAGCATTTTTAGTATTTTTTATATTTTCAGCTATATTTTCTTTTTCTTTGTCTAACTCGTTTGAATTAACAAATACTAAATCAAAAACAACCATTATAATAAATAATGCTACTAAATATACTGGAATAACAGCTAAATTTTTTAATACTTTGCTTGTATTTCCTTCTTTAAAGAATTTTAAAGCTCTAAAAGAAATAATTACTATAATAAAAGCAAATATTATATATCCCCATAATTTAATTGTTGATTCTATTAATCCTGCTCCAATTATATCTATATCATCATTTACTGTTAACATTTTTCCAAATAATATATTTTGTGTATTTAAGACTGTAAATATTGCTATTCCTATTACTACTAAAAAGATATTTCTTAATAGTTTTTTCATAAATAAGCTTTCTTTTAACATATTTCCGTCTACACCATCAAAAAATTGATTAAATGCTATTATATAATATAAAGCCATATATATTGTAATTCCTACTATTAAAGCTATTGCATATAATACTAATCCTTGAATTACTGGTTTTTGGAAAATATAATATGCTATATCTAAATTGAAAACTGTATCTTGTATTCCAAATGCTGTACTATTAATCATAAGCATTATTTTTTGTACAAATATTGAAGAAATAATAACACTTACAATTGCTGATATTACTAAAGCCAATGATTTATTTAATAATTTAGGCATAGTTTTCTTTTCTTTTGCAAAAAATGGCTTTAATCCTTTTTTTATTCCTCTATTGGTCATATATATAATAAAATATAAGATAACAAAATTAACAGCCATGATTGAGTATCTATAAATTAAATTTGTTTTAAATA
>ENA-ORML01002636-ORML01002636.1-human-gut-metagenome-genome-assembly--contig:-NODE-2636-length-11386-cov-14.516371_pt1 | contig 11386 bp, 20 predicted proteins | sample MGYA00242103_ERZ508995 | MGnify/ENA primary metagenome ERZ508995 (study PRJEB26280, sample SAMEA2338702) | human gut metagenome | biome: human gut; feature: human-associated habitat; material: faeces...
TACTTTGCACCCGACAATCGGTCAATGGTGCAAACCGTGACCACTATACTAACAAATAAAACAGCATAAGCTATGGCAAGAACAAAAGAAACGAAAATGTTTCCTGAACAGCAGGAGAAAATGACACAGGAGGTGATGGCTTCGCTTCACCCATCCACTTATGGTAAAGACTATGCCCAAAAACATAGCTCTTTCTTTGAAGAGGTGGAGAACTCCGATTTAGAAGTTGTGACAGAGAATGTGGCTGCAACAACCTCCAACATGGAGGACGAGCTTACGAACGAGGTTCAATCGCCACCGAATCCGCAGAAGCGCATCAGTGGCAAGCAGCGCAAGGCGACATTAGAGGAGTATCAGCAGACCTTCCTCCAAGTTCCAAGGATTGACGACCGCAAGCCAGTCTTCGTCAGTTCCGATGTACGAGACCGTCTTGATCGTGTCGTCCGCATCCTCGGAGGAAGGCGCATGAGCGTATCGGGCATCATCGAGAACATCGTGCGCCACCACCTAAGCCTTTATGAAGAGGACTTCGAGGCTTGGCGCAGATTGTGAGAATTAAGGTCTGCGACCTTGGGCGTGGATAGCAGAAAGGCAGTAGTTCCAACTAACGTGTTCTGAGAGGGAGCGAGGTTATGTTTTGGGAACCCCAAAACGCCTCGCTCCACCATGAGGGCGGAGATTTTTTGCTCCCAACGGTCGCAGAAAGTGAGTGTACCAACTGTAAACAGTATATCGAATGACAAACATACAGGAACAGAATAGGAGAAAGGGCGGAAGACCGCCCACGGGCAGGGTTCGCAAGCTGTCGAAGTCTGTCACGGTAAAGTTCTCGAAGCCAAGCTACGAGGCTCTGAGGCTGAGGGCGAGAAAAGCCAACCGCAAGTTGGCGGAGTACATCCGTGAGTCCGCCTTGAACGGCGAGGTGGTCAGCGGACACAACGCAGAGACGGTAGCCATCGCCAAGAACCTCATCGGCATGGCGAACAACCTTAACCAACTTACCAAGCTGTCGCATCAGAGAGGTTTCCATGAAACCCATGTGTATGTGGTGGACTTGTTGAGAAGATTGAAAGCCATCCTTGGCGAGTATCGCCAAGCAAGTCCAAAATCGAAGCCATGCGGAATAGGCAGAAAGGAGGATGCCACATGATAGGCAAGCTAAAGAAGGGCAGCTCATTTGGTGGTTGCATCCGCTATGTTACAGGCAAGGATGAGGCGAAAATCATCGCCTCAGATGGTGTGTTACTTGGCACGAATGCCGAGATGACGCAAAGTTTTGAGCTGCAAAGGCAACTAAATCCAAGGATTAAGAAGCCTGTGGGACACATTGCATTGAGCTTCAAACCCGAGGACAAGCCACGTTTGACGGATGAGTTCATGGCTAAGATAACCCTTGAATACATGCAGATGATGGGCATCACCGATACCCAATTCATCATCGTAAGGCATCACAATACGGACAATCCACATTGTCATATCGTGTACAACCGCATTAATAACGAGGGCAAACTCATATCAGATAGGAATGATTACAGGCGTAATGAGCAAGTGACCAAGAGTCTAAAATCCAAGTATGGGCTGACTTACGGAACAGACAAGAGCAAGACTAATACTCGCAAGTTACGCAATGCAGAGCGTGCCAAATACGAGATTCACAATGTTGTCAAGGATGTCTTGAAAACCGCAGGTAGTTGGCAGAAGTTCAAAAATGAGCTTGCAAAGCGAGGTGTTCTCTTGGAGCTTGTCTATAAGGATAAGGAGCGAACCAAGGTTCAAGGCATCCGTTTCTGCAAGGATGGATATAGCTTCAAGGGTACGCAGATTAGCCGAGACTATAGCTTTGGCAAACTGAATGCAAGATTTGAGGGAACGGAGAACCTTTTATCAGCAAGAGCCAAATCTGCTCACCAATACGAGCAAGGCAATCACAAGAACAACCAGGAGCCATCCATATCGGAAAGCAGTCAAGACCCTTGGGACGGTATTTCTTCCATAGGACTTTTTGCTCCTGCCAACGCTCAGACCTTTGAGTCTTTCCCAGAGGATGAATCAGCCAAGAAGAAAAAGAAGAAACGCAGAAAGGGCTTTAGCCTTTGATGCAAGTTACAAATCATTCAAACAACAAAAGAAAGATGAAAGAAGAACTATTGGAAGCCATCTACGGCACAGTTGAGAGATTGGAGCAGAAAGTCGATGAACTTTCTGCCTCCACAAAGAAGACAGAGACAGGAGCCATCCCCGTCCCTGTAAATGTTGACACAAGTAAACTTGAAAAAGCCATACTTGCTATGGCTGCAAAAGAAGGGGAAGCTATTGACAAATTGGCAAAATTAAGAGAGGCGATATGTATCTATATCGACCTTACCAAGAAAGAAGCAAGCAAAGATGAATGGTGGTGCAAACTCTTGTTTGATACCATTAATCAGATGAAACAAGAACTGAATGCTACATCAAAAATTGTGCAGGACAAACTTCACGCAATGGGTAGCATTCCTCAAAAGAAGGTTGTCACCCATCGTTTCGAGCCTACTTCAAAGTATGTTCTTCTTTTCATTGGTGGCTTGGCTTTATCTCTTGTTATCTCCATTTGGGGTAATCTCACCCAATGGCAAGAGCACAAAAATTGGGAGGAGGCAGATTTGAAGTATCGGGCTTTGAAGATGGTGCTTCCATCCGACGACCCCAATGTTCGATACATCGAAAAGAATTTTTCTGTATGCCCAAATAAAGAAGTTATTGAGAAAGTGAGAACTCGTGTAAATATTTACGAGGACTCAATTCGCTACCATAACGAAATGACACAGATGGCAGCAATTAAAGATAGCATTGCCAATAGCCTATTTAAAGAGGCGAATGAAATTAAAAAGAAAATTAATCAGAAATAATAGACAACGACCATCTGGTACAAGCGCATTCTTCGCTTCGACAAGATTAAGACCAACGGCATTCGCATCGTCTTCGACAACGCAAGGGCTTGTCCGTGCATCAACAATGTTTCAGGATACTAACTTTCATCAAACTCTCAACTATTCATCCGTGTCCGTGATACTACTCGTTTGACATTGCGGACACTTTTTCTTTTATGATGGTTATGAAGAAAAAATTGATAATTATAGCATTTTTGGTTATCTCATTTGTTACATCTTATATATTATGCGGCACAGAACAAAATGATTCAGGTATTGATTCTATCAAGCTTGAAGAATATACGTCAGTTTTGGGAAACAGAGTCAGCTTGGATTCCATAGCTGGAACTTATAACGGTGTGTTACCACCTAATGTTGAAACAACACTCACGTTAAATGCTGATGGTACCTATTTGTTGATACAGGCATACAATGAAAAGCAGAACGAGCGGGAAAAGTTAAGAGGTACTTTCCATGTACTTGACTGCAATGTCTTGATGCTTGTGCATCCTTCAAGTGGTGAGCATACCATCTACAAGGTGAAGGATGCCAACTTTATTGTATTAACAGACTCGGTTGGCAATGAACCAGAAGGTGAAACCGCCAGGTTCTATGTGTTGAAAAAGAGAAAGTAAAAAACAACGTTACAAATAAAAATCCGTGGATAGGTTAATTTCTTATCCACGGATTTCTATTAGTAGGAAGTAAAAATTTGAACACAGCTAATCTCAACTATCTAATAATAGTGGGAGTCAATAAACTGCTTTTTTGAGAAAAAACTCTCTCTTTGTATTTTTTTATTTCACATCCTTCTTTTATTAAAATACTATCACCACTAAACAAAATAGCTTCATTAAATGAGCTCATATTTAAGTTAGAACGCATACAATGAAGCACATGTTTTTTTCAATCATACCAATAGTAGTATCCTTCTTTGAAAAAAATAGCTCCATCGATATCCGATGACACATCTCTGCTTGTTGTATATTTATGAGTTATAATTTTATTTAATCGCTTATCTAAATATGACAATGTTATATACCTGTAGCTTGAAGAACCCGTAAGGAAAAATACATAATCAGTGCCAAATAAAATTTTTGGTACAGACTGTTGCTTTGTCTTGCTATTTAAATAGTAATCAAGAGTATCAATATAATTTGTAATACTTACCTGAAGTGAATAGGAGTTATCTTCTGCAGGTACAAGTTTAACAAATATGCCATTTTTTGCAAATACACTCTTAAATCCTACCTTATTAATGACATCAATGCTTACATTTGTTTCTTTGGCTACCTTATTAGAATCAGAACACCCTAATATCAGTAACAGCAATATTATCATAACACCTCGGTAAAAAAATACCGAAGCGTTATGATAATAAAGAGCATTATAAAGGTTTGTTTTTACTTCCATTTACATTTCTAAAGTTTCTATTTAAATTTACACCTTTAATTATAAAGTTAGAAACAGGTCTCCAGAAAATAGTTCCGCCATATGCAGCCGAAGAATTATATAAGACCATTCCTTTCCAATACCCTTGAATTGCTGGACTATAAGTAAGTTTTTTACCTAACATTTGAAATTCTGGATTAAATATGGCATTTTGGTTTCCAGATGCATTTTTTAGCCTATTCCCGCCAGCCCAATAACTATAGAAAGTTTGGTAATGGGAACGGGAAATTCCTAATCCTTGATTTTTCGATTTTACATGCTCCCAGCCTTTTATTGCCAAGTAAAAGCCATCCCATCTTATAGCACCATTTGAAAAATCTTTTCCTCCAGTTATAGCATTAAGGACAGCAGCCATACTATAGTTTCAAAGATACAAGGGAAATATCCTCTGATAAGCCCTGCCGAATTTTAAGGCGGTTTATAGCCTTGTTTTGTTGATACTTTCATATTTCTTCATTATCAAAATTTGATAGGAACCAAGAATATTTATCTCCACCTGCTATAATACTAATTTGCTTGAGATTTTCTTTCTTTTCTTTTTCTGTTATTGAGCCAAAAATATCCTTTTGGTTCAACTTTTCTATTTCTATTAAAATGTCTAAGAATGAACTTTGATCTTTAGCCATATAGCTTATAATATAGGTTGGGTCTTCCCAGTCAAGTTCAACAATTTCACCGGTTTCCTTCAATATGGCAAAAGGAAAGGCTTCTGCCCATCCTACATAAATATACTTATCGTCTTCTAATGTATCTGTATCTTTATTAAAGGATACAGTTAATATTCTTAAATTCGTCAAATCATAATTAAATATTAAATCAATTATGGCATTATCTGCAGAGATACTTACATTAGTGCTCTTTTTTACAATTTGCAAATCATTAATATAAGCATCTATAAATTCATCCGAAAAATCAGTATTTTTCTTTATCTCTAATTTATTCGGCTTGATTTTAGATATTTCAGTAACAAAATTTATAGCTTTCATATTCTATATTAATTATCAAAATCACAAATTGTGACCTTAAACGTATTGTTGTTATATTGCGTACAAAGGTAGTGCTTTTAGCCTATAAGCCACTATTGCACAAACCCTTTCTTTGAAAATAACGTAAAAATAATAGTTTTATTGCTGTGATTGTACTTTTAGTAATCGCTTCACCCGTTGCACCGTACTCACGCCCTTTCCACTTAACTTCGCCACATCCCGAATGGAATACCCTTTGCGGAGCAAACTAATAACGTCCCTATATTCGGTTCTTATTTGTTCTTCCCTATTTTCCAAGAGACTTGAACATCTTGGTGATGCACTTTTTCTTCTGTTCCATGTTCGGGTGAACATAGAGATTAAGGGTTGTTGTAATATTGGCATGACCGAGCAGTACGCTTACGGTCTTGTAGTCGCAGTTGCCTTCAATGCAGCGTGTCGCAAAGTTGTGATGCGCAGTGTACCATTAATCAGGTGAAACAAGAGCTGAATGCCACATCAAAAATTGTGAAGGACAAACTTCACGCAATGGATAATACACCTCTGAAGAAAGTAGTGACTCATCGCTTCGAGCCAACTTCAAAGTATGTTCTTCTTTTCATTGGAGGCTTGGCTCTATCTCTTGTCATCTCCATTTGGGGCAACCTAACCCAATGGCGAGAGCATCAAGCTTGGGAGGTAGCAGACTTGAAATATCGGGCATTGAAGATGGTTCTTCCATCTGACGACCCCAATGTTCGATACATCGAAAGTCACAATATGACTTGGCAAGAAACATGTCTTATTTGGTTTCATACATGAATTCTATTGTTTCATAGTGTTTCCTATATTCTTTTTTTAATTTTACGACCCTATTATTCTTATCATAAGTAAAGACACATGTATATGAAATAATGACGTCAGACATGTTTGGCTTATATGTATAACTATATTGAGTAATAAGACAATCCTTGACTATAATTTCAATACTTAACACATAGTCAACACTGGCATCAAGATATGTGTAATACTTATTGATATTTTGTATAGAAATCTTTTTTTGTTCCCCTATTGGCTTTGTAAATGACAAGATTTCGCTTGGGTCATAACTTGATAAAATATCAGCAATAACACATGCATCCTTATATATGACCTCGGGATATTTTAGCTTTATTCCATAATCTGTTAGGCTATTAGATTGATTTAAAAATATCTTTTGACGCGTTTTGTCATCTGTGGACAATTTAATCAATCTACCTTTTTTATTATATACCCCGATTTTTTCCCGTGTAGAAATAAACTTCTCTCTAACTTATAACCATTACTTAAAATGTTTACAACAGTCTGTGATTTCAATTCCAAACTGTTTAGAATTGAAATCACAGAAAGTATTAATATCGCGCAAAATCTCATTACTAATTTTTATTTAGTTCCTTGCTTTAGGATTTCTGTTCCAAGTTCAACACTTAACATTATGCAATCTTTTGCATAATCATATTATTTTTCACTTACGACGAAGCTTTATATACAAGCCCAAAATTATTATCGTATTTATGGCAAACCAAATAAAATTTACAGTAACACCAGTATCGAATATCTGGTAAACCATATTTATGATAGCATCATTATCTATAGTTTCTACCTCGTATTTTATACTAACATACGCATTTACCACAAAGATAGCATAAACAAAAACCATTAGAAATGATATAATCAAGTAAATTATTAACAGTTTCTTCATAAACAATCATCTATTAAAATCCTGACTACTACTATTGCTTCCACTTCCAAAAGAACCAAAACCATTCCCACTTGAAGAAGAACGTGTATTTGAATTGCCTTTTTTATTGGACAGTAGTGAATTATGATAAATCGAGTTACTTCATTAAAATTGATTTATTATTGCTGCCATAGCCGATAATCTTGACATCTACTTTTGAATGGATTAAAGTTGGTGAACCTTGTATCTTGTATTGGAAGTAGATTGTATCTATTTTCTCTGTTGTGGCTATTTTAAGAGTTTTAACTTCGTCGAATATATCCAATGTTATCTTTTTGAATTTTTTATTGTCGCAAGCAACCACTTTTTTTTTAACAATATATCCTCGTTGGTCTGTCGTGTATTCAACAGCAACGTATGCTTCCAAATTGTTTTTTTGAAACTCAATAGGATATTTACACTTTTTTTCCAATTCGTTTATGAACAACTCTCTATTTCTATAGCCAGGATTACCTGAGCTTACTTGGCGTACACCAAATAGTTGCGGAGATGTTCCCACAAGAGACACATTAGTATTGGAGTTGCATGAACCAAATACTACCAAAACTGTCAATAATATAATACCCACTAATTCCTTCATCTTTATTCTATATGATTTTATCCATGACTCCACTTTAAAAGTGGATTAAATTTGAATTAAACATATGCCTTGGAAAGCCTTTATGCAATCCTCGGCGTTAACTAACTCTGACAACCAGTTGGCGAACGAGTTGTTTATGCAACGTGAAAATGCCTCCTGTAGCCTAAATATAGCCCCAAAGTGGGGCGATTCGCTCTTTGAACTATTTTGTTGCCATCTTGGAGAAACCAAACCACTTTTTGCCTAAGTCCTTAATGGATGCACCTATGTGATATACACAGTTCGCTGCTCTCCTTTTTTTCTATTTTATCTGTCATATTTATATTCATTTTTCCAAAATCACAAATTGCGACTTTGAACATTTCATATTTAACAGCATTCAAAGGTAGTGCTTTTAGCCTATAAGCCACTATTGCACAAACCCCTTTCTTTGAAAAGAACGTAAAATCAATAGTATTATTGCGATGATTGTACTTTTATTAATCGCTTCACTCGTTGTACGGTATTTACCCCTTAAACGAATGATTTCCCGACAACAGGAGTCGATAACATTATAAATAAGCCCACAAAAGGAAGAACAGATATATGATTTGTCTGGAAAAAAGGTAACAAGCATAGAGAACGGACGCATATATATTATTAATGGGAAAAAGGTAATATCTACAACTCATTAAAAAGAAAAAATATTAGAAAGGAATTATGGAAAGCGATATTTGCCCATAATTCCTTTTATTTTTATATGACCCCACCAACTCCAATTGGATATAATCAAAACGGTACGACCGGTTTCCAGAAATCGCTAATTTGATTTAGTTTCAAGTTTCTCTTCCAAACATTAGCTTTAATAAAATGCTCTTCATAAACAGCCCTGTCTCGCTCTGGATAAATGTTCCCTTTCCAATATTGTCTCAATTCGGCAACCTTAATGAGATGTCCATTGGTGCATACATATTTTACATATTCGTTCTCTGCGGAAGAAACATACACTCTTGAAAGAATACACTTGTATTTGTCGCTGATTTTGGGGTTTGGAATATCTTTGAATTCTTCAATTTTGTCATAATGCTCAGTATTAGGATTCCAAACATATGCATCAAAATGTTCAGTGCCAGAAGCACCAAAGCTACCCAAATAAAACAGCACATCTTCTTTTATACCGTCAAAATTCAAGTCAGTCAACAGACAACTATCAATACGTTCTTCATTTGGTACAAGATCATTATCTTCAGGATATTTGTATCCGAAGCGATGAATGGTCTTGTCGCCACGTTTTATAATCACTCCATAATCAACATCGTCAACCTCATGCTCTATCATAAGGCTTAGAGTGTCGTCATTACTTCTCATAGAAGAATCAGAAGTTGCTTCTTTCTGTGGAACACATTTCGTTTTATTCTTATTGCATCCCCATACTACAAGAAAACTACAAATAATGAGTAGAATAAAAACTATCTTTTTCATACTTCTTTTTATTTTTATTGCGACAAAGATACAGAATTTCTTTTTATTTTCTGCAAGAATTAGCAATTTTCTTACTCCACCAATAGCAATTGGATATAAATCGTGCTGTGGGAACTTCTCGCAGCCGATATAGAGCGTTTCGAAGGCATCGGTGCCGTCGGTACGGTGTTCGAGAACGTCTCCGCACCATTGCAATACTTCAAATATGTGCGCTGCTCGAACTTGTCATAGTCAATCTTGCTCACATAGTCGTAGCCGTAGACTTGTAGCCATGCACCTTTTCAAACTGACCGCCGAGGTTGTAAGAATAGGTAATCTTCTCCTCGTCTGGATAAATCATCTCTAACCCGTAGTGCTTGGATTTTATATGGAAAAACTTTCAAAGATACAAGGGAAATATCCTCTGATAAGCCCTGGCGAATTTTAAGGCGGTTTATAGCCTTGTTTTGTTGATACTTTCATACGTCTTTATTTTATGTTTTATCTAAAGAACGATAGACATTTGTTTATTCTCATGCCACAATTCTTATTATTTATTCCATAGTTACCTTATCCTTTTTCAAAGCTAATCTTTCACTTAAGATTTCCTTGACATACTTGGCGAGAAGTTGACTATTGTCTTTTACATCAAATGCCATAAGGCTCTGTTCATGACAAGGAGTCATTCCTCTACCATCATCAGCTTGTTGCCAAAGTTCTAAATGAATTATGCCTGTTTGAACATTCAACTTTACTATGCAAGCCACGGATTGTTGATAGTAACTTTTCAACGAATGTTCTTTAATAAACTTCAGATAAGCGGATGTGGAATTTATTGAAGTTCGTATGACCATACTACTTTTACCCAAACAGAAAAATATCGCATTGGCCAATTCTTCCTCGGATGCTGTAGCAGGAAGAAAGATAATTGGTTTATCTTCTACTTGGCATCCCTCAAAAATTCGATAGAGAGTTATCACCTTGAAACCTTTTGATGAAAAGGAAATGCAACAAGACTTTTTTCTATGGGAATAGAGAAGTTTGCAAAGCCAAAATTTTATTCTTTTACACATAAACATAGTGAATTCATATAGAAAAATTTGATATGGTGTTTTCTATTCTTATCGTCTCCTGTTTAAATGCTCCAATTAGGGCATATTTTATAGGAATTTTTCTTTCAACAACAGTCTTCATCTTGACTATATCAGCTTTTGTTAGAAAGAATATTTGCTGCTTGCTTTTATAATTAAGGCTCATATTGTCCATTTTGTTTTCTGCCTTTTTCTTCCACCTGTACGCCAAAACGAAAGCAATGGCAACGGCTAGTATTACGATAAACAATGTCTGTTGCATAATCATTTTTTTGTATGTCTATTATAAAAATCTGCGTAAAAATATAATTAAGAATATCACAAAAAGAATAAAACCACATCCCCATGCCCGATTTGACATTTCATTCTCAAAATTAGATAATTCTGATGTTTTCTTCGATTTACTACCTTCATAAAGGGTTCGGTAAGAAATCTTGCGATGCCTTACAAAGCGTAGCCATAGATAGCGTAAGCCTGTACCGATACGAAGAATAATAATATTCCTCAAATAATATCTGAAAAGTTCTTCCATACTCAATAGAAACTCTGATTTTTTCTTATTCCCTGTTTATTCTTTCCACCAATTCGTCTGGTGTAAGTATCTCCATCTTGGAGAAACCCAACCACTTTTTGCCTAAGTCCTTAATGGATGCACCTATGTGATATACACAGTTCGCTGCTCTCCTTTTTTTCTATTTTATCTGTCATATTTATATTCATTTTTCCAATATCACAAATTGTGACTTTGAACATTACCATATTTAACAGCATTCAAAGGTAGTGCTTTTAGCCTTTAAGCCACTATTGCACAACCCCTTTCTTTGAAAAGAACGTAAAATCAATAGTATTATTGCGGTGATTGCATTTTTAGTAATCGCTTAACTCGTTGTACCGTACTTACTCCTTTGCCACTCAACTTCGCCACATACCTAATGGCTATGTCGTTAATCCTACCCATACCCCCTGTTTTAGGGTGCATGGGTAGTTTTTTTTAAAAAGGAGAAGATTATGGCTGATACTGCAAGAGAAACGGTTTGGCTATGTTAAACTTGGGGTAACTTTACAGTTTTTTTAGGAGCTTGGCTTTTTTTTACAAAAAAATCGTATATTTGCAGCGAGAAAGTGTGTCCTGAGACAGAATAGAGTCCGATATTGGCTATATTTGATAGATT
>ENA-ORML01002638-ORML01002638.1-human-gut-metagenome-genome-assembly--contig:-NODE-2638-length-11382-cov-3.121833_pt1 | contig 11382 bp, 13 predicted proteins | sample MGYA00242103_ERZ508995 | MGnify/ENA primary metagenome ERZ508995 (study PRJEB26280, sample SAMEA2338702) | human gut metagenome | biome: human gut; feature: human-associated habitat; material: faeces...
GGGGTTCTCAAGGCGGCGGAAGCGGTGGCGACGGCGATGAGACAGTGGGTAGATAATCAATAAAAAACGGATATGGAAAACAAGAATCTTACTCCTGACGGGCAGCAAGTCCGGACGGAAGAAATGGCGCAGATGAAGGAGGAACTTCGTCGCATGAAGCAGCAGAACCGCATTATGGCAATCCGGCTGCGCACTCACGACAGACGTAAGGCTGAGATGGCTGCGAAAATGGGACGCATAGCCGCCACTGCACAGCAGGTCGGCAAGGTGCGCATTGTCGATGTCAACGCCGCCGGTGCGGAGCAGCAGTCGCAGTATCTCGGGCTGGTACAATGTGCCGTTTTGTGCGGAACGACCTATGTGACGATGATAAAACGGCTGCAGGCCGAGGGAATCATCGTCCGCAGTGGCAACGTGTGGGTTGTCGGGGGCGACTACCAGCAGAGCGGTCTGTTTGTCTACTTGAGCGGTGTGCGTGGCAACTATACGAGATTTTATCTGAAAGTTACGCCTGACGGCGTGCCGTTCATCCGGCAGGTACTCACACGTCATCCGCGTGCAGACCGGGGCGCAAACCGTAACACGAAGAAGTGATGGCAAGCGGAGGAATACTTTCGGATTTAGGCATCAACCTGCTCGAAGAGGAGATTGATGATGTCATCTTTCAGACGAATGAGTTTCTGACGGACGCCACCTTCACCGGTTCACAGGGCCCGTTCTGGTGGATACTCCAGATGTGCATGGCATTGGCGGCACTATTCTCCATTGTCGTTGCCGCAGGCATGGCGTACAAGATGATGATCAAGCATGAGCCGCTGGATGTAATGAAGCTCTTCCGTCCTCTGGCCGTCTCCATCATCCTCTGCTGGTGGTATCCTCCCGCAGATACGGGCATGGTGCGCAACGGCAGCAGCTGGGGCTTTCTGGACTTCCTCTCCTACATCCCCAACTGCATAGGCTCCTATACGCACGACCTGTATCAAGCGGAGGCCGCGCAGATTACGGACAAGTTCGAAGAGGTGCAGCAGCTTATCTATGTACGCGACACGCTTTACACAAGTCTGCAGGCGCAGGCTGACGTCGCACATGCCGGCACCTCCGACCCCAATCTCATCGAGGCGACTATGGAGCAGACGGGAGTGGATGCCGTGACAAGCATGGAGAAGGACGCGGCAGAGCTGTGGTTCACGTCACTGACGGCCGGCGCGGTGATAGGCCTCGATAAAATCATTATGCTTATTGCGCTGATTGTCTTCCGCATAGGCTGGTGGGCTACGATCTACTGCCAACAGATTCTGCTCGGCATGCTCACCATCTTCGGCCCGATACAGTGGGCATTCAGTCTGCTGCCCAAGTGGGAAGGAGCGTGGGCGAAGTGGCTGACAAGGTATCTGACCGTCCATTTTTACGGCGCGATGCTCTACTTCGTGGGTTTCTATGTCCTGCTGCTGTTCGACATCGTGCTGTGCATTCAGGTGGAGAACCTCACCGCTATCACGGCAAGCGAGCAGACAATGGCGGCCTACCTGCAGAACAGCTTTTTCTCTGCCGGCTATCTGATGGCGGCAAGTATCGTAGCCCTGAAATGCCTGAACCTTGTGCCTGACCTCGCGGCATGGATGATACCCGAAGGCGACACGGCCTTCTCGACCCGAAACTTCGGTGAGGGTGTGGCGCAGCAGGCAAAGATGACGGCGACGGGCGCAATGGGAACAATGATGAGATAACACAAACAACACGGCAATATGGTAATCAAGAATTTGGAAAACAAGATCAAGCTGGTGGGAATCATCTGCACCGCCTTTCTGATAGGCTGCATCATCATCAGCGTATCGAGCATCTGGACGGCCCGCACGATGGTCGTCGATGCACAGAAGAAGATTTATGTACTCGACGGCACGGTTCCGATTCTCGTGAACCGCACGACAATGGACGAGACGCTCGATGTCGAGGCCAAGAGCCACGTCGAGATGTTCCACCACTATCTTTATATATGTTTTTCATAGAAATCAAAGGGAAACAAAAAGAATGTATATATGCTATATATTAATATTTTATAAGAATTATACGAAAAGATAATAGATTCCTATTTCCGCTAAATCGGGTTAATTTTGTTACTTTATTTGCTACTATTTTGTTACTTTGAAAAATAGTTTGTAGTTTTATAGTCTAAAAATGACCATATAGTAACAAAATAGAGTTTTATGGACGCACATAAATCACATATTGCACTTAAATACAGCAAGATAGGCAACGGGAGGAAGTCTGCCTACCTTGACTATTACAAGGACGGCAAACGCATCCGTGAAGCCCTCCATCTCTATTTGTTACCCGAAACATCCAAAAGAAATATCATCGCGAACAAGCGGACGATGAAAGAGGTCGAAGCTGCCCGTGCCGCCAAGGAAAGTGAACTGCTTGCCGTGCGTTTCGGTATAGAAACCAAAGAGCCGTCAACCATGCGCATTGGAGAGGCCATTGACGAATATGAGAAAATCATTCTCGACAAGGGCGATGCTTCTACTGCCTGTAATATAAGGTGCATGAAAAAGGCGATAAACGCTTTCCGAGGTTTGGAGACGAAAGTAGTTGACATTGACGAGGACTACTGTGACGGTTTGGTTGACTTTCTGCATAAGGACTACACCGCACAATTCGGGAAAATCAGCATGACCACCGCAAGGGCTTTCATCTATCTTTTCAGCAGCACTCTCAATAAGACTGTAGCCGATGGCGTGATAGGCGTAAACCCTCTCCGTTTCGTGAACATCCACGGTCGTATCACAAGGGAACGTCCGCTGAAAAAGTTTCTGACCGTTGATGAAATACGCTCTTTGATGAATACCCCATGCCCTGTAATGGCAAGGCCGCAAGTCAAGCAGGCGTTTATGTTGAGTATCTTCACATACTTGTCTTTTGCCGATGTCCTCTCCCTCAAATGGAAAGACATAAAAGCGGATAATGGCAGAACGACCATCGAAGTACATTCAAGAAAGTCATCCATACCGCTTACTTCCGTATCAATGCGCTGGCTGCCCGAAACGACAAACCATCGCGGTCTTGTATTCAAAGGCCTGCCGAAAGATACTGAAATCAGAAACATCCTGTTGCAATGGGGAAAGAACGCCGGAATAGAACAGCCGTTGAGTTTCAGGCTTGCGCAAAACACCTTTATATATCTGTTACTCATCACTGGCACCGACATCGGAACTGTCAGTTGTATGCTCGGCCTCACGCCCAAGACGATGAAAGGATATATGAAAATGGTTGCCGCAAGCCATATTGAGGATAAGGAAGAAGTAGTGGAAATCGAATAATCAACAAAAATATAACACCATGCCCAGACCGAAGAAAGTTATCAAGGCGAAAGAGCCTGTCCGCATCCGCTTCAAGGAGTTGCAGAACGGGAACAAGTCCATCTATCTGGATGTTTACCGCAACGGGAAGCGGACGTATGAGTTCCTTAAACTTTATATCGTGCCGGAGATTGACCCGGCAAGCCGTGCCATGAACCAGCACAACATGGCTTTGGCGAACAAGATTAAGGCAGACCGTATCATTGAGCTTACCAACAGCGAAAAGGGAATTTCAAACGCCACATTGCGTGGCCGTATCAAATTGTCGGAATTGCTCGACCTCTACGCAAGATGGCTGGAGGACAACGGTAAGCACACCACAGTACGCAGTGTCAATTCTGTCCGAAAAGCCACGTTTCAGTTTCGAGGGGATATTCCCATGAGGATGATGGACAAGGAGTATTGTATGGCTTTTATGAATTTCCTGCGGAACGATTACAAGGCACGGACGAACCGCCCCATTTCCATGACCACCGCCACCGGATATGTCACGGTGCTTAGTGCCATGCTGAATTGGGCCGTGCGGAATGACTATCTTTCCGAGAATCCGTTCACGCATATTGCATCCGCCGACCGCATCCGCCGACCCGAAAGCAAGCGCGAGTTCCTGCAGATTGACGAACTGAAAAAGCTGATCGCAACGGAATGTCCTACCCGTCCTGCCGTGAAGCAGGCTTTTCTGTTTTCCTGTTATTGCGCCCTGCGCATCAGCGATGTTGTCGGTCTGACATGGGGCGACATCCACAAGGACGGCGACCAGTGGAAGGTGTTCACCATAATGGAAAAGACCAAAGAACCTATTTATCTTCCGTTATCCAAACAGGCGATGAAATGGTTGCCGGAGCGTGGCGATGCAAAGGACGAGGACAAGGTTTTCGACCTCCCGTCTGAAAGCCGCATCTGCATCATCCTTGACAAATGGGCGAAAGCTGCCGGCATAAACAAACACGTCACCTACCACGTGAGCCGCCACACCTTTGCCACCATGATGCTGACGCTGGACGTTGACCTTTATACGACAAGCAAACTGCTCGGTCATAAGAACATTTCGACCACGCAAATCTACGCGAAGATTATCGACCAGAAGAAAGACGAGGCGGTCAACCGCGTCAATGACATTTTCAAGGACTAAAACCTGTTGTATGCGATGAAACGTTTGTCCGAAAACCTTTTAACGATGCTGTTGCCGCTTACAGCAGTAGCCGCAATAGCATTCGGATTGGTAGCCGCCGTTGCTTTCCGCATGGAAGCGACCACGGCTGCATTTGTCTTTACGGCCTTGTCAATCGTCGGCTGGATTGGGCTAGTCATAGAATTTTTCCTTTTGTACGACATCATCATAGAGAAGTGGTTTTCCAAAGACCGCTCCGTATTGACCGCATCGTGGTTTGTGGTTTCATTGTCGCTCGCCTTTATCCTCACGCCAGACAAGCACATGGACTGGAGTACGTTCATCGTCATGGCATCACTCTTTGCCGTGCTTTTCCTGCTGCCCTGCATCATCGGTATGGCTTACGGAGAACGGATAAGGTCGTGGTTGCGCCAACGGTGGAACAGGCTTGCTCCTGACAGGCGACAGGCTGTTGACAAGCAAATGGAGAAGCAAATCGAGGCTGTACTTTCAACACCTACGCCGCCAGTTGCGATGAAGCAGGAGGATGAAATCCGGCACTACGACCATCTTATTTCACAAGTTCAGCCGGAACAGATAAAGAAACTGCCCGAAGCGTTGCAGACAAACGATGCGCTGTTCTTGCTCGTGCTGTTCCGGGAGGACGGTTACTTGGATGCGGGCTTCCAGCCGCTGATGAAAAAGGAAGATGACGAAATCAACCGGACACTCTATGCCTACATCGCCAATGCCCTATGCGCCGCCCTCAAAATCAGGAAAGGAAAATGGGTAATCTTTGAAAAGTTCTGGCCGCTCAACAATGGAGCACAGTTGGCGAGCAATCTCAAAGCCTCCACCAAAGACAATCCGTCCGAACACCAAAGGCATATCGCCAAGCTGTTGCGCAAGGCTACGCGGCTGCGTCCGAGACTTGACACATACGACCTTGAAGAGTTCAAGAAACTCTGACCGCATACTTTTATAACCCCATTTTCTTGTTCCCGTCATTGCAAACCGATGGCGGGATTTTTTATGTCCGTCCGTAAACGTCCGTGTTTCTTTCCGTACCGATGGCTTGCCTTGTACGGATGATTTGGGATTATGGTGCGTTTAGAGTTCCTTTATACATCGTTCCGGCCTCATTTATACTCGCATTTATAATCTGCAAAATGTTATCATAGTGCCATTTACATTGATTGTTCCTGGAATCTGCCGCCATACCTTTGCATTGTCGCCACGCGAAGGACGCAGTCGATTATCCATTAAACATATACGCATATGACAGAGCAACGAAAACTTTTAAGCACAAAGGAGGCTGCCGAGTATTGCGGTTTCAAGCTGTCCTACTTCCGCAAGCTGATGATGCGCCGGGTTATCCCGATGTACAAGCCGTGCGGCAAGTTGTGTTTCTTCAAGAAAGAGGACTTGGACGCTTTCCTGACAGGTGTCCGCATCTCATCCCAAGAGGAAATCGCAGAGGAAGCTGACCGCTATCTTACGGGCAGGAAGTAAAACAACCTTTTTATTCACATCAAGAACAAATGTAATTATGGAACAGACAAAGAACATGGAACAGGCCGGAGCAGCTTCGGTCGTTTCCACCGAAAAGAAGAACGAGAGTAGAAAACGTGATGCAAACGGAAAGGACGTGCTGGCCATCCGCTCGTTTCTGGAAAGCCTGAACGTTTACGAGGCGGACGCATTGCGTGTGGGCATTGCCATCGCCGACGGCAAAACCACCGCAGCGAACATTTCTGCGGACGACCGCCTTGCGCTCAACCGCTATTTCAACAGCGGAAAGGACAACGAGCGTATGACTACGGACAATGCGCAGGAACATCGGCTGAACCGTGCGTTTCAACTGTTGGAGCGTGTGGCGGAGTTTTGCGACAAGCGGCAACTGGTCACGGTAAACAGGTCGTTGTTATCCATCGCCGTGGACGCAGCGGACATCAGCCGTGCCGTTTCATCCCTTGACAAGCGTCCTGCAACAGGCCAACCGTTCCCAAACAACACAGGCTCCGGCGGTATAGGAAAGTAACCGTATGCGACTGGGAAGATGCAAATGGCTGATGGTAAAATCCTATAGGGATATGGCTGCATACCGTTCCTTTTCTTCCCTCATTTCGGATTGGAATACGTTTAGGAATGGGTGTAGCTTATCGGCAAACCATTTTCCGCTTACGCATTACACAACAGGATGAAGCCGTGCAGGGGAACAACGAAAAGCCAACAGGTGATTCCGTACATACGCTTGCACAGCTTCACTCCACTCCGGCAACAGAAGCGTCACATTTATATCACACTTATAACAACAAGATTTTATGGACAAGGAAAAATACAGTTTCTTGCACCCGACTGGGATTGAAACATTTGCTTTCACATTCTCCGCAGATGCAATGCAATGGCTGCACGGAACAACGACTGATGATGACGGCAGGGAAACCGGCAACTTCACATTGTTCGGCGACCTCCTGGCAAGGATGGCTCTTGCCGATGGTACAGCCAAAGGTTTCCACCGACCGCTTATGCTTTCAGTCGGTCAGGCGCAGTATTCCGAGGAACAGCTCTCAATACAATGGAACATGGGCAGGAAGCGCATCCGCCGCCTGTTGGACGGACTGGAAAGGCTGGAACTCATAGACACCTGCCGCTCAAGGGTTGCGTCCGTGATGACCTTCCCGTGCCTCCTGCAATGGAAGGTCAAGGATGGCAAGGTAATTTGCAACCCGTTCATTCACAAGCAAAGGGAAAGGATAGAACCGCTCTGAATGGCAACAAACGGACTGATAAGCAGATTTTCCGCTTTCCTGTTGTTCCCCAATCTGCAAGCCGTATGGCAGTGGTTTGCTAATCCAATGGCTAACGTAAGGGAGCAGTGGCGTGGAGCGTCAGCGTTGAGTTGCGAGATATGCCGGGGTATTACCGCCTTCGGACGGTATTACCCCGACGCTCTCGCACCATCCTTTCAGGCTGTTGTCCTTGCCGCTCGCAGGCTCGCACCATCCCTTTTTAGATACCGTTTCAGACTATTTTAGCGACATTAGTTATGGCACACGATAAAGATACTTCCAAACGACAATATGGACAGGAAAAGCCCACCCAAAGGCGCGACAAGGTGGTGGTCACCAAGGTCACGGCACAGGAGCTTTCGCAGATTAAAAGTTCCGCCGAACGGTGCGGCATGACACGCAGCGACTTCATCCGGGCAAGGGCACTCAATTACAGACCGCGACAGCGGCTTTCCGGCACAGAGGTGGACGGTTTGCGGCAGCTTGCGGCCTGTAGGACGGACATGGTAAACTTCGCCAACGCCCTGCACGGGCTGACCGACGACGAGAAGGTAAGGCTTTTCCGCCATCAGCCGACCATGCTCGAATGGTACGAGAAAGTGGCGCAGGTCACGAACCATGTCACCGATTTTTTGCAGTCCGCACAAAAGGCGAACAGCTACCCGGCAGGGACAACGGACGAAGAAGCGAAGGAGGACGCTGTATGATAGCCAAGGCAAAGGCCGTAGCCCATGGCATCCGGGCGATGCTGTATGTGTCGGGCGAATCAAGGAACAAGAAACATCCCGAAAGGATTATCCGTATCTGTGACAACTTCATGCCGCAGGGCATGGATGCAACAGGCATTTTTACGGAAATGAAGTTTGCCACAATGAATCACCCGAATATCAGGAACAATGCTATCCGAATAGAAATAAGCCCGGCGATGGAGCATACCGAAGACTTCACTTTGGACGATTGGCGGGAACTGTGGAAAGATTTCGCCGCCGCTTTCGACATTCAGGAAATCCGCGACAAGAACGGCAAGGTGGTTTCAGCGCAGACGAACATATCGTGCAGCAAGTCCTCCGTCTGGCTGCATAAGGAATCCGACAGCGGCATACCACACCTCCATGCCATTGTCTGCCGGGTGGATGAGAGAGGGAACATTAACAACGACCACGCTATACACCTACGCGCACAACGGGCGGCTGAAATGATAGCCCGACAAAGGGGATGGACTACGGCGCAGCATATACACGAAACCAATATTCCCAAAGTCAGTTCCGACTGCATGGAAGCCTTGCGCGAGCTGGACGAATGGTCATGGGAGGGCTACATGGAACGGCTTGCCGCCAAAGGTTACAAATTGTATCTGCGCAAGGATAAGAAAGATGCCATTCGTGGTTATGCGCTTCTCAAAGGCAACACGAAATTCAAGGCATCGGAACTTGGAAAGGGGCGCAGCCTGACCGCGTCCCGTATCCGGCAGACTTGGGAAAAGTTGCATTCCGACAATGCGCAACAAGTTCGCACTACGGCAAAACAGTCTGTTGTACCGTCACCGAAACCGCCCGTTTCCCACGAGGCCGCACAAAATCCGCAGCCCCGTGTACAGCGGAATACCCCGGCTTACGAGGATTACACCGCATGGCAGCCCGGCTGTCTGCGCACGGAGTTTGAACACGACGGCAAGACCTATGACCGCTATATTCCCGACAAGGTGCTTGACCGACTGAACGACGAGTTCGACCATCGGGAACTGGCCAACTGGCAAGCATTGCAGAACCTTGCGATGGCCTATTTTACGCTTGTCGCTTCTCCTTACGGGGTGGTCGCGGGCAGTGGCGGGGGCGGCTCGCAGTCCGACCTCAAATGGGGACGCGACCCGAAAGAAGATGAGATAGAATTTGCCCGTAGATGTGCGCAAGCCGCTTCTAACAGGCTCGGCAGACACCTCAAAGGCGGCACAAAACGAAGATGACGAACATAAAAACAGCATTACGATGAAACAACCCGATACGGCGGCTCTCCGTGAGCGGCTTGCCAATTATACACCCGAAGATGAGTTGGAACAGGACAAACGGGAACTTGACGGACTGCTTCAGGAAGTCAGCTGCCAGATAATTGAACTTCGTAATCTGCTGAAAGAAATTCAATCCCTCAAGGAAGAATTGCACGGCATACACGGCAGCTTGAAGCATACCGTACAACGGGAACGAACGGCTTTCAATGTTTTGGTTGCGGCAAAGGACAGTGCGGATAACATCGTGAGCGGCATCTGCCGTGCCATTGTCAAGGCGGAACGGCATACCGTCATCCAAGCCAAAATCGGCACGGATGAACTAACGAAGATAAACCAATGCACCACCAATCATATCAAGGCGGAAGAAGAACTTTTGGAAAGGCACAGAAACAAGTTAGCCAGACGCCTCCGCGACAATGAAAGTGTCTGGCTTTCTACCCACTGGCTCATATTTGTAGTAATAGTTTTGTTCATCAACTATCTTGCCGTAATCTTATGGGGTGTATGCAGAAGATGAAAAACATCTTTTTACCTGCCCAGCGACTTGAACATTTTGGTGATACAACGCTTCTTCTGCTCCATATTGGGATGGACGTAAAGATTGAGTGTGGTTGAAATGTTAGAGTGCCCCAACAACACACTAACAGTTTTATAATCGCATCCGGCTTCAATACAACGGGTGGCAAAGCTATGACGCAGACCGTGATATTTCAATTTAGGGATGTCGAGCTTCGCCATCAAGCCGTTGTAGTAATTGCGATATGTGCGTGGTTCTGTCGGTCGTTCATCATTGGTAAGCACATAAAAATCGTCATTGACTACCTTTTTCAACGGTTTAACCATGGCAAGCAATTCTTTGCTCATGGGAATTTCACGGCAGGAGTTTTTGGTTTTGGGCGTGTTGATGACAAGTTCCGTATGCTTTTTCTCTCCCTCAATGATATAAATGCGCTCAATCGTGCGGCTGACCATTATCGTACCGTCCGTAACATTGATGTCGCTCCACTTCAAAGCGCATATTTCACCGATGCGTAACCCTGTACTAAGGCTGATATAAATACCCAGCCCGGTAAAAGTGAAGTGGTTTTGGATGTAGTTCAGAATCTTTCGGTGATTGGCGACAGACAGCACTTCCAGTTCTTTGTTTGTGGAGGTCGTGGGGTACTTTATATCCCATTCGTAATAAGTTATCCATTCATTTTTGACCCCAAACTTCATCACCATTTTAAGGACTATCAGAATGTCCTTGACGGTTTTGATATTCAATCCGTTTTCCAACTTTTGCAGGACAAAAGTCTGAACCTCCTGTTCGTGGAGCGAATCACCATCCCCGAAATACGGAAGAACGTGGTTCTCCAAGATTAACACATAAGCCGCCATCGTGGATTGCTTCACATAAGGCCGCTTGTACTCTTTCCAAGCCGCCGCAATTTCTCTAACTGTTTTATGAATCATAATCTCTAAATAATTGGTTCTTATAATTAGAGAAATATAGTGTGATTAGTTCCCCATTTGAGATTCCCGGAATTCAGTGGGGAGTGGAAGAAATACAAAGTTTCAGAATTGTTGGACTTCTACTCTACCAATTCTCTTTGTTGGGAACAATTAGAATATGATACAAATACTGTTCAAAATCTGCATTATGGTCTTATACACGTTGGTCTTCCTACTATGGTTGATTTAAGTAAAGACAAGTTGCCAAATATCAAAGAGGGAAATATACCCAAGACCTTTGAATTGTGTAAAAAGGGAGATATAGCCTTTGCTGACGCTTCGGAGGACACTAATGAGGTTGCAAAAGCCATTGAGTTTTACAATCTTGACGAAAAGAATGTTATTTGTGGATTACATACAATTCATGGTCGAGACAATACTGATAGAACAGTTGTTGGATTTAAAGGTTATGCATTTTCTTCAACAGCATTCCATCATCAAATTAGACGTATTGCACAAGGCACAAAGATATTCTCAATCTGTATAAATAATTTCTCCGAGTGTTACATAAGCATCCCCTCAAAAGAAGAGCAAACAAAAATTGCCACGTTGTTACGTCTAATCGACGAGCGTATCGCTACCCAAAACAAAATCATTGAGAGACTGCAATCCTTAATTAAGGGG
>ENA-ORML01002646-ORML01002646.1-human-gut-metagenome-genome-assembly--contig:-NODE-2646-length-11345-cov-4.662976_pt1 | contig 11345 bp, 8 predicted proteins | sample MGYA00242103_ERZ508995 | MGnify/ENA primary metagenome ERZ508995 (study PRJEB26280, sample SAMEA2338702) | human gut metagenome | biome: human gut; feature: human-associated habitat; material: faeces...
TTGCCCATGCGCGCAAAAGTGCGTATCGGCAATCTGGGGCCCGCCCCCCCTTAATATTTATAAATATGCAGGTCAGCGAGGTGCTAGCGATGTGCCAGCGGATGCGCCGCCAGATAGACCTCGGTCAGTTGCGTGCGGTCGACATGTGTGTAGACCTGCGTGGTCGAAATATCGGCATGGCCCAAAATCTCCTGCAGCACACGCAGGTCGGCACCGCCCGCGAGCATGTGGGTGGCAAAGGAGTGGCGCAAGGTGTGGGGATGGAGCCCCACCAGCCCCACTTGGCGCCCATACCGCTCGCATATCGCATGCACGGCCTGGCGCGACAGGCGACGTCCGTTCTTATTTAAAAAGACCGCCAAGGTCTCCGTCCCGTGAGCATGGGCGGCCAGGAGAGTGCGCCCGTCACCTAGATAGTGCGTCAGGGCGCGAGCCGCGCTTCCCACCAACGGGGCCAGACGCTCCTTGGAGCCCTTACCGCGAACGAGCACAAAGCCATCGTCGATATGGATATCGCCCACATCGAGCCCCACCAACTCGCTCACACGCAAACCGCATCCGTAGAGCACTTCCAAGATGGCATGGTCGCGCAAGCCCATCTCGCCCTCGGGGAAGTCTTGATCAAGCAGCGCCGAGACATCCTCCACCGATAGATACTCCGGCAAACGATCAGCCTTTTTAGGCAGGCGCAACGCCGCCGTTGGATTTTGGGCCACAGCCCCATCGCGCACCAAAAAGGCATGCAGGCCCTTCACAGCCGCAAGCGCACGCTCCACCGAGGCATCGGAATAGCCCCCATCGCGACGGTCGGCGACAAAGCCCTCCACGACCCGACGGGTCACCTCTTCAAAAGACACAGTACCCGCCCGCTCCAGATAGGCGCAGTACGTCGTCAGGTCACGACGATAGGCCGCAATCGTGTTGCGCGCCAAACCCCGCTCGACCGCGAGGTAATCGAGATACTCCCCCGCCGCCACAGCGAGCGACGAGGGAGTAGCTTCGGTATGCCCCTTATTCGACGGCACCCTTAGTCCGTAGCAAGGTTCATGGGCGTCACCTGCAGACGGTCGACACCCTCGTGCTGGCCGATCGAAGCGCGCACGAACTCGCGGAACAGCGGCTGCGGGTTGGTCGGGCGGCTCTTGAACTCGGGATGAGCCTGGGTTGCCACATACCACGGATGCACGTCGCGCGGCAGCTCGACCATCTCGACCAAGCGCTCGTCAGGCGACAGACCCGAGATAACCAAACCGGCGTCCTCGAGCTGGTCACGGAAGGCGTTGTTGAACTCAAAGCGGTGACGGTGACGCTCGTAGACGAGTTCCTCGCCATATGCCTCGCGAGCAAGAGTATCGGCGGCGAGCTTGCACGGATAGGCGCCCAGGCGCATGGTGCCGCCCTTCTCGGTCACGTCCTCCTGCGAGCTCATCAGATCGATGACACTATACGGGCCATCCGGATCGAACTCAGAGGAGCTGGCGCCGGCAAGGCCAACGACATTGCGGGCGAACTCGCACACGGCGACCTGCATACCCAGGCAAATGCCCAGATACGGAATCTTGTGCTCACGGGCAAACTCGGCCGCGAGGATCTTACCCTCCAGGGCGCGCTTGCCAAAGCCGCCGGGGACCAGGATGCCCGAGGCGTCGCCCAGAACCTCGGAGACATTCTGCTCGTCAAGACTCTCGCCGTCGACCAGCTGGACGTCCACATGGCGATCGTAGAAGACGCCCGCATGGTGCAGGGCCTCGATAACCGACAGGTACGCATCGGGCAGCTGCGTATACTTACCCACGACGGCGATCTTCACCTTGTCGGCGTGATGGTTGGCGTGATTCTGTTTGCGCAGGAACTCGTTCCACTCGCTCATGTCGCGCTCACGCGGATCCAGACCCAGGCGCTCGCAAATGCGCAGGTCAAAGTCCTGCTCGGCAAGCAGCTGCGGAACATCGTAAATGCTCGCGCAGTCCTCGTTGGTAAAGACGCAATCGGTGTCGACGTCGCAGAAGCTTGCGATCTTTCCGCGGATAGCGTCATCGATATGGTGGTCGGAGCGCAGCACGATGATATCGGGCTGGATGCCAAAGCTGCGGAGCTCCTTGACGGAATGCTGCGTGGGCTTGGTCTTAACCTCGTGGGCGGCGGCGATATAGGGAACGAGCGACGCGTGGATGTAGCAGACGTTCTCGGGGCCGGCCTCCTTACGGTACTGGCGGATGGCCTCGACAAACGGCTGCGACTCGATGTCGCCGATCGTGCCGCCCAGCTCGGTGATGACTACATCGGAGCCGGTCTGCTCCTCGATGCGGCGGAACTTGTCCTTAATGGCATTGGTGACGTGAGGAATCACCTGCACGGTACCGCCCAAAAAGTCGCCGCGACGCTCGCGGGCGATTAGGCTTTTGTAGATGGCACCGGTCGTAAAGTTGGAATCGCGGGTCAGGTTCTCATCAATAAAGCGCTCGTAATGACCCAGGTCCAGGTCGGACTCGTAACCGTCCTCGGTAACGAAGACCTCACCATGCTGGAAGGGGCTCATGGTACCGGGGTCGACGTTCAGATACGGGTCGGCCTTCTGCATCGTTACTTTGTAGCCACGCGACTTGAGCAGACGGCCCAGCGAGGCCGCGGTGATACCCTTGCCCAGGGACGAAACCACGCCACCGGTTACGAACACATGCTTGGTCATATTGAGTTACCTGCGCTTCCCGTAGAAGTTGTTTATCCACATCTTACGGGTCTTCATTGTAATACTCGCACCGCGAACCGTTCGCAATTTTTCTCGCGTGCGATTGCATTTCTCAATCTTGAAACAAAACGCCGCCCGGTTTCCCAGGCGGCGTCGCTATGGCAAGGATTACATGCTGCTATCGATCAGCAACCTCGTCTTCGAGCATTTCTTGAACGAGCATGCCGGTACGGACGCCCTCAAGATACCACTTGCCACGTTCGGTGAGGCAAATGCCATTTGCAAGCTGACCGCCGTCGTCGCTATAACGCGAGACGACATCAATCATGCCTTCGGAATCCAAGCGATCGATTGCGGCGCGGGCACGATACGGCGAAACCCCCACGCGCTCGGCAAGCGTTTTGCGCGAGAAACCATACGGCCCGCCATTGTCTTCGGTTTGCTGGTCGATCTCCATCAACACCAGCACCTCGACACGCTTCATATCGTTGACACTCGCACGGCCCTTGCCTGCCATAGCAGCCTCCTCAAACCGAGCACGAGCATCTAACGCGCCGTGCGCGACCGACACACCTCACGATGGCAGGTAATATCCATCATGCGGCATCCCGCTAAGGATGAAACAGTTACGGTTATTGTATACCGCTCAAATTGTTTCTAGGCAGGTAAACGGCTATTTTTCGCCGAAATAGGCGCTTTATTGATCAAAAAGCCGTACCGGGCGCTAACCCGATACGGCCAAAATGCAATGCAATTACCGCGGTGCTTCAAACTTAGCGATGGAAGAAACCGCGGCGCTCGAACTTGGGCTCGCAGCACACGTTGATACCCAGTTTGCGCAGTACCGTCTCGTCCGTCGGCGAGATGATCACGCTAAAGAAGGCATCGCAACCGCGCAGCTGCTCCAGGCCCGAAAGGACGCGAGCGGCCGTCTCACTCGTGGCCGAGGTGATCGACAACGCCATAAGCGTCTCGTCGGTGTGGAGGCGCGGGTTTTTGCTGCCCAGGAAATGCGTCTTGAGCTTGCTGATGGGCTCGATCGCCTCATCGCTAATGACCTCGAGCTCAAGGTCGACGCCCGAGACATGCTTGAGGGCGTTCATAATGAGCGAACTTGCGGCGCCCAGGCGCGTAGAGGTCTTACCGGTCACCACGGAACCATCGGGCATGACCATGGCACCCACGGGACCGCCCGTGAGCTGCTCCCTGGTGAGGGCCGCCGAGCGCGCCGGCGAGTAGTTCTTATCGATGCCGGCTTTCTTCATAATAATCTTGAGACGGTCGACTTGCTCATCGCCCACGCCGGTACGGCGCACATTTTCGACCGCGGTAAAGTAGCGGCGGACGATCTCCATCTTGGAAGCGTCGCGGCAGGCATCGTCATCGGTGATGGCAAAGCCGACCATATTGACGCCCATGTCCGTAGGGCTCTGGTAGGGGCTCTTGCCCAGGATCTTTTCCATCAGGGCACGGACTACCGGGAAGGCCTCGACGTCGCGGTTGTAGTTGACCGTGGTCTTGTTGTAGGCCTCAAGGTGGAACGAGTCGATGATGTTGGCATCGTCGAGGTCTGCCGTGGCGGCCTCGTAGGCAATGTTGACCGGATGCGTAAGGGGCAGATTCCAAACCGGGAAGGTCTCAAACTTGGCATAGCCGGCGGCGGTACCGTGCTTATGCTCGTGATACAGCTGCGAGAGGCAAGTGGCGAGCTTGCCCGAACCGGGGCCGGGTGCCGTCACGACGACGAGCGGACGGGTGGTCTCGACAAACTCGTTCTTGCCATAGCCGTCGTCGGACACGATCAGATCGACATCGTGCGGATACCCCTCGATGGGATAGTGCAGCTTGGCGGGAATACCGAGCGCGTTCAGGCGGTTGCGGAACACATCGGCAGCGGGCTGGCCGGCGTACTGGGTGATGACCACGGCCGCGACGGCAAAGCCGTTGCCGCGGAACAGGTCAACCAGGCGCAGCACATCCTCGTCATAGGTAATGCCAAGGTCACCGCGAGCCTTGTTTTTCTCGATGTGGTTCGCGTTGATCGCGATGATAACCTCGACATCGTCGGCGATGCTCTTGAGCATGCGGAACTTGCTGTCCGGTTCAAAACCCGGCAGCACGCGGCTCGCATGATAGTCATCAAACAGCTTGCCGCCAAACTCCAAATAGAGCTTGCCACCAAACTGCGAGATGCGCTCCTTAATATGAGCAGCCTGCAGCTCGATATACTTCGCGTTGTCGAAACCCTGGCGCATATATGGCTCCCGTCCCGTTTCCAATTAATGTTCTAGGCGATTATAACGGAGCAGACCCTCCCCAACGCCCAAGCAATCAACTGGCACCAACCAAACACGCCATCGATAAGTTGCGGTGAAATAGTTCCCGTTTAACCCCTCAAGACGGCCAAACGGGAACTATTCCACCGCAACTTCCCCTTCTTGGTTCAAACAAACCTGGCCTTTGTATCAATAATGGCAGCGCCGCAGGTTGAGCATAAGTCAGCGAGCGACGTCCAGGACGTACAAGTTGGCATGAAAAAGGCAAGGCATAGACCTTTTGGTCATGCCTTGCCTTTTGAATGACAAATTGTCGTCCTGGGCGGCGCGCAGCGTCGACTGGTTGCGCGGTTCGTAGAACCGCGCAACATGAGAGCGCCCCCTCCCGCGCACGGAACGGAAGGGGGCTAAAGGTAGGAGTCTACCGGTGGGTTTACCCCACCGGACAGACGATGACCAGGTGATCCTTTACAGGATCGTCAAGGTTTCCGTGGGGTACCCGTTGGGTACTTAGATCAGCACGCAGGCGACGGTCAGGATGACGGCGCAGACGACGGAGAGAGCGACGATGAGCTTAAGGGCAAACTTGAGCCAGGTCGTCCACTCGATCTTGGCCAGGGCGAGACCGCCCATGATGGCGCCGGAGGTCGGGGTGAACAGGTTCACGACACCGATGGCGGCGGAGAAGATCATGACCATGACCTCAGGCGAGAAGCCGAGCTTAACAGCCAGCGGTCCCATGATGGGCATGGAGACGGTGGCCATACCGGAGGTCGAGGGGATCAGGAAGGACAGGCCGAAGTAGACCAGGAAGCTCATGGGAGCGAAGATCACGCCGGACAGGCCAGCCAGGGCATTGGCGGCAGCGTCGAGGACGAAGACATCGAGGCCGGTGTTAGCCATGAGGACGGAGATACCACGGGCGAGGGCGATGACGAGAACAACGGACATCATGTCGGCAGCGCCGGTGATGAAGGTGTTAACGATCTGCTTCTCGGACAGGCCACCGATGATACCGATCAGGACGGCCATGAGGAAGAACCAGGTGGAAGCCTCGTCGAAGTACCACTGGCCAATGGGCAGGCCGGTGATCAGGGCAGACCAGCCCTGGACGACGGCGTTACCGTCGGCGTCGTAGACAGCGCCAGCGTCGAAGAAGTTTGCGACGCCCTCGTTGAGGTCGGCCAGCGGAATGAAGCCGACGATCATGACGACGAAGGTGAAGGCGAAGGCGATCAGAACACCCTTCTGACGACCGGTGAGCTTGACCTCCTTGTGGACCTCGGAAGCAGCCTTGCCGTGAGCCTCTTCGGCGTCCTTGAGCTCCTGCATCGACAGGATGGTGGAACCCTTGTCAGCCTTGACCTTCTTGGCGTAGCTCATCACGAAGAAGATGGACATAGCGGTAGTGACAATCCACAGGACGGCACCGAGGCCGATGATGATGGACTGGTTGACCTCAATGCCAACGCCGGTCAGAGCGTCGACGGCAGCGCCGACGGCGAACGGGTTAACCGTGGAGCCCAGGCAGCCGCAGCCAGCGCCGAGCAGGACGGTAGCGGCACCGACCATGGGGTCGAAGCCAGCAGCCATCATGGTAGCGGCGAGCAGGGCGTAGAAGGGAACGGTCTCCTCGCACATACCATAGGTGGTACCACCGAGGGAGAAGATGAGCATCAGCACGGGAATGAGCATAATCTCGTTGCCCTTAAGCTTCTGCACCAGAACGGCGATGCCGTTGTCCAGAGCGCCGGTCTCGGTCATCATGCCGAGGAAGCCGCCCAGGATCATAACGAAGAGGCAGACGGGCAGAGCGTCAGCGAAGCCCTTAATCGGGGCGGTGCAGAAATCGCTCAGACGGGCGGCAGTAACCGCGCCGCCGGACGTGCCGGAGACGATAACGGTAATCACTGCGACAATTGCCAGCAGAGCAAGAAGAATGGTGAACGATGAAGGCATACCGCGCTTTTTCTTAGCGGTCTCAGTCATAGTTCTCATCCCCCCTTCATAAATCATTTACTGATCTCGCCAGAAGCGGCTCTTCCGTGCCGTGCCTGCCGCTTGATGCGAGATTATTACCAGATAAAACCGCTCGGGGTGTGCAGCAATACACCCCGAGCGAGATGCTAGATGCTCTTACTTGAGCGTGGCGTACATGACAGCCTTAATGGTGTGCATGCGGTTCTCGGCCTCGTCGAAGACCTTGGAAGCGGGGCTCTCGAAGACCTCGTCGGTGACCTCCTGCTCGGTGATGCCGAACTGCTCGCACTTCTCGGCGCCAATGGTGGTGTTGGTGTCGTGGAAGCTGGGCAGGCAGTGCAGGAAGATAGCACCCGGGTTGGCCATAGCCATGACCTCGGAGGTAACACGATACGGGGTGAGCTGAGCGATGCGCTCGGCCCAGACCTCGTCGGGCTCGCCCATGGAGACCCACACGTCGGTGTAGATAACGTCGGCACCGGTGACGCCGTCCTTGACGTCGGTGGTCAGCTTGATGGTGCAGCCGTTAGCCTCGGCGATGGGCTTGCAGGCCTCGATGACGTCGTCAGCGGGCATGCACTCCTCGGGGCCGCAGGCCACGAAGTTCATGCCGAGCTTGGAGCAGACGACCATGAGGGAGCGAGCGACATTGTTCTTGCAGTCGCCCATGAAGACGAGGGTCTTGCCCTTGATGTCGTAGTTGAAGTTCTCCTGGACGGTCAGGATGTCGGCGAGCATCTGGGTGGGGTGCCACTCGGTGGTCAGGCCGTTCCACACGGGCACGCCGGACTTAACAGCGAGCTCCTCGACGTCGTCCTGGGCAAAGCCACGGAACTCGATGCCGTCATACATGCGGCCGAGAACGCGGGCGGTGTCCTCGATGGACTCCTTCTTGCCCATCTGCGACGAACCCGGATCGAGGTAGGTCACGCCCATACCCAGATCCATGCCGCCGACCTCGAAGGCGCAGCGGGTACGAGTAGAGGTCTTCTGGAAGAGCAGAACGATATTCTTGCCCTCGAGATAGCGGTGCGGAACGCCAGCGCGCTTCATATCCTTGAAGTTCTTGGAGAGCTTGAGCAGGTACTCGATCTCCTCGGTGGTGAGGTCGAGAAGCTTGAGGAAGCTACGGCCGGAGAGGTTAACACCCATGGTTTGATTCCTTTCGAAGAAATGAATTACGTAAGTATTAGTGTTGCCCGTTTAACGGGCGAAGCCGGTGCGGTTGTAGGGGGACCGCACCGGAAACGGAAAGACTTAGAGGTCCTCGCGCCAGAAGGGCATGCTCATGCAGCGCGGGCCGCCGCGGCCGCGGGAGAGCTCGGCGGAGGGCACGACGAGAAGGTCCAGGCCCTCCTTGTACAGCACGTCGTTGGTGACGGTGTTGCGGGCGTAGACGCAAATCTTGCCGGGCTCGACGCACAGGGTGTTGGAGCCGTCGTTCCACTGCTCGCGGGAGGCCGCGATCGGGTCGCCGCCGCCGCAGGGGATCAGCTTGACCTGGTCGACGCCGGTGGCGTCCTCCAGGACGTGCTCGAGGGTGTCCTCGATCAGGCGGATGTTCACGTCGCCCGGGTTCTTGCCGGCGGTCAGCTCGTAGACGCGCAGGGTGCCCATGATGGCGGGGTGGATCGTGAACTTATCGACGTCGATCTGGGTGAAGACCGTGTCGAGGTGCATGAAGGCGCGCGAGACCGGGATGTCGAAGGCCAGGATGCGCTCGACCTTGGAGTCGGAGTTCCAGAAGATGTTCTGGGCCATGACGTCGATCGCGGCGGCCTGGGTGCGCTGGGAGATGCCGACGGCGAGGGTCTTCTCGTTGATGTTCAGCACGTCGCCGCCCTCGGTGTGGAACTGGCAGTCGCGGCGGAAGTACAGCGAGACGTCCTTGTAGTCGGGGTGGTACTTGAAGATGTACTTGCCGTACAGGGTCTCGCGGTTGCGGGTGACCGAGTACATGCGGTTGAGGTTGACGCCCTCGCCGATGACCGCGAACGGGTCGCGGGTGAAGTAGAGGTTGGGCATCGGGTCGATGATCAGGTCGGACTCGGACTCGGAGTTGACCAGGGAGTCGAGGGTCGTGGACGCCGTGAGGGGCATGTCGATCTCGGACTTGGTCATGCCGGCCATGGTCTTCTTGACGAACTCGAGGTTGTCCTCGATGGAGTCCAGCTTCTCGCGGACGATCTGCGGCATGTGCTGGCCGCGGATGCCGGCCTCGGCGATGTACTGGTCGGTGAACTCGGCGCGGGCGCCGGGGACCTGGTCGAACACCTCGGCGACGAGGTTCTCGAGATAGAGGACCTCCACGCCCTGGTCCCTCAGGATCTGGGCGAAGGTGTCGTGCTCCTGCTGCGCGACCTCCAGGAACGGGACGTCGTCGAACAGGAGTCGCTCGAGCTCGTCGGGCGGCAGGTTGAGGAGCTCGTCGCCGGGACGGTGCAGGCAGACCTTCCTGAGCTTGCCGATCTCGGAAGGCACGTGCAGACCTTTCGTCATGGCCTCCTACCTTTCTTTCGGGCCCTTGTCAGGGCCGATTCGTTAGCGCCCCTCCGTGTGAGGCGTTATTGCTGACGACATATTTATATCCAAAATCAGCTCATACTTCCACCTTGCCCCCGAACGGTTTTTTATAGGGGGTGAACGGCATACACATATACTTCACGCATGGCACACTTCATCTTAATAAAGCGTATTTACGTGCTTAAACGCGTTTTAATCCTAAAATCAAATGGAACTAAACTTTGTTAAACCATCCTCAAATTGCATATTTCCAATAAAGCTATGAATAGAATTAGCGGTTCACACCGCGTCTCAACCATTTTCATTTTTATTCAGAAAAAAGTTTGTCCTATTCATTTCTGATAAATAAATTACCGTTTACCAGACGCTTGATACCGTTCACCGGAAACTCAGTATAAGGCCCAGCGGATACCGCCTCGCTTTACGGCCCCATTTGTAACAACTTGACTTCTCGGTATAGAAAAACGGACCCGCTTCCCCTAGGGAAACGGGTCCGTTTTCGATTATCTTCGGCTAATTTGGATAAGGCCCCCGAAGACCATCGGAATCCTAGCGATCGAACTCCGCCAGTGCCTCGCCCAAAAGCCTCAGGCCCTCGCGCAGAACGTCCTCGCTCGCGCAGTAGCCCAGGCGTGCGCCGCAGGGAAGCTCAAAACGGCTACCGGGGACCAGCAGCACTCCCCTCTCGGACAGCAGGCGCCTGCAGAACTCCTCGTCATTCTCGGGAATATCCAGCTGGATAAACGAGGTGGACACGCCCTGCGGGGCCGTCCAGGAAACGCGATGCTGCGTATCGATCCAAGCCTGCGCGATATCGCGGTTGTCAAACACGATCTTGCGATTGCGCTCGAGGATCTTATCCTTGTGTTCAAGCACATAGGTCGCCAGGGCGTCGTTGAACACACCGCCGCAGATCATGGTGTAATCGCGATAGGTGCGGATGCGGTTGGATATCTCTTCGTCTGCCACGACCCAGCCCACGCGGGCCGCAGGCGTCGAATAGGTCTTCGACAACGAGTTGGTGACAATGGCCCTCTCGTACACGTCGACCATCGACATAAAGGACTCAGTGTTTTCAAGCGGCAGGTACACCTCGTCGCACAGCACATAGGCGCCCACCGAGCGGGCGATCTCGGCAATCTGACCGAGCATACCGGCATCGAGCACCGTACCGATGGGGTTCGATGCGTTGTTTATGCAGATAAGCTTGGTGTTGGGGCGCACCAAGCTCTTGAGTTCCTCGATATCGGGCTTCCAGCCGAGTTCCTCGCGAAGCTCCCAATACTCGACCTCGGCGCCCAGCGTGCGCGGAATCTCGTAGAGCGGCGCGTAGGTGGGCCACTCGGCGATAACGTGGTCGCCGGGCTCGACCACAGCCATGATGGCGTTGAGGTTAGCGCCCGTGCAGCCATTGGTCTGCAGAATGTGATCGGGATTGACCTCCCGACGATACAGCTTGGCAACCTCGGCCTTAAACTCCGGCGAGCCCTCGATCCAGCCGTAGTTCATCTTCTCGCGGTCCAGGCGCTCGTAGAACGTGGCGCCGTCCTGTTCATCGAGCGCGCGCAGCTCGCCCATGGTGAGCGACGAGATCGTCGACTGGGCGATGTCCCACGTGGCGCTCTTCTCCCAAACGTTGAGCCATTCCTCAACGCCAATCGTCTTGATGTCCATGGCCAAGCTCCTTACAAAAGCAGTCATCCAACCGTGTTGACGTTCCTCATACAAGATTGGGGCGGTGCGAAAACCCGCACCGCCCCAATGGGAGACATCTAATGGCAGCTAGATGTATGTATTATGACCTGTACGGGTCCTTGAAGACCTTAGAGGTCCTCGCGCCAGAAGGGCATGCTCATGCAGCGCGGGCCGCCGCGGCC
>ENA-ORML01002651-ORML01002651.1-human-gut-metagenome-genome-assembly--contig:-NODE-2651-length-11323-cov-2.709176_pt1 | contig 11323 bp, 10 predicted proteins | sample MGYA00242103_ERZ508995 | MGnify/ENA primary metagenome ERZ508995 (study PRJEB26280, sample SAMEA2338702) | human gut metagenome | biome: human gut; feature: human-associated habitat; material: faeces...
TCGATGGCTGACGGCGTGAAACTGATTAACGCCGTGCAGGACGTTTATCTCGATAACAAAGTCACTATTGCCTGATGTGAAATCATCCTCTCCCATGAGGGAGAGGATGAGTGCCTGATGCGTTTCGTTTTTCAGGAGATATTCAATGCCTTCTCAGTCACTGGCGCAGAACTGAATCCTGGCTGCTCAACGCGAATGAATGCGCAAAGGACAAAGGCCAATAGATACAATGCTGTATAGGCAATGACCACACCGATAGTGCTAAACCACGGTAATAACACCACGGCAATTGCCGGAGCCAGGAAGTTAGACATACCCGCAGAGAGGTTGTAAACCGAGATTGCAGCACCTTTGTGTTTTGGTTCCAGTGCCGGGAAGACAGCGGCCATCGGCACAAATGCAGCAACAAAAGTTCCCAGAGCAATCGCCGGAATCATTGCCATCCAGTAGTTGTGACCAAAGTATTGCGGCATGTAGTAAAACGCTAAACTTGATGCTGCCATCCCGAGGCAACCAAACCAGCGAATAACACGCATCCAGCCCATTTTTTCTGCCACAATCCCCCAAAAAATATTAGAGAAAATAGTGGTAAAGAAAAATGCCGCCCAGACCTGCAACCATTCAGAGGTGGTGAATCCCAGTTCATCCACAAACATCATTGGCATAATGACCGCAAAACCGAATAACGATAAGGTATTTATAATGCGCACAATACTGGAGAGAAAAATATTGCGGTTGGTATAAAGTAAAGTTACTGCCCGACTTAATTCTGCAAACTTCTCACGGGGAGTTAAATTATGCATATGTCCAGGCGTTTTAACATGACGCAAGGAGATCATGGCAATGACACCGCCAGCAAAGCAGAACGCCAGTGCCAGCCATAAGGTTCCCATTTCACCCATAATCGGTATCGTAAAACTGGGAATATAACTGCCAGCAACACCGATCCCTACTGAATATACCGCCCAGTACCAACCCAGAGCAGAACTGGAATTTTCGCTACGCACGTTATGAATAATAACGACGATAAATGAGTAGAGAAATAGCGGATACGCTAAACCACGAATCCCGTAAAACAGCAGGATTAACCCATAGTTTGCCTGTCCTAATCCAAAGACCAGAAACAGAACATGGAATACGCACCATAGGACAAAACCAATCAGCATGGTTTTTTGCGGCGTGATGATTTCCGCTACTACCCCAGAAACCCAGGCGGAAAGGGCAGCCGCCAGGCCGTAGAGCGTAAAGGCAAAAGAGGCTTCCGCAGGTGTGAAGCCTAACGATTTAATATAGTGCGATAAGAATGCGAGTTCGAAACCATCACCAGTCATAAATACTGCGATGGCGATATATCCCCATATCAGATGCAGTGGCAAACCCAACCACTGTTTATTATTTCTGGACATATAAACCTCGTTTTTAGGGTGCAGATGAATGCACTCCGGGATATTACCGGAGTGAGTCGTTATTAGTGATTGCCTGAAAACAGCGTCAGGCGGCTGGTTAATTAGTCTCTGAGTAATTTTGCAGTATGCTGCAACTGCTTATAGGCCTCATATCGACGATGATGAAGAGATTGATAGCGTTCTTGCGGATAATAATATTTATCCACATGGGTGAATTGTTGCATCGCTTCGCCAACAGAAGGTGCAATATTTCCGGCGACAGCACCAAGAATGGCCGAGCCTAATAAAACCGGTTCGCAGCATTGCGTGGTAATGACCGGAATACCGCAGGTATCTGCCAGAATTTGTCGTACCAGTGGATGCTGCCCGGCCCCGCCGCTAATAACGATATTTTTACTCACTACTCCCTGCGCTGTTTGAGCGTCGAGAATTTGGCGCAGACCATAACCAATTCCGCATAATCCAGCGATATACAAGGCGAGTAAATTATCCAGATCTCGCTCCATACCCAGGCCACAAATTACCGCTCTGGCATGAGGATCTGCGAAGGGGGCGCGATTTCCGAGAAATTCCGGCACCACGTGTAGCCCTTTCGCCAGGGCGACAGCATCTGATGGTTGCGCCGTTTTTTCGAGGATTCGATCAGCAAGCCAGACGGGGAGGGGCTGATTCACACGTTGTGCCATTTCGCGAGCTTCTTCAACAGCCGGATGGAAATCAAGTAGCTGGTCAATAGCTGCTCCCGCAGCACTTTGCCCGCCTTCAACTAACCACAGACCTGGAACCATCGCACTGTAATACGGCCCCCAGACACCCGGTACAAACGAGGGAGAAGTGGTAGATGCCATGGTGCATGAAGAAGTGCCGAAAACATACGCGAGATTGTTCAGCGCTCCACCTTCTACGCCAACCGTACCGATGCCACCAGCGTGAGCATCAATTAACCCTACAGCGACAGGTGTGCCGGGGAGTAATCCCATCTCTGCCGCGGCTTGTGCTGTTAAACCATTTCCACAAGGTGTTCCGGGAGAAACAATATGATGACCAATGCGAATAAAATCTTCATCCGCTAACTCTGCAAGGCCAATGGTGCGGAAATAATCTGGATCCCAGCGATTTTCATGTGCCAGCCACGTCCATTTACAGGTAACAGTGCATACTGAACGCGCTAAATCACCGGTAGCCCGCCAGGTCAGAAAATCGGCCAGATCGAAAAATTGTCCGGCACGTTCGTAGATCTCTGGCATATTTTCTTTCAGCCAGAGAATTTTCGGTGTTTCCATTTCAGGCGAAATTTTACCACCGACGTAGTTCAGCACCGGATGGTGAGTGGCATTGATTCGCTCTGCTTGTTCGGTGGCGCGGTGATCCATCCACACAATGATATTTTGCTTTGCATCTCCTTCCGGGCTGACAGGCAATGGATCACCGTTTTTATCCAGTACCACCAGAGAACAGGTGGCATCAAAACCGATGCCTGCCACACTTTGTGCACAAACGTCTGCCAGAGTGAGCGCATTACGAATACATGAACAGACCGCCTGCCAGATCTCCTGGCTGGACTGTTCCACGCGGCTTCCGCTGCGCCGCGTAGTCGTGATTTTTTCTGTGGCATGGGATAGCAGAGATCCGTTGAGATCAAAAATCCCGGCGCGGACACTGCCTGATCCCACATCAACACCAATAACGGTTTTGGTTATTGTCATGATTGCGCCCTTACAGATCGACACTGCCAGGCAGGATCACTAAATCTCGCACGGTGACATTTTTCGAGCGGGTCACCATAAACAATACTGATTCCGCCACTTCAATCGGTTGCATCAGGCTACCATTTGCCAGGGCTTCTTCCATTTTGGCTTTTGGCCAGTCATCAAGCAGGGCAGTGACTACTGGTCCTGGCAGCACCGCACCCACACGCACGCCATATTGAGAAACCTGGCGGCGGGTAGTGTGTACGAATGCCTGAACGGCAAATTTGGACGCGGTGTAGATCGGTTCCCAGATAACCGGAACGACGCCCGCGATGGAACTGGTAAAAATTATATCGCCCGACCTCTGCGCAATCATATGCGGCAGGACTGCACGGACACAGCGAAACGCCGCATTTATATTCAGATTTAACACACGATCCCAGACATCTGGATCACCTTCAGCCACTGGGCCGCCAATATAAGCGCCTGCATTGGCATGAAAAATATCCAGCCCACCCGCCAGTTCGATAATGTCCGCCAGCATGTTATCGACTTGCTGATTATTGAAGAGATCGAGTTGCAGCGCGTACGCGTTTTCGCCTAACTCAGCGACAATCTTGTGCAGTTTGTCGCCTTCCCGGTCAATCAATACTACCTTTGCTCCTGCATCGAGCAGCGTTTTTGCACATTGCAGGCCAATACCTGACGCAGCGCCAGTGATAGCTGCAACTTTGCCATTAAGGGGAGTATTCATAGAGGGCACAGAGTGATTCATCATATAATCCTTTTACCAGGGCGAATTTATAGTCTCTGTTTGCTTGCACGCACTGAACGGGAATTTAGCTGCCGTGTGAAGCAAACTGCTCAATCGATGAAGCAGATCTAGCACTTGCTTAAATTCTCAGCAAGAGACATTCAAAATGAAGAGGCAAATTTGTGACACGCGTTGAGAAAACGAAGAAAACGACCATTTACGACCTGGCAGAATTAACCGGCGTTTCTGCCAGTGCGGTAAGCGCTATTTTGAATGGCAACTGGAAAAAGCGACGCATCAGCGCAAAGCTGGCTGAGAAGGTCACCCGTATTGCGGAAGAGCAGGGATATGCCATTAATCGGCAGGCAAGTTTACTGCGCAGTAAAAAATCCAACGTTATTGGCATGATTGTGCCGAAATATGACAACCGATACTTTGGATCGATTGCCGAAAAATTTGAAGAGATGGCGCGTGCCAGAGGATTACTGCCAATCATCACCTGTACGCGGCGACAGCCAGAACTGGAAATTGAGGCTGCTCGCGCCATGCTCTCCTGGCAGGTGGATTGGGTCATTGCTACCGGAGCGACTCAACCGGATAAAATAGCCCAAATGTGCCAGCAAGCGGGCGTACCGACACTGAATCTGGATCTGCCGGGAACACTGGCGCCGTCGATCATTTCTGATAACTATATGGGGGCGAAATTATTGACGGAAAGAATTTTAGCCAACAGCCAGAAACGCTATGGCAAGCTGGCACCTTTGACTTTTGTCGGTGGACGTATAAGCGATAACAATACTGCTGAACGTTTATGTGGTTTTGTCGATGCCCATCAGGCTTTGGGGATAACCGTACCGGATGAACATAAACTGGTTACCGGCTACTCTTCTGCTCGCGTAGAGGGATTACTGAAAGAGGTCTTCCAAAGCTCTGCAGTATCGCTTCACGGGTTATTCGTCAACTCGACAATCTCTCTTGAAGGGGTGGTTCGCTGGCTGGCGCAAACCGGGCAGACGGGAGCCAATCAACCGCCAATGGGGTGTTTTGACTGGGATCCTTTTGTTTCTCTGCTCGGGCACGATATCGATATGGTTCGTCAGGATGTACCCGCCATGCTCGAAAAAGTGTTTGAAATTGTGGATTCTGGCGATACCACCCTGCGTCGCATTGAGATACCGCCACAACTCATTCCGAGCCTGAATGTTGTCAGCTGAGATTAACGTGTCAGCAACCAGCGTGCGGTGTGTTCATCGGTGACCAGACCGTTGATCCACCCACCTTTTAATGCTGCGAGGATCGCCGGACGTTTATCCTCACCACAGGCAGCTGCGATACGTGGGCAGTTGCTTTCGCGGATATCATGGCTGGTGATCATCTGGTTGATCTGGCTTTCCACAACATTGCCTTCAGCATCAATAAAGCGTCCGAGGATTTCACCAACGCCTCCGCGTGCTGTTAACTCTTCCAGTTGCTGCTCATCAATAAAGCCATCTTTGAAAATAGGGCTTTGACGACCTAAAGCACCAATACCCACGAAAATAACATCAGAGTCACGCGCTACGGTAGAGACGTTGCGGAACAATCGATTGGTTGACCACATTTGGTACTCTTCGCGGGACTGAGCATAGCGTGGAGCTGGCCACTGGTAATATTTTCCCTGAATTTTTCTCGCCAAAAGCAGCGGTACGTCGTCGTAATAGTTACATTGCCCGTGTTCATTCATGGCGCTAATCAGCGCCACACAGCGGGTATTCTGACTATCAAAATCGATACGTTTAATGGTTTTCTTCAACGTTAAGCCAGAACCAATACCAACGATGGTCGGTTTGTCACCCTGTAAGTAACGCGCCATCAGTTGATAACAGCCAAATGTCACGCTGTCGAGCGTACTTTCAATACTGTAAACCGGCATAATATTGCAGTCGGTTAATTGGTACTTTTCCTTTAACAGTTGGGCATAATCGAGACAGTTGGCAACCGGATGATGCAATCCAATCGACACAATCCCTTCGTCTTTCGCTGCTGCTATCAGGCGTTGAACCACTGGCCGTGAAGTACCTAACTGACTTGCGATTTCACTCTGATTAAGTCCGGCAATGTAGTACATCCATGCCGCCCGTACTTTTTGATCGAGCCTGATGTCATCTTCTTTGTTCACGTTTCCCTACCTCAAAAGTGGCGTGCGGAATCGTGAAAATCCCGCAACTGATTAGCGTCATTTTGGCCATAGCTTTACCGCGAGGCAAGTTTATTGCTTTGATTTGGTCATTTGTAATTTTTTTGGTCAATTGTTCTTTTGTGATCTAACGCTCTTAATTAACTCAAATGTTCGATTACAGTTCAGCCATAACGTCAATGGAGAACGAAACAATGAACGAACAATTTACATGGCTGCACATCGGGTTAGGTTCTTTTCATCGCGCACATCAGGCGTGGTATCTACACCGTTTGCAGGTGATGGGCGATAAACGCTGGAGCATTGCTGCGGGCAATATTCGTAATGATGCTGAACATGTCGTACAGGCACTCAGTGCACAGAAAGGTCGCTATGTGCTGGAAACCGTCAGCCCGGAAGGGGTAAGCGAATATGAAGAGATCACCTCAATTCAGAAGTTGATACCGTGGCAGGCAGATTTACAACCGCTGATTGCTGAAGGGGCAGATCCGAAGACAAAAGTGATTGCTTTCACCGTCACCGAAGGCGGGTACTACCTGAATACCAGTCACAAACTGGAAGTTAACAATCCTGATTTAGCGGCAGATCTTAAAGGGGGATGCAAAACAATTTACGGTGTTATTACCCGTATCCTCGAAGCACGTATGGCAAATAACGCCGGACCACTAACCCTGCTGAATTGCGATAACGTGCGCCATAATGGTGAACGTTTCCATGATGGCCTGGTTGAGTTTCTCCAGCTAACTGGCAAACAGGATGTCATCGACTGGCTGAGTACAAATACCACTTGCCCGAATACCATGGTTGACCGCATTACGCCTCGTCCGGCAGCAGAACTTCCGGCACGGATCAAGGCTCAAACGGGTATTGCCGATAAAGCGCCGGTAATGGGCGAAACCTTTATCCAGTGGGTCGTGGAAGATAATTTCCGTGATGTCCGTCCGGCACTGGAGAAGGTCGGTGTCGAACTGGTGGCGTCGGTAATCCCCTATGAAGAGGCGAAGATTCGCATTCTTAACTCTTCACACAGTTGCATCGCCTGGGCAGGTACGTTAATCGGTCAAAAATATATCCACGAAAGCACAATGACCGATTTTATCTATCAGATTGCCGACCGCTACGTGACGGAAGATGTCATTCCTTGCTTGGGCGATAACGGTATCGATTTGCCAACCTACCGTGATGTTGTACTCAAGCGTTTTACCAATCCACATATTCAGGACACCAACCAACGCGTCGCTGCGGATGGTTTCTCGAAAATTCCGGCGATGATTGCCCCCACACTGCGAGAGTGCTACCAGCGAGGCGTTCGCCCGAATGCCACCGCCATGTTACCTGCACTGTTTTACGTATTCATGGAGCAGTGGCATCACGGCAAACTGCCCTATGAATATCAGGATGGCATCCTTGATGCACCAGCTGTCCATGCAATGTTCCAGTCTGCCGATCCCGTCGCTGTTTATGCCAGTGATAAAGCGCTGTTTGGCGATTTAACCGAACGTGAAGATTTTGCCGCGTTGTTGCGCGAAAAAATCGCTGACGTCTACGCGTTAATTAACTAACCAGGAGGCGGTTATGTATCTGGGTATCGATCTGGGCACATCGGAAGTTAAGGCGCTGGTCATTGATGAAAACAATGAAATTGTTGCCACCCATAGTGCGCCGCTGACCATTCAGCGGCCCCATCCACACTGGTCAGAACAATCGCCGCAAGCCTGGTGGGAAGCGACGGAATATTTAATGTCGACCCTGCGGGAAAAATGCGGTCACCACTGGCAGGCGATCAAAGCCATTGGCCTTTCTGGTCAAATGCATGGTGCCGTCCTGTTGGATGAAAAAGGAGAGGCGATTCGTCCGGCGATTTTATGGAACGACACCCGCAGTGCGCAGGAGTGTGCGGAGCTGGAAGAGATCGCACCAGAGTTGCATCAGGTAGCGGGAAACCTGGCGATGCCTGGATTTACCGCCCCCAAATTGCTATGGGTACGGCGCCATGAGCCGCAGCACTTTGCGCGCATTTCCACCGTTTTACTGCCGAAAGACTATTTGCGTTTCAAAATGACCGGCCAAAAGATTTCCGATATGTCGGATTCTGCTGGCACGTTGTGGCTCGACGTGGAAAAACGCGACTGGTCAGATTCGTTGCTGGAAAAATGTGGCCTGACACGGGCGAATATGCCGGAACTGGTGGAAGGTTGTGACGTTTCTGCCACTTCGCCAAGAATTAATCGCCAGCGTTGTAGCTCACGTTGCCAGCCGTTGGGGGCTGACATCTTCGGTTGTAGTTGCTGGTGGCGGTGGCGATAACGCCGTGAGCGCAATTGGTGTGGGGGCCGTTTCTCCCGGAGATGCGTTTATTTCTTTGGGAACTTCCGGGGTGTTGTTTGTAGTGACAGATGCCTATCGTCCTGCGCCGCAATCAGCAGTCCATGCTTTCTGTCACGTACTACCGAATTTATGGCACCAGATGAGTGTAATGCTCAGTGCCGCCAGTTGTCTGCAATGGTTCTGCCGTCTGGTGGGGGTAACGGAAACAGAGTTACTGGAAGAGATTGCCCAACTTTCTGATGCAGACAAAGCCAGTGCACCGATGTTCCTCCCGTATCTTTCTGGTGAACGTACGCCACATAACGATCCTCATGCCCGGGGATTGTTCTGGGCGCTGACACACTCCAGTCAGCGTGCGCTAATGGGATATGCAGTGCTGGAAGGCGTCAGCTTTGGTATTGCCGATGGGCTGCGAGTCCTGCAAGAAAGCGGTACGGCAATTGAGCAATGCTCGCTGGTAGGTGGGGGGGCGAGAAGTCCATTCTGGGCGCAGTTACTGGCCGATATTCTCGATATGCCAGTGGTGACGCATAAAGGCGGTGAAACGGGTGGGGCGCTGGGAGCCGCGCGTCTGGCCTGTCTTGCTGCGGGAAAACCACTGGCGGCAGTGTGTGAAAAACCTGAAATCTTCAAAACCTGGCGCAGCGATCCTGAACGTCATAATGCGCTGATGCAACGATATCAGCAGTTTACTGCGCTGTATCACAACGACCTGAACTATCGCAATCAATAACATCTGTCACAAATGCCCTCCGGTGTTTGCACCGGAGCGGCGTTTTGTATCCTACAAACGAGGTCACTATGTCGTTAACAAATAAACAATGGCTGGGATTACCCTTAAATCTGGTGTGGGGATATATTGCCATTGCCATCTTTATGACCGGAGACGGTTTTGAACTGGCATTCCTGTCGCATTACATTAAAGCACTGGGTTTCACGCCTGCAGAAGCCTCCTTTGCCTTTACGCTCTATGGCCTGGCGGCAGCGCTTTCCGCCTGGGTTTCCGGCGTAGTTGCCGAAATTATTACGCCACAAAAAACCATGTTTATCGGCTTTGTGCTGTGGTGCGTATTTCACGTGCTGTTTCTGGTCTTTGGTCTGGGGCAGGCGAACTATGGGTTAATCCTGCTGTTTTATGGTATTCGTGGCCTAGCCTATCCGCTGTTCCTCTACGCCTTTATTGTGGCGATTGTCCATAACGTACGCAGTGACAGCACCAGTGCTGCTCTGGGCTGGTTCTGGGCAGTTTACTCTATTGGTATCGGCGTATTCGGCAGCTACATCCCCAGTTTTACCATTCCGCTTATTGGCGAAATGGGAACATTATGGCTGGCGCTGGCCTTCTGTGGGGTTGGTGGCGCTGTTGCGTTAATTTCTATGCGCAAAGTAGAAACACCACGCCATATGCAAAACCTAACCACAAAAGAGAAGTTTAGCGAACTGGGCCGTGCGGTGACTTTGCTTTATACCAACCGCAATATTTTGCTTTCCAGTATTGTTCGCATTATCAACACCTTATCTTTATTCGGATTCGCCGTAATTATGCCGATGATGTTTGTTGATGAGCTGGGCTTTACCACCTCTGAGTGGTTGCAGGTCTGGGCAGTCTTCTTCTTTACCACCATCTTCTCTAACGTATTCTGGGGCGTGCTGGCAGAGAAAATGGGCTGGATGAAAGTTGTTCGCTGGTTTGGTTGCGTGGGAATGGCGCTTTCAAGCCTGGCGTTCTACTACATGCCGCAACATTTCGGTCATAACTTTGCTATGGCGCTGATACCTGCGGTGGCACTGGGGATCTTTGTTGCTGCATTCGTACCGATGGCAGCCGTTTTCCCGGCACTGGAACCGAAACATAAAGGAGCAGCTATTTCGGTTTATAACCTTTCAGCCGGGTTGTCCAACTTCCTTGCTCCGGCAATCGCCGTGGTACTTCTGCCTTATTTCAGTACTATTGGTGTGGTTATCGCTTACACCACCCTGTATGTGATAGCGTTTATTATTTGCCCGTTTATTCGCGTCGAACAACCGGGATTCTCAAATCAGCAAGTGTGTGAAGGGAAGACCGCCACCATTTCCTGATGACGACAAGCCTGGTGTGGTGCTAGGCTTTATTGCGAGGAACAATGTTTAATTGTAAAGCAGTCATTTTTGATATGGACGGCGTCATCATTGATTCGGAAGGGTTATGGCGTGAGGCACAAAAGGGAGCACTGGCAAGGTGGGGCGCATGTGTCAGTGACGAAGAGTGTATAAGACTGACTAAAGGTAAAAGGCTGGATGAGATTGCCCAAACCTGGTGTGAATATTGTCATTTACACATTGAACCCGCACTGTTGGAAAGTGAGATTCGCCGCCTGATCACTACGTTGATTGCCGGGACGGGCGAAGCGATGCCAGGCGTTCAGGACGTGTTATTTTTTTTGCGCCGGAGTGGCTATCAACTGGCGCTGGCAACCTCTTCATCTTACCAGGTGATCGATGCTGTACTGACAAAACTCAATATTCAGCATTATTTTTCGGTGATTTGTAGTGCTGATGACGAAAAGCATGGGAAACCCCATCCGGCAGTTTATCTTTCTGCACTGCGAGAATTGCAACTGTCTGCTGCAGATTGTTTGGTTATAGAGGACAGCGTGAGTGGTTTTCAGGCAGCACAGGCGGCAGGAATAAACACCATTGTGGTATCAGAAGATGCCCAACAAACCTGCTTTAATGCGGCGAGTGCAAGATATTTATCGATGAATGAATTACTGGCAGCGTTAGCCGTAGCTGCGTAACAAAAAAGGGTGAGCGCAGAAGATCCCAGGGATGATGCCGGTCTGCTAATCCTGCTTCTGCGCTTGCTTTTATTTAACGTAAAAGCGGGCAATCTGGTGGCAGACGGCAACGCAACGCTGCCGGAAGTATTTCAATATGAAAATTTTGCCCACTCAACGGTTCGCCATCAAGATTAAAGGTGATGTCGTGT
>ENA-ORML01002663-ORML01002663.1-human-gut-metagenome-genome-assembly--contig:-NODE-2663-length-11291-cov-2.579210_pt1 | contig 11291 bp, 10 predicted proteins | sample MGYA00242103_ERZ508995 | MGnify/ENA primary metagenome ERZ508995 (study PRJEB26280, sample SAMEA2338702) | human gut metagenome | biome: human gut; feature: human-associated habitat; material: faeces...
TATCTACAAGTCCGGCGCGGCGCGGTTTGCACGGTTTGCGCAGAATGTCTGGGGTATTGCACCCAGAGACAGCGACGAGGAGACGGCTGCCGCCGGTATCGACGCGCTGGCCGCGTTCATCAAGGAGATTGGCCTGCCGACTACCTTTACCGAGCTTGGCATCCCCGCCGACACCGACTTCCGCGCCGTGGCGGATTCTACCAACATCACCGCTGGCTGCTGCAAAAAGTTGACGCACGACGAGATCTACGAAATTTTGAAGGAGTGCCTGTGAGTATCCGCGCTTTTCGCAGCAAAACAAAGCATTCTTTGCGCTGTGCTCCATTTTTGACTTTTCTGCCTCTTGCATTTGGCCCAAAGCGTGATATCATAGGCCAGACAAATTGCGGAAAGGGGCAGTAGAATTGAAAGCTGCATCGCAGAAAAAATCATTGGATATGCTCCACGGGACGCTCTGGGATAAGATCCCGCGCTTTGCCATTCCGGTGGCGGCCACGGCGATTTTGAGCCAGCTGTTCAACGCCGCGGACATCGCCGTCATCGGCAACTTTACCGGCGAGCTCCGCACCGTGGCGGTCGCGGCCGTCGGCACAAACAGCTCGATCATCAGCCTGATCGTCAACCTGTTCATCGGCATCGCGCTGGGCGCAAACGTGACGATCGCGCACGCCATCGGCGAAAAGAACGACACGATGGTGCACCACGCGGTGCACACCTCCATCGTTGTGGCGGTGCTGGGCGGTTTGATCGCGGCGATCATCGGCGAGCTGTTCGCCATTCCGTTGCTGAATCAGCTGAATGTGCCGGACGATGTGTTTCCGCTGGCGCTGCTATACCTGCGCATCTATCTTGCGGGCCTGCCGGTGATCCTGCTCTACAACTTTGAGGCGGCGGTCTTCCGCAGCGTGGGCGAGACGAAAATTCCGCTGATCGCGCTGACGGCCTCCGGCGTTCTGAACGTGATCCTGAACCTTTTTTTCGTGGCCGCGCTCCACATGAGCGTGGACGGCGTCGCGATCGCAACGGTGCTGTCGAACGCGGTCAGCGCGGCGATCTTGTGGGGTTTCCTGCTTAAAACGGACAAGGTCATCCGCCTTGAGCCGAAAAAGCTGCGCATCGACGGGCTGTGCCTCAAGCAAATTCTGCGCATCGGCGTTCCCGCGGGTGTGCAGAGCGCGATGTTCTCCATCGCGAATATCGTCATTCAGGGCGCGATCAACAGCCTCGGCACGGTCGTCATGGCGGCATCGAGCGCGGCCTACAACATTGAGGTCATCACCTACGATATCCTCAACTCCTTCTCGCAGGCCTGCACGACATTCGTCGGGCAGAACTTCGGCGCGGGCGAGATCAAGCGCTGCAAGAAAACGCTGCTGCTGTGTCTTCTCGAGGGCATCATCAGCCTCGGCGTCGCCATCGCTCTGATCCTCTTTTTCGGAAAGTCGCTGCTCACCATCTTCAACGGCGACCCGCAGGTGGTAGAGACGGGCTATATTCGCCTCATGCTGATCATGCCGTCGCACCTGTTCAGCCTTTGCTACGAGGTGCTTTCCGGCTACCTGCGCGGCTTTGAAATTTCACTGCCGCCCGCCGTTTTGACGATGCTGGGCGTCTGCGGCGTCCGCCTGAGCTGGCTGCGCTGGGTCTTCCCGCAGTACAAGACGTTTATGAACATCATGCTGGTCTTCCCCATCAGCCTTGCGACCACGGCGCTTCTAATGCTGGCAGCGGTGCTGTACTTCCGCCCCTCGCGCCGCTATGCGCATCTGCAAAAGAGTGATGGCGCGGCTTCGGCAAAAATCGAAGGATAAGACCATTCCCAAAATCGACAAAGCAGGGCGCTTGCCTTTTAGGCAAGCGCCCTGCTTTACTTTTTTGATGGGGCAGCCGTTTCTAAATCGCGGATGGGAAATTTTCACATCAGCTCGCGCGTGAAATCAAGCACGCACTCGCGCAGACGCAGAATTTCCTCTGGCGTGTTCTTGCTCAGGTGCATACCGATGCCGAGCTCCCGTCCCGTTTTCGGGCTGACCGGCAGCGTCTTTACGCCGTGCGTCCGCCCGCGCATCATGATCTCCGTCATCATTGTGATGCCAAGGCCCTTGCTGACCATGCGGATGACCGTTTCATCGTCCACATGGCAGGGGCGGATATTCGGCTTCACCTTTTTGGGACTCAGCGCAGCGTTCACGTCGATGTCGAAGCGCCCGTAGGGCATCAGGAATTCTTTTCCGTCGAATTCCTCGATGGGGAAGGTCTCTTCGCTGCCGGTGGGATAGTCCTCCGGCAGGATGGCATACATCGCGTCGTAGTAGAGCGGTGTCCAGTCGCAGTTGATGTGGCTCTGCCGCGCGGCAAAGATGACGTCCGTGCGCCCCTCCTCCAGCAGCTCAAAGGGTTCGAGCTCGTGGTCCACCATGCGAAGATCCACGTCGGTCTCCGGACACACGCGGCGGAAGCGGTACAGAATTTCCGGCATCCAGTGCATGGCAAGGCTCGCATAAGCGGCGATTCGGATCGTCGCCGTCCGCTTTTGCGTGATGCTCTCGATCTGGTTTTCGAGCTTCGCCGTCGCGCTGAGGTATTCGCGGATCGCGGGCAGCAGCGCCTCCCCGTCCTCTGTCAGCGAAATACCGCTGTGGTCGCGCCGGATGAGCTTCATGCCGATCTCGCGCTCCAGACCGTTGATGAGGTGCGTCAGCCCCGACTGTGTGTAGCCCACGACCTCAGACGCTTTGGAAAAGCTGCCGAGGTTGACGGCGGTCATCAGAATTTCAAATTTTTTGCTGTCCATATCCCCACTCCTATAAAGGGTATTTTGATTTGTAATATACCTATTATAACCGAGCGTTTCTCTTTTTCAAGTGCAGGGTGTAATATTTTCAACACAAAGGAGTTGATTATCCCATGACTACTAAAAAATTGACCTTCCGGCAGAAGATTCTCGTCGCTGGAACGCTGTTTGGAATGTTCTTCGGCGCGGGCAACCTGATCTTCCCCGTACATCTCGGCCAGATGGCCGGCCGCAACGCGGTCGTCGCCATGATCGGCTTTATCATCACGGCGGTCGGCATCCCCATCTTCGGCGTCGCCGCCATCGGCATCACGCATTCCGACGGCCTGCAGACGCTCTCGAGCAAGGTCGGAAAGGGCTACGGCATTTTCTTTACCTGCCTTCTGTACCTGACCATCGGCCCGCTCTTCGCCATTCCGAGATGCGCAACAGTTTCCTTTACCACCGGCATCACTCCCCTGCTGGGCGCGGATTCGCCGGAGTGGCTGTATCTGCTTGTCTTTTCGGCGGCGTTCTTCGCCTTCGTGCTGTTCTTCTCGCTGCGCCCCGGTAAGATCACCCTCTGGATCGGCAAGATCATCAATCCGCTCTTCCTGTTCTTCTTCGCAGTGCTGATCATCGCGGCGCTGCTCTCCCCCGGCGCAGCGATCTCTTCGGTCGAGCCGACGGAGGCCTATCAGAACGGTTCCTTCTTTCCCGCGCTCATTGAGGGCTACGGCACGATGGACGCCATCGCCGGTCTCGCCTTCGGCATCGTGGTCATCGACGTCATTCGCCGCATGGGTGTCGACAACGACGACATCATCGCCGAGGACGTGCTCTCCTCCGGTCTTCTTGCCGGTGCGCTGATGGCGCTGATCTACGTGCTGTCCATTCTGGTCGGCGCGCAGTCGAGAGGCATTTTCGAGCTGTCCGAAAATGGCGGCATCGCCCTCACGCAGATCGCGGGTCATTACCTCGGCGGCGTGGGCCAGTTTATCCTCGCCTTCACCATCACCTTTGCCTGCCTCAAGACCTCCATCGGCCTTGTCACGGCCTGCTCGGAGACGTTTGTCAAGATGACGAACGGCAAAATTTCCTACCGCACCTGGGCGATCCTCTTCACGGTGTTTTCGTTTGCCGTTTCCAACATTGGACTGAGCGCCATCATCGAGTATTCCGTCCCGATGCTCATGCTCATCTATCCCCCGGCCATTGCGCTTATCCTGCTGGCCTTTATCGGCAAGTTCTTCGCTCACGACCGTGCCGTGTATGTCGCAACGATGATCGGTACATGGGCAGCTGCTATTTTCGACTGCATGAAGACGCTGCCCGCGTCGGTGCAGACTTCGCTCCGCCTCGATGTGCCTATCGCCTTTGCGGAAAAATATCTGCCGTTGTTCGACAAGAACCTCGGCTGGCTGCTGCCCGCGCTCGTCGGCTTTGTGATCGGCATGGTCATCCACGCGAGCCGGAAGGGCACGCTCATCCCCCAGGCCTGACGAACCAAATTAAAGTAAAAACACACCGCACAGCAGATCCATTTCTGCCGTGCGGTGTCATTTTTTCAGCGGCTCCGAAAACGGAGAATCAGCAAGCTGCCGAGGTTCACCAGCAAAATCGTCGCGGCCCATGAAAGTGTTGCAGCCGTAATCGCACCAGAACGGTGCAAGGATCGTAAAACGCCCGCCGACCGCGCCGAGCAGACGGCGCATCAGTTCGCGCTGCCGCGTCTCATCGGAAGGCGGCGTCCGGTTGTAGGCAAAGCACAGTTCCTTCGCCGCGAGCCGTTCCTGCGTAAGCTCTTCGCTGCTTGCATCGTAGAGCAGACCGCGCAGCATTTTTCTTTCTCTGTCATGTTACCTCTCATCCCTTGCTTGATTACCTATTGATCATACTACGCGACGAGAGGCATTACAACCATTCTGCGCTGGGTTATGGTATGTGTGTTGGCTGCCAAAAGGAGATGGTGCACATGAAAGCACTTCAAAAGCAGTTCGACCGGCAGGAGTTCGACGACCTGAACGCGTTGGTATGCGGATAGGAAAGATAGATGGAAACCGATTGGTTTCCATCTATCTTTCCTTCACTTCTCAGATTTCATCTTCTCCCGTGCGGCAAGCCGATGCTCGATATCCCCCTGCAAAAGCTGCGAGATCACCGCGGCCAGCGGGATAAAAAACACGATACCGATGATACCGAACAACTTTCCGCCGAGCAGTGCGGCCAGCAGTGTCCACAGCGGAGAAAGCCCCACGCTGCCGCCGACCACATGCGGGTAGATGAACTGGTTTTCGATGAACTGCACCACCTGATAAACAAGGAAGCACAGTATTGCCTTCTCCGGCGCGGCCAGCAGCGTGAGCAGTACGCCGATCAGGCAGGATGCAAACGCGCCGATATATGGGATGAACGCGAATGCCGCTGTCAGCACAGCCGTCAGCGCTGCGTAGGGGATGCGGAAGACGGAAAACGCGAGAAAGATCAACGTGCCGAGGATCAGCACCTCGATGCACTGACCGGAGAAAAACTTTGCATAAGTATCGTGCGTCAGCTTTGCGATGCGGCAAATGCGGTTTGCCGTCATCTCCTTACAGTAGGCGTACAGAAAGCCGCGACTCTGCTTACCGAGCTCCCGCCGCCCCAACAGTACATAAAACATGATCACGATCGCGAACACGGCGTTTACCGTGACAGACACCGTTGAGCTTGCCAGATCGACGACCGATCCGATCACGGCCCCCGCACCGGTGAAGAGCTTTTCCGCGGCCGTCTTCCAGTCAAACGAGGCCGCAAGCTTTGTCAGCTCCGTGGTGTCGACGCCGTAGCTGCTCAGCAGCGCCACCCAGTCGGGCCAGTTCTCCCTTACGAGTACGGCGATGCTCCGGACCGACGCGGCCAGCTGTGGGATCGCCAGCACGCACAGCAGGAATACCAGCACTGCGACACAGAGCATCGTCAGTGTCAGGCTCAGTGCATCGACCGTTTTTTCCTTCATCTTCGGGAAATGGGCCGTGAGCCGCCGCGCAATACCAAGCATCGGAACGCTCAGCACGAACGCGAGCAAAAGGCCCGAGACCACCGGCGACAGAATACCTGCCAAAACGCGGAAAAAGCTCGCCACTTCATTCAGGTTAGTCAGCGCGGCAAAAAGCGCCACGCCGAAAAAAATCAGAAGCATCTGCTGCTTGAGTTGTTTATCCATGGACCAACTCTCCAATCAGCGCAGTCTCCGCCTTTTCACCGGCGTGCGGCCGCTGTGTGACGCGCAGCTCCTCGATGCGGTGGTGATCCACTTTGACAACAAGCACATCAAGATCATCGTAAGTAAAGCGGTCGCCGCTCTCCGGCACACCGCCGCAGCGCTCCATCACCCATCCGCTGACCGACACCATCTCCGAGTCGGTCTTGAGGTGGAAGAAATCGGCAAAATCGTCAAAGTCCATTCCTGCGTCCACAAGGTAAGTGTGCTCCGCCGTCTCGCGGATGGGAATCTCCTCCTGCTCGTGCTCGTCCCATATCTCGCCCACCAGCTCTTCGAGGATATCCTCCATCGTGACAATGCCGCAAGTGCCGCCATATTCGTCCACCACGACGGCAACGTGCGTCTTGCCCTGCTGCATCTTTTTAAGCAGCAGACTGATCGGCTCATTCTCCGGTGCAAAGATGGTTGGTGAAAGCAGCTCGGCGATCGGCTTGCCGGTCACGCCGCAGCCGACGTAAAAGTCCTTGCGGTGGATGGTGCCGAGGATATGGTCGATGGAATCCTGATAGACCAGCAGACGGGAATATTTGGTATTGGTGAACAGCGCGGCGGTCTCCTCCCGGCTCGCCGTGACCGGCAGCGCCGCGAGGTCTACGCGGTGGATGAGAATGTCCTTTGCCTGCTGCTCGGAAAATTCGATGGCGTTGCGCAGCAGCTCGCCCTCGCTTTTGTCGATGCTGCCGCCCTGCTGGACCTCATCGACGAGCATCAGCAGCTCCTCCTGCGACATTTTGCTCTCGCCGTTCAGGCGGAATGCCTTCGCTAGCAGCCTTTTCCAGAGGGAGAAGAGCAGATTGAGCGGCAGCAGCACCCAGATGAGCACGCGCAGGATGGGAGCGGAGAACATGGCGAAGCGCTCCGCGCAGTCCTTGGCGATGCTTTTGGGCGAGATCTCACCGAAGATCAGCACCACCACCGTGACGACCACGGTGGAGATCGTCGCGCCCGCGTCGCCGTAATGGTGTACAAAGAGCACCGTGCCGATGGAGGCCGTCGCAATATTGACGATGTTGTTGCCGATCAAGATGGTAGAGAGCAGCCGGTCATACTGCTCCAAAAGCCTGCACGCAAGCGCAGCATTGGCATTGCCCTTTTCAGCAAGGGTTTTGAGCCGCGTAGTGCTGGCAGAGGAAAACGCGGTCTCCGTGGCGGAAAAGTAGGCGGAGAGCAGCAAACACACCGCCATAATAATGATACAAGTTGTCGTTGACAAGATAAAAGCTCCTTTTCTGTCGTCTGTTCGAATCGTCAAAGCGCTCAAATGAGCGCAAAAAGCATGTCCGCCCCGCTTTTCAGCAGCGCAGATATGCTTTCACAAACAGATGACAGATCAGGTGGCTACTGTGATAGTCACTGCCGTCGGTATCCATATGGGCACGCATCCTCCTTCGTTTCAAATTGATGGTATTGTACCAGACGCTCCCAGTACCGTCAAGCAAAGAAGCCGTTAAGAGGTAGGCCGGTTACTGCATTTATTGTTATACTCGGAATTACTTGGACAGTTGAACGCACATCAGCTCAATCTCCGTACCATCAGCGAGTATGAGGGGATACACGCCCGGCTGCCCATCCTCCAAGATGAGATGACCGCATGGCTGTCAACCGGTCCCTCGTTTTATATCCTCGTTTTGCCGATCACGGTGTTCGCCGAGGAGCCGTATATCAAAGCCCGCCCTACAACCACACAGACGCATGGCGCACATTACTGCGTACCCACCGCAATGACATCGCCGCGGCGATGAAGATCCCGCCGGAGGATTTTCGTTGGTACGCCGCCTTCCATGACGAAGGTAATCATCCTCACGTCCACATGATGGCGTGGTCGGTGAATCCGAATCAGGCGTACCTGTCCAAAGATGGGATACGGCAGATCAAGTCCACGCTGACCAATCAAATTTTCCGTCAGGAGTTGCTGCACGTCTACGAGCAGAAAAGCAAATCTCGTGATGAACTGGTGGTCGCGGCGCGGAAAGCCATGCTGGAATTGGCGAAGGCCATGCGGGAGATGACCTGCACGCTCGGCCACTACGACGCAGGCTTCACCCTCCGCACCTACACCCACGCCACAAGGCAAAAGCAGGACGAGGCAGCACAAACCATGGGTAGCTTCATGGCGCAGGTCATGTAAGCAGTAAAAGCGCCAAAATACCGGAGAGAAGGCAAAAGTTTCCTCTCCGGTACTCTTTAAGTCTTTCTGCGTATTTCGTTGTACCCATGGGGCATGAGCTGGCAGTAGGCGGCAAAGCCGCTGACTGCCAGCCAATGTGGGTCAGGGTGTGGGTCAGGCAGTTGACCCGCATTTTGACTCACACCATTTTCAGCATTTTTGCAACGAAAAAGCACCGAAAGCCGAAGTTTTCGATGCTTTTTGGAGCTGGTGGTGTGACTCGAACACATGACCTGCTGATTACGAAGTGTATCCGGGCACTCCGCCTGCTGCTTTTTAAGGCTCTTTGAGGCTTTCCGCTCGGTATATTGCGGGAGGTACGTCCTATCCTCTCCACTGTTTTTGTCCGCTCGTTTCCCCGTGTGGGTCTCGGTGTGGGTCAAACAGACACCTCTGCGTCAAAGAAACCACGGATGGGCTTCGCCGTCATATTCCGTTTGGCCGTTTCTCTCTCATAATTGATTCGGGTGATTTCCTCAATGAAAGCCTTCTGCTCCTCGCTGGCTTTCGACCACGACACGCCGAATTTCCGGCACATCGCAAAAAAGATACGATAAGCAAACGGTCGAAACTGCGCCGCGCTCACCTCTTAAGTAGCATACCACAGTCTCTGCAAAAAATAAAGTGGCAAATTGAAGCTGCCGCAGTCACGCTTTTTGTTCTAAAAACGCACCGCTGTAATCAAAAAGCTGCCGCAGCCTTTCTTCTGCATTTTCAATCGTCTTTAGCTGTTTTTCTCGATTTTAATTCCTTTCTTAATATCTTGCGACCTGAGTTTTCCATGTGTTCTACACCTGCCTGTGGCGTTTTATGTGGTCAAAGGTAACGTCTCGCCGGAGCTGCTCCGGTGAGGGCTTTGTAGTGTCCTTGATGCCCGAATCCTTCGCCCGATGAAATAACAGAAACCCACGCCGGGGTCGCCCCACGAAGCGGGATGCTGTCATCAAGGAGAAAGACTGCCACTGCCAACCTGCGAAATCGCATTTTTCAAGACAGAATCATACTGCTGTTATGACAACTAAGACCATGTATTATTATTCTTGCTTTTTCCGGCGGTATCCTGTAAAATGACATCATCAAGGGAGAGGAGAGCAGACATTTTTGAAAGAGCGCTTCCATTGATCAAATTGGAACGCCGTTTGCTCGAAAAACCCTGTAGACCAACTATAAAAAGGAGGGTATTTCAGTATGTACAAGGTAGATCTCAACAGCGACCTCGGCGAGAGCTTCGGCGCGTATACCATCGGGCTCGACAACGAGGTCATCGCGCATGTTTCCTCTGTCAATGTGGCCTGTGGCTATCACGCAGGAGATCCGTTGGTGATGGAAAAGACCGTTGCCGCAGCCAAGGCGGCAGGCGTCGCCGTCGGCGCACACCCGGGCTTCCCCGATCTGATGGGCTTTGGCCGCAGGAACATGGTCGTCTCGCCCAAGGAGGTCAAGGCGTATGTCAAGTATCAGCTCGGTGCGCTGATGGCCTTCGCTGCGGCAGAGGGTATCAGGCTCCAGCACTGCAAGCCCCACGGCGCTCTCTACAACATGGCTGGTAAAGACATGGATCTGGCGCTTGCCATCGCCGAGGCGATTGCCGAGGTAGACGAGAGCATTACCCTGCTTGGCCTTGCCAACAGCAAGATGATTGATGCAGGCAAGCAGTTGGGCTTGCGCGTCGCAAACGAGGTCTTTGCCGACCGCGCCTATCAGGCCGACGGCTCGCTTGTGCCGCGCAAGCTGCCCGGCGCCGTCATCCACGATAAGGACGAGGCCATCGCGCGCACCGTCCGCATGGTCACCGAGGGCAAGGTCACGGCCATCACCGGCGAGGAGGTCGAAATCGCGGCTCACTCCATCTGTGTCCACGGTGACAACCCTTCGGCCGTCGAATTCGTTAAAAATATCCGCACGCAGCTCACCGCCCGTGGCGTGGAGATTGCCCCCATCCGCGAGATCGTATAAAAAGAGCCTCGTTTCCAGCTGTTCCGTTCCGCAAAGACCAACGCCCCAAATCTGCCGCACTGCGGCAATATTTCAGGAGGATGATCATGAGTAACGAAACCACCCAGAAGCGCTCACTGTCCGTCAGCCTTGGCGCGGCCTTTCTGATGGCGACATCCGCCATCGGCCCCGGCTTTCTGACCCAGACCTCGCAATTCACCGCAAAGTATCTCTCTTCTTTCGCTTTCGTCATCGTCTGCGTCATCATCATGGATATGATCGCGCAGACCAATGTATGGTCCATCGTCGGCGTTTCCGGCCTGCGCGGTCAGGAGATTGCCAATAAGGTCCTTCCCGGTCTCGGGTATCTTCTTGTCGTGCTTGTTGTGCTTGGCGGTCTTGCGTTCAATATCGGCAATGTCGGCGGCGTGTCACTCGGCTTCAATGCCATGATCGGCATTCCCGAAAAGGCCGGCGTCATCATCGGCGGCGTGCTTGCCATCTGCATTTTCCTTTCCAAGAAGGCAAACGACATCGTCGGCAAGGTCGCCCAGATCCTCGGCGGCATCATTATCGTCGTCATGCTGGTCGTGGCTTTTATGGCCAAGCCCCCCGTCGGCGATGCGGTCGTCCATATCTTTACCCCTGAGAATCCCAAGGAACTCATTCCCGTCATGGTCACGCTGCTCGGCGGCTCCTGCGGCGGGTACATTACCTTTTCGGGCGCACACAAGCTGCTTGACGCGGGTTGGGGCGGCAAGCCGGAAGAAGTCAAGCACTTCCGCAAGTCCGTCCTGACCGGCATCTGTGTCTCGAGCAGCGTTCGTATCCTGCTGTTCCTGTGCGTGCTCGGTGTCTGCACGGCCGGTACGGTCGTTGTGGCTGAAAATGTCGCGGCTGTCACTGGCGCTGCCAACCCCGCAGCCGAGGCTTTCCGCCTTGCTGCCGGCGACATCGGCTACCGTCTCTTCGGTCTCGCGCTGTTCTCCGCCGGTATCACCTCCGTCATCGGCGCGGCCTACACCTCCGTCTCCTTCCTCAAGACCGTTCACCCCTTCATCGCCAAGAACGACAAGTGGTTCATCGTCGGTTTCATCGCTTTCTCCACGCTTGTTATGGCGATCCTCGGCGGCGCGAAGCGCATGGTCATC
>ENA-ORML01002668-ORML01002668.1-human-gut-metagenome-genome-assembly--contig:-NODE-2668-length-11275-cov-3.994296_pt1 | contig 11275 bp, 12 predicted proteins | sample MGYA00242103_ERZ508995 | MGnify/ENA primary metagenome ERZ508995 (study PRJEB26280, sample SAMEA2338702) | human gut metagenome | biome: human gut; feature: human-associated habitat; material: faeces...
ATGCGCCGCCTGTGCCGCCAGCGGTTCACCGCCGTGGGCGGCTGATACTCGATGAGGTACATCCTTTATTCCTCCTTTTTTGATTTTCGGTAGGGGATAGGGCGATAGGGCTGCGAGTATCTCCGGCCAAGTTCAGCCAGCTGGCGCTCATATTCCCGCTTCATTTGCAGACTGGTCGCGGTCGGCAGTGCCGGCAAACGCGTCAGCTCACCCCGAAGGAACGCCTCGGCTACCTCTCGGGTGATACGCAGGGTCCTGTATTGCCCGTTCAGCCGTTGCTCGCAGTTCAGGTGCGGCAGTTCCCGCATGATGGCTCTGGCGCTTTTGATGCCTACCTGCAGCAGCTGCGCAAACTCCTGCGGCGTCAATACGGCTGGCAAGGTCTTCTGCATGGTTTTACCTCCTTACGGGTTGGTCGGGGTCTATCGTTTCTCCCAGCAGCTCGTCGATGGTGCAGCCAAGGGCGCGGGCGAGTTTGGCGGCGGTAAGTAGCGAGGGACTTTTTGTACCCGTTTCAACCTCAGAAAGAAAGGCCTGGGTAATGCCCACTTTTCTGGCCAGGTCTTTTTGGCTTATTCCTACTCGTTGCCTTACCTGTCTTACATCAAGCAATCATTTCACCTCCGAAAATGCCTTATAGCTATATTATATGCACATTTCTTATATAGTCAATAGCTATATGGGAATTTCTTTTTCTTGTTTTTTTATAGCTGAAAGTTATAATACTAATAGAGAGGAAGTGAATATATGAATAGAATTCGTGAGCTTCGAGAGCAGAAAGGGTTGCAGCAAAAAGAACTGGCTGTTGATATCGGAATATCACAACCTACAGTTTCGGACTGGGAATCAGGTCGAAAAATCCCATCCGCTAAAAGTACAATGAAGCTCTCAAAATATTTTGGTGTAAGTGTAGAATATCTCATGGGAGAAGAGCCTGCTTCACATCCGGTCATCCGTGATGAGGATATCCGTTTCGCCCTTTCCGACGGCGATGAGCCTATTACCGATGAGCAGTTTGAAGAAGTCAAAAAATTTGTCTCTTTTATTCGATCGCGCGATGCAAATAAATAAGTAGGTGATCCGTATGACAGCAGACGCGCTATTAACCTACGCGCAATCCCGGAAACATGAGGTCATTTATACAAACACCTCCATCGCGTTTTCCGTTGAAGAATCAAGGCAATGCTATATTGCCATACCGCGCGGGCTGTCATCAGTTGACGAAAAGGAAGCCCTCGCCCATGAGCTGGGCCACTGCGAATACGGCGGCTTCTACAATCGCTATTCCAAATATGATATCCGCGCAAAGGCTGAACGCCGCGCGGATAAATGGGCTTTTGCCAGACTGGTGCCCTATGGCCGGCTCATGCAGGCCGTCCGCCATGGCGTCACAGAGGTGTGGGATCTGGCAGAGCTTTTCGATGTGTCCTGCGAATTTATGCAAAGGGCCATAGCGTATTACAAAACGGTGATCGTGTGAGCAAGAAGGAGGCATTCTTTATGGCAAAGTGCAAGCAATGCGGCCGCAGGGGCCTGTTTTTGCGACTTGATGCCCAGGGACTATGTCCGCAATGCGCAGCCATGCTTGCGGAAAAAAGACGGGCCGCTGCTGTGCCAAAACCCGTTCAGCCCCGTCAGGAATTCACAGTAGATGTTTCCATGCCTATGGTTTCCCGCATTCCGTTAAAGCAGAACAATGTGCCACCGGAGTTGCGCATGCTTCTCTATGACCTTGTATCCGAGGAAGGAGAAAGCGCTTTTATAGAATATCATCATTGCTCTCATGATGACGGAAAGAGGGGCATGTCTCTGAGGGAAGCTGCAACCAAAATCGAATATTTTTCCGACCGGCTGTTTGAACAGGCCGGAAATGCGCGCCGTTGGGTCAATGCCTGTACAGATCCGCAGAAATACTTTGAAAACTATGATCTTTATGTGGACGCCCTGCAAAAGCTCACCCATCTGGAGCGCTTCGCCGTCTATCATGAGCCGTTGCCTTCCGTTACGCTTTCCTCACTGCTTTCGGAAAAGGCGATCTGTGAAATGAATATGATTGCACGCGCGTGGGAATCAAATACACGCGCCGCATGCAATCTCAAGTCTCCACAGGCCCGCATGCGCAAGCTTTCAGCAGCCATAGATAACCTTAAAGCCTTTCAATCCCGCATGGAACCCGATTCGGCGCATGAAGTGGACAGGCTTGCGGCATCACTTGCCGATATGGACATGCAAACCCTCGATGCGCCTGCCAAGGAAACGCCCGTTTTCGATGAGGAAAAAGAGCGGGAGCTGCTGGACGGATATCAGGAACAGACCCAGCCGAAAGCCCGGCATTTTGCACGCATACCGCTCATTTCATTTTATTATAAATATCGGGCCGAACCGCAGTGGCTCGAAAAGTGCATTGCTCTCTGCAAAGAAGATATTGCGGAGCTGCCGTTGCTGGACCAGCAGGAGAGGGACGAAGCGGAAGCCTTTTTCCACGGATATACAGTCAATGTGGGTACCCCGGGTAAAGAAATGCTACGCGATCATAATCACACGATGAAATACGGATTTGATGGCAATATACCCGCTTTTGATCGCCTGATCATGATCCATCTTCATGCACAGGACTATGAAAACGCCCTGATATACTGCGATCTGGCTATCCGCCATGCAAAGGAGCACGGTCTGGAAGATGAAAAATATCGGCAAAAGAAGCTGAGGATAAAGAAGAAGCTTGAAAACCAGCGCAAATAAAAGCAAGGAGCAATTGCCATGGGAAAGTGCAATGTTTGCGGTAAACATGGTCTGTTTTTGAAAACAAACCATGACGGGCTTTGTAAAGCCTGCGAGCTGGCTACCTATCAAAAACAGGTCGCTGATCTTCAGAAAAAAATCGATCAGCTGAAATCCCACCGTGAAAACGAGGAAGCTTTGCTTGCTCAGGCTATTTCCAGAGCGGAAAAGCAGGCCGCCGAAAAAACGGAACCGCTTTTTCGCAGGGCCGAAGAACTCAAGGAAGATATCGCTTCTCTTAACCAGTCCTATGAAAAATTGCAGGGTGATGAAAACAAGCTTTCAGCACGTGTTGCGAAAATGTCAAATCTATTGTTAAGCGCCAAATATGCTCTGTCTGAGTTTAAAGATGGTTACAATCCGCAGGCAATGGAACAGCTGATACACAATATGGAGGAACTAGTCCCTCCGGCTCAGGATCTGAACTGTCTCACAATGAAAGATCTTCGTGCTCAGTATCGAGCCGTCGAAAAACAAATCAAATCTCTTTATACCGAATATCAGGCACGTTATACCACAAAAGCCTATGCAATGCTTTATAAACTGATGGTTCTGGCTCTTAGCGCGGAACTTGACGTTATCATGAAATCCCTGTCATTCAATAAACTTGATGCTGCCATTTCAAAAGTCAAAAAGATCACATCCGAGTACTACGCGATTATAGCTGACGGAAATCAAACGATCGCCCCCACTTTGATGAAATTTACCGGTCAGATCGAGTACCTGTATATCAACGCTGTAAAGCTGGAATATGAGTATTTTGTCCGGAGAGAACGCGCAAAAGAAGAACAGCGTGCCATCCGCGAGCAGATGCGTCAGGAAGCCGCTGAAAGGAAGCTGCTTGAGCAGCAACGCAAGAAAGTTGAAAGTGAAGAAAAGAAGTATCTGGCTGAAATCGAGCGCCTGAAAGCCCAGCTTGCGCAAGCCAGTGAAGCTCAAAGCCAGTTGATCACCAATCAGCTGTCCGAAGTACGCGAACATCTGTCGGAGCTCGAGGGAAAGAGAGAAGAAATCATCAACCTTCAAAACGGGAAGGCCGGCACAGTGTATGTTATCAGCAACATGGGAGCCTTTGGCGATCATGTATTTAAAATTGGCATGACCCGGCGTCTGGAACCCGAAGACCGCGTAAACGAGCTTGGCAATGCCAGCGTTCCTTTTCCATATGACATTCATAGCCTGATCTTCTCTCAGGATGCAGTGTCTCTGGAGCATGAATTGCACACCCGGCTTGATGCAAAACGCGTGAATAAAGTGAATCGCCGAAAAGAATTTTTTGATGTTTCGCTGGAAGAATTGGAGGCTCTGGTTTCTTCGATCGATCCAACAGCTCCTTTTAATCGGACAATGGTTGCCGAGCAATACCGGCTAAGCCTTTCGCTTGACCATCCGCTCAGCAGCATAGAGGATTCACTGGATATTGACCCGGAAGAAGAAACGGATATTACTTGATTTTATCCTAGTATCTTTCAGGAGGCCTTCCCATGCCCCGCCAAACCCTTAAGCAGCGCCCGGATGGTCGCTATGCCTGCAAATACAAGGGGAAGTTTTTCTACGGCTCAACGCAGTCCGAAGCGCTTGCAGCCCGCGAGGCGTACAAGCGAAACGAGAAGACGGGGCTGGTCGAGAAACCCGTTACATTGATCGAGTACGCGGCGCAATGGCTGCCTGTGCATCGCGCCAGCGTCAGTCAAAAGACCTATAACGACTATGCCAAGCAGATCGAAAAGATGTGCCGGCTTATCGGCGAAAAATTACTTTCTACGGTTACGCCGTCCGATATAAAAAGAGTGTTTTCCGCCTATTTGGGCTACTCTGATTCGACGATCAGAAGAAGCAGCGTGCTGTTTACCGCGCTTTTTGAGAGCGCCGTGGCGGATGGGTACATCCTCCGCAACCCCTGCAAGCACGAAACGGCCCGGCCTCACAAGGGCACTGTCGGGACCCATCGCGCTATAACGGACGACGAACGCGCCCTTATACTGTCTACGCCTCATCGTGTCCGGCTGGCCGCGTTGGTCATGCTCTACGCCGGCCTCCGTCGCGGCGAAGCCTTGGCCATTGACATTGATCGCGATGTGGATTTGAAAACAAATCAAATCCACGTTCACACTGCAGTTCGCTTTGACAGCAATCAGCCGATCCTCGACACACCAAAGACGGAAGCGGGGGAGCGCGATGTCCCTCTGGTCACTTTGCTCCGGGATGAGCTAAGCGGGCAGCACGGCTTGCTCTTACCCTCAGCGCATGGTAAAATGTGCTCGGATACTGCATTTCGGCGCGCGTGGAACAGCTATATGCATGCGCTGAGCGTCGCGGCTGGGCACTCCGTGTCTATTCGCCCACACGATCTGCGTCACAGCTATTGCACGATGTTGCGCGACGCCGGAATAGATTTGAAGATCGCCATGATGTGGATGGGGCATGCGGACAAAGACATGATCCTCCGCGTCTATGACCATGTCACCCCGACGAGGATGTTTCGCTCCGTCGCATCTCTTGAGCGTTTTTGCGCGTCAAGTAGTCAAAACGGTAGTCAGATTGATGAAATCAATATAAAATCGTTGTAATACAAGTGATTAACGATTATGAACTTTTGCCTCCGACTCTGAAGGCCATGCGTTCGAACCGCACCGGGCGTACCATCATAACCCGCAAAGCCTTGCGCTTTGCGGGTTTTAGCGTGCAGCCGGCTGCGCGGGCCTTTTTTTGCCGGATGCTTTGGCCGGGTGTGCAAACGCCCCGCCCGCCCGGAGCCGGGCGATACGCATGCCCTTTGAAGGGGGCGGCCCGCCGGACCTCCCGAAAGGGGTTGCCAGGCTGCCCCGGAAGCCCGCACATCGAAAAAACCCTGTGAGGCATGCCTCACAGGGTTTGTGGTAGCGGCGACTGGATTCGAACCAGTGACACTCCGGGTATGAACCGAATGCTCTAGCCAACTGAGCTACGCCGCCATACTGGTTGCGGGGGAGGGACTTGAACCCTCGACCTTCGGGTTATGAGCCCGACGAGCTACCAAACTGCTCCACCCCGCGTCACTTGCCGCTCAAGCGGCGTTTATTATCATAGCATAGGCCCGTCGCTTTGTCAATCGTTTTTTGGAAAAGACGCGCAATTTTTTTGAAGCGGCAGGCAGGCCGCGCGCAGCCTCATTTCCCCGTTGCAAACCCCGGCTGTCTGTGGTAAAATACCCCCGTTCCCGGCCCCGCGCCGGAAACGCGCGAGAACCGCGCGCCCCCCTGTCCCGTGCCAAGAGAGCCGCCTCCCCGGCTGCGAGGGCGGTCACGGACCCCGGCGCGCCCCCGTCTCTGCGCTCCCTCGGCCAATCCCCGACGGCCCGCCCCCGATATCCGGCGCAAACAAAGGTGAAAACGCATTTTCGCGTTCAGATCGTCCCCTTCCGGGGAGGTTCGGAGGGCCCGCAGGCCCTCCGAGCTGCAATCGTATCGCCCGGCTTTGTCCGGTCGTTCAAACGTCGCGGAGGGCGCTAACCGCGCCCGCCGCTCGTTTCACTCCCCACCTTCGGGTCGCTTTGCTCCGTGCAACAGCACATGGGGCGGACATTCCCTTCTTCGTTCCGGAAATTCTCAGGAGCGTTTCAGGCGCCCGGATGCGCAGGAAACATGGCTTTTCCGCGTAGCCGGGCTTTTTAACGGCCCGATTTTCCTGTTACTCTTTTTTTCGTGTCCAAAAAGCTCCGACAATGCCTCCCAGCAGGACAAACGGTGCGGCTCTTACGAATACCCATTCCATGGTATGAACTCCCACTCGGATAACGGCGGTTTCAGGGGCACTGGCATCCCAGCCCAAGTAAGGGCTCTTGAATACGGTCAGGGCCGCAAATATCATGACAACAGCCACACACAAGGCAATACATATCCAATGAACGATCTTCCGCCTCGTTGTTTTTCTTTGGGCGAGCTGATGGTTGATAACCTCCAGCTTTTCGGAAATCGCCTTTACGTCATTCCTTTCCGGCTCAGCCACCGTTTCTCCAAGCAACGTGCTTACGGGAGTTTCCAATACCTCTGATAAGGAAATCAACAGATCGGAATCCGGGACTGACAAGCCTTTTTCCCATTTGGAAATCGTCTGCCGCACCACATTGAGTTTGATGGCAAGTTCTTCCTGCGAAAGCCCTTTTGCCTTTCTGATTGAGCGGATATTTTCATTGAGCATTTTGGATAACCACCTTCCTTTCAGATGCTGCCATGATTGTATATAAGACGGGCCGTTGCTGCAAGCAACGCATACTAACATTCGGTCAGACAGCCCTCCTGTGCCGTTTCCCACAACCAATCATGGATTTTTCCATCCAAGAAGGGCGATGTCTGCCTGTCCAGACACCGCCCTCTTTGGTTCTTTGTTTGGTTTCTCATTATGCGATTTTTTGCATTTGCCTGCGCCAAACGATGCATCCTGTTGGACCTATGTTAGGAACGCTCTCCCGTTTGGGCAATCCGTCTTAATAGAGCTTCGCGCCCGCCGGAATATGGTCATCCACCATCAGAAGATGAAGCTTTTCTTTGCCTTCCTCATGATGTACGGCGCTTATCAGCATACCGCAGGAATCCATTCCCATCATCTGCCTTGGCGGAAGATTGGTAATGGCGATACAGGTCTTGCCCACCAGTTCTTCCGGCTCGTAATAGGCGTGAATTCCGCTTAAAATCGTCCTGTTTTCGCCTGTACCATCGTCCAAGGTGAATTTCAGCAGCTTCTTCGACTTCGGTACGGCTTCGCAGGCAAGCACCTTGACGGCTCTGAAATCGGACTTGCTGAAGGTTTCAAAGTCAACGTAATCCTGAAACAAAGGCTCAATTTCCACCTTGGAAAAGTCGATTTTTTCCGGCTCTGCCTTTTCATCCCCCGAGACGGTTTCGCAAGCCTGTTGTACGGCATCATTTCCGGATTTCAAAGGCTTCATCGTGGGGAACAGCAGCACGTCGCGGATGGAGTCGTTGTCGGTCATGAGCATCACCATGCGATCCACCCCGAAGCCCAGTCCGCCGGTGGGAGGCATGCCGTACTCCAGGGCGTTGAGGAAGTCCTCGTCCACCTGGGCGGTCATGATGCCCTGCGCATGACGCAGGCGTACCTGCTCCTCAAAGCGGGCACGCTGGTCGATGGGGTCGTTGAGCTCGCTGAAAGCGTTGCCGAACTCGTGCCCGTTGATGAAATACTCAAACCGTTCGGTCAGGTCGGGATTGTCCTGCTTGCGCTTGGCCAGGGGCGAGATATCCACCGGATAATCGGTCACGAACGTAGGCTGAACAAGCGTGGATTCCACATATTCATCGAACAGAGCAGCCAGGCAGTCGCCGCGCTTGGCCTCCTTTTCCACATGCACACCCATGGCGTCCAGGCAGGCGCGCGCCTCCTCATCCGTTTTCCAGCTGTCGTAATCCACCCCACAGGCATCCTTTACGGCCTGCGCCATGGTCACGCGCCGCCACGGGGCCTTGAGCTCGATCATCTGTCCCTCATAGGGCACACAGGTGGAGCCGCACACCGTCCTGGCCACGTAGGCGTAAAGTTCTTCGACCATTTCCATCACGTCGTTGTAGTCGGCGTATGCCTGGTAGGTCTCCACGCTGGTGAACTCCGGGTTGTGCGTAGCGTCCATACCCTCGTTGCGGAACAGCCTGCCCACCTCGTACACGCGGTCGAAACCGCCCACAATCAGGCGCTTGAGATACAGTTCCGTCTCGATGCGCAGGAACATGTCGATATCCAGCGCGTTGTGATGGGTTTTGAAGGTACGGGCCGCCGCGCCAATCTCCAGCGTGTGCAGGACCGGCGTGTCCACCTCCAGAAAGCCGCGGGCATTGAGAAAATCGCGCACGGCGTTGATCACACGGCTGCGTTTGCGGAAGGTCTCGCGCACCTCGGGGTTGACGATCATGTCCACATAGCGCTGACGGTAGCGAAGATCCGGGTCCTTGAGGCCATGGAACTTCTCCGGCAGCACCTTGAGGCTCTTGCACAGCAGCGTCACCTGACTGGCGTGCACGCTGATTTCGCCCTTCTGGGTGCGAAACACCGTGCCCTTCACGCCGATCACGTCGCCGATGTCCATGTCCTTAAAAGCAGCATATGCCTCCTCGCCCAGGTCGTCGCGGCGCATGTAAACCTGCAAATCACCCTGCGCGTCCAGAATGTGGGCAAAGCTGGCCTTGCCCATCACGCGCTTGGAAATCATACGGCCCGCCACGCTGACTTCCTTGCCCTCCAGCTCGTCAAAGCCATTGAGGATATCCGTGCTTTCATGCGTGCGGTCGTAGCGTGTGATGGCGTAGGGGTCCTGCCCCGCCTGGCGCAGCTTGCGCAGCTTTTCGCGGCGGATGCTCTCCTGCTCGGTCAGCTGCTGGGGAACGGCGGCCTGTATGTCCATGAAACCCTCTCCTTTGGTATGCTAATGCGTCACCGGCTGATTTCCAGCACCTTGAGCTTCATCACGCCGGCGGGAACCTCCACATCGACGGTCTCGCCCTTGCGCTTGCCCAACAGGGCCGCGCCGATGGGGCTTTCGGAGCTGATTTTCATGTTCTTGGGGTCGGTTTCGTTTGCGCCCACGATGGTGATGGTCTGTTCGATCTTCATGGTCAGATTCTGCACCTTCACGGTGTTGCCCACGCCGATCACATCGGTGCTGACCTCGTCGTCCTCCACCACCACGCAGTTGCGCAGGGTGTTTTCCATCTCCACGATTTTGGCCTCGATGCGGCTCTGCTCGTTCTTGGCCTCATCATACTCGGCATTCTCGCTCAGATCGCCAAAGCCGCGCGCGATGGCGATCTGCTCGGAGATTTCGTTGCGCCTGACGCTGATGTAGTAGTCCAGTTCCTTTTCCAGCTTCTCATACCCCTCGCGGGTAAGAATGACTTTCTTTTCCTGGTCCGCCATGGCTTTGGGTCTCCTTTCGGCGGCATGGGCCGCCCCTGCATTTCTGATATGCGCTTCTCCCCTTAAAATAGCACAAAGCAGCGCCGTCCGCCTGCTTGGTGGGGCGACGCTTGCGCCGGGGCATAGAATCACCAACGTATTATAGCCGCCCACAAGCCGCTTGTCAATGCCTGAAAGATCAGCAATCGCTTTCCAAAAAAAGGACGGGGGCGCGTATTGGCCTCATCGCCCCGCGCCCCCGCCATTTCCTTGATTTCCCTTTCCGTTGCCGCCTCCGCCGCCGTGGCGGCCCGGCTGTGTGTCCTCCTGCGCAGCGGGTTCCTCTCCCGCCGCCAACGCCTCCGTCAGCTCCCGGATCTCCCGCATGCTCATCCCCTGCACTTCCTGCGGAGAGAGAGAGGGATCGAGCGCCTGCGCCTCCAGAAATGCACGGTACTTGCCATAGGACAGCCCGGCCTCGTGCGCAAGGGCTACCTCTTCAGGCTGTGCCGCACAGCAGAAGGTGTTCTTCCGTCCGGCCGCGCAGCCTTCCAGCCCGGCCAGCAGGCGCATGCTCTGCCCCTCGTTCTCCCCCACCACCGTCAGGGTAACCTCCTCGCCGCGCGATACGCAATCCGCAACAGCAGGACTGTCCAGTACCTGCTCGACGGCTTCGGCGTAGTTCTGGTGCGTCAATGTGAGCTCCTGCACAAGCGCCCGACCATCCTCGTTGTAGCTCGTGACGCCCACCACCCGGTCAAAGCGGTTCACGCTCAGTTCGAGGGAGGGATTCACATCGATGCTGATGACCGACGTAGGGGTGAAGTACAGCCCGCCCATGCCGCCCAGCGCAATCATCAGGCAGGCCAGCGCAGGCGCCAGACGGCGGGTTACGACCCGGCGGCGGTAGCCGTGCGTCAGGCGTCGGACTGCATCTAGGGTGCCACGTTTGAGCGACTCCTCCGCATGTACGTCGCCGAAGGCTTCCTTGATCCGGTTATTCACACGCATCGCCTCCCAGCGTTTCCCTCAGCCGCTGCCGCGCCCGCGTCAGCAGCGTATAGACCGTATGGACGTTTTTGCGCAGCGCCTCCCCGATCTGTGGGGCCGTCATGCCCTCGAAGTAGTGCAGGTAGACGGCGTCGCGGTAGGTCTGGGGCAGCGCCAGCACCGCCTCGAGCACCTCGCGGTGATCCGGGGCGATCTGCGCTGGCTGCTCCACCAGCTTTTCCAGCGATACCGTGCGCCTGCGAAAGAACCGGCGCAAAAGATCCCGGCAGGCGTTGAGCGTCACCCGGATGAACCAGGCCCGCTCGTGCTCCTCACTCTCAAAACGGATGGAGCTGAGAGCATATTTCAAAAACACATTCTGAAAGATGTCCTCGGTGTCCGCGTGGTTTTTCAGATGAATCAGGCACAGCCGGCGAACCGTATCGGCGTGCCGCTCCATGGCCCGGTTGACCTCCTGCTCGCTGCGCATACCGCGTCCCGCTTTCCTGTTTCGTTATCTGCCCCTGCGCGCTCCGCGCCCAGCGCCGTATGCCCCGTAGCCCGCGTTGTCGCACACGCCGTCGCCGTTCGCGTCCACATAGCCGCGGCCCCTACCGTA
>ENA-ORML01002673-ORML01002673.1-human-gut-metagenome-genome-assembly--contig:-NODE-2673-length-11261-cov-3.262359_pt1 | contig 11261 bp, 8 predicted proteins | sample MGYA00242103_ERZ508995 | MGnify/ENA primary metagenome ERZ508995 (study PRJEB26280, sample SAMEA2338702) | human gut metagenome | biome: human gut; feature: human-associated habitat; material: faeces...
ATCTGCCGTATCGTGTGCTCGGCGCGCAGCCGATTGTGGCGACCGAAAAGCGCGGATGGTTTACGAAACTGGGCGAAGCGTTGGACGAATTCGGCGAACGGCTGCATGGAACTTTCGGACGGAAGGAATCATGAGGGAAAGCGTGGAAAGCATGGAAAGCATGGAAAGGAACGGACGAATGACGATGGGTAATCGGCCGTGCGGCCGCAATGCCATATTCAAATGCGTGGCGATCATCGCCACGGTCGTGACGACGTTCTCCTGCGTCGCCTGCGGAAACGCTGCGGACAGTGGTTCCACGGCAGACAAATCGGCGGCGCAATCGCAAGGAAAGCATGAGAAAGTCAAGAAAAGCGCCACGCAGGGGCTTGACGGCGCGCATCTGCGTGACAACGACTCGCTGTACAAGGTGTATGACGACAGCGGTGTGGAAACCATGTATCTGACGGTCTCGCGCGGCAACAAGTCGGAAGGCACCGACCACAGTTGGAGCGAAATCAACCAGTATTCCGTGGATGATTACGCGGCCATGCGCACCAACCGGTACCAAGTCAACGGTCTGCTGCAGGTCGGCGACGAACAGGGGCCTGTATCCGGCGAACTCGGCTACGGTGAAAAAGCGCCGAACGCCACCGTGCAGGTGCGCGGCCAGTCGTCCAGTCTCAATAAGCAGAAGAACTACAAAATCGAGCTGAAAAGCGGCAAAGGCAAATGGCGCGGGCAGCGCACCATCGCATTGAACAAGCATATGGGCGAAGGGCTGCGATTCCGCAACAAGATGGCATACGACCTGATCCGCGGCATCGACCAGATGATGGGACTGCGCACGCAATTCGTGCACCTGTACGTCAAGGACGAAACCTCCGGTTCCAACTCCTTCGACGACTATGGCCTGTACACGCAGGTGGAGCAGCTCAACAAAAGCGCGCTCCAAGCGCACGGCCTCGACAAGAACGGCCAGCTGTACAAGGTCAACTACTTCGAATTCCAACGCGACGCGGACGTGATCAGACTCGCCGACGATCCCAAATACAATCTGTCGAAATTCGAGGAGAAGCTGGAGGTCAAAGGCAACAGCGACCATACCAAACTCATCGCCATGCTCAACCAGCTCAACGATTATTCGGTGCCGATGAGCAGCATCCTCGGCAAATATTTCGATACGGAAAATCTCGCATACTGGATGGCGTTCCAGCTGCTGACCGGCAACACCGACACGCAGAGCCGCAACATGTACCTGTACAGCCCAACGAATTCCAACACCTTCTACGTGCTGGACTGGGACAACGACGGCATGCTCATGCGCAAGGAGAACCAGATCCGCAATATCTCCACCGGTTCCAGCTGGGAGCAGGGAGTCAGCAACTATTGGGGCAATGTGCTGTTCAAACGCTGCCTGCAGACCAAATCGTTCCGCGACGAACTCGACAAGGCCGTGAAGCGGGAATACCGCTATATGAGCGCAAAACGCATCAATACGATGGTGGACCACTACGAGTCCATCACCAAGCAGTATTTGTGGAGGACGCCCGATTCCATGTACGAGCCGCTGACGCGCGCCCAGTATGACGAAGTGGCGGGGCAGCTGCACGACGAGGTCGCGCAGAACTACAGGATCTACAAAGAAAGCTTCGACAAGCCCATGCCGTTTTTCATCGACGCTCCACAGACCGCAGACGGCAAACTCAAATTCAGCTGGGACGCCTCGTACGATTTCCGTGACGAGGATCTGAGCTACGACGTCACCGTCGCCAAGGACCATCTGTGTGAGGACGTCATCTTCTCCAAAACCGATCTGGCATTGCCGGAGACGGTGACGGACCTGCCAGGCGACGGACAGTATTTCATACGAGTGCGGGCACGCAACACCTCCGGCAAGACGCAGGACGCCTTCGACTACTACATGACCGACACCGGCAAGACGTACGGCACGAGATGCTTCTACATCAAATCCGGGAAGATAGTGGAGGATGTCAATGCGCGGTGATGGCGGGGCGTCGAAACTGCTGGAACGGGTCCGCCGTCGTGTCGGCGAGGAGCTTTCCATGCCTCCGCGCCGCTGTGAGGAACATTACCGGCATGAGCTCAAGTATCTGATTTCGTACGGGCAGAAAGCCGATCTGAACTTGCGTTTGGCTCCGTTGCTTGAACAGGACAGCCATGCGCGTGGCGGCTGCTATATGATTCGCAGCCTGTATTTCGACGATTATTGGAACACCGCCTACCAGGAGAAGGTGGACGGCGTGCTGATGCGCAAGAAATACCGTATCCGTATTTACGATTACAGCGACCGGGTGATCAAGCTGGAACGCAAGCGCAAGCGCGACAGCTGGATATACAAAGAGGACGCGTCGCTCACGCATGGGCAGTTCGATCGGATATTGGCCGGCGATGTCGGATTTTTGGAACACAGCGAAGAGCCGTTGTGCCGGGAATTCTATGTGGAATACATGAGCAATGTGCTGCGGCCGCGGGTGATCGTCGATTACGAGCGTGAGCCGTGGATCCTCGACGCGGGCACGGTGCGCATCACCTTCGATATGAACGTGCGCGCGGCGGTGGATGGATTCGACGTTTTCGACCGTGGTCTGCCCACTCTGCCGGTACTTGAGCCGGGCAAGCTGGTGATGGAGGTCAAATTCACCGAATTCCTGCCGCAGATCGTGCGTGACATTCTGCCAGGCAAGGCGCAGGAGATAACGGCCGCCTCGAAATACGTGCTGTGCTATGACAAAGCCTCGTATCTGCGGGGTTTCGACTACTGGCAGGAAGGCTGGAACGTGCCGAGCGTGTGACTTGAGCGCACCGGTCGGACGTATCGCGGAAGACCGAAAACAGACGGACGAAAACGCGCAGCTGAAAACATCGGCAATCGTAGAAAACGTAATAACCGAACAATCGCAAAAGAGAAAGCGAAACCATGAGCGTAAACGACATGATCAAGAAATCGGTGCTGAACTCCTTCAGCCAATACAACGTGCCCAAAATGGCGCTGGCCCTGCTGGTGGCGCTGCTGGTGGGCATCGTCATCTACTGCGTATACCGGCGGTTCTACACGGGCGTCGTGTATTCGCGCAGCTTCGCGGTGACGCTGGTGGGCATGTGCGTGCTCACCTGCATGGTCACATTGGCCATCAGCACGAACATCGTGATCTCGCTTGGTATGGTGGGCGCGTTGTCCATCGTGCGTTACCGTACCGCCGTGAAGGATCCGATGGACCTGTTGTACCTGTTCTGGGCCATCACGTCCGGCATCGCGGCCGGCGCGGGCATGTATCTGCTGGTGGTGGTCGCCGGCGCGGTGATGATCGGCATGCTCGCCCTGTTCTATTCGCATCAGGACAAGGGCCGCGTGTACATCGCGGTGATCCATTACGCTTCCGACGCGGTCGGGGACGACATCACGCGCGCGTTCGGCCGCACGAAGTTCTTCGTCAAATCCAAAACCATGCGTGGCGACCATGTGGAGATGGCCGTGGAAGTGTTCTGCGACGACAAGGACATGACGTTCGCCGAGCGGATTCGTGCCATCGAGGGTGTTGAGGACGTCACCCTGATACAGTACAACGGTGAATATCACGGATAGGACGTGGTGACAGGAAGGAATCTGTTTGGCTGACACACCGGAAATGGGCAGGACGCCGTCCACCGACGAGCTTGTGCCGGAGCTGACGTTCGACGAGATCGACCGTGCGTTCGACAACAACGAGTTCTGCTTCTACCTGCAGCCCAAATGCAATGCGGCTACGGGTGCCATCGTCGGTGCCGAGGCGCTGGTGCGTTGGAACCACCCCAAATATGGTGTGGTATCTCCGGGCAGGTTCGTTCCCATGCTGGAACAGGCCGGACAAATCTCCCGACTGGACGTGTTCGTATGGCGTTCCGTGGTCCGGATGCTGGCACGTTGGGAACGTGAGGGCCGCAATCTGGTGCCGATTTCCGTGAACGTCTCCATGGTGGACATCGACCAGATGGATGTGGCGGACACGCTCACCGGACTGCTGAACGAATACGATGTCAACGCTCGGCTGCTCCAAGCGGAAATCACCGAAAGCGCCGTGGCCAGGAACCTGTCCAAAGTGGAAAGCACCATCCGCAAGCTGCATGCGGACAACATCGCGGTGCTGATGGATGATTTCGGATCGGCGTATTCGTCGCTGAACATGCTCAAGGACATCAACGTCGATGTGATCAAACTTGACATGAAATTCATCGACCTCAATGAGGACAATGCCAGCAAAGGGCTGAAAATCGTCGAATCGGTGGTCAACATGGCCAGAAAGCTGCGACTGCTGGTCATCGCCGAAGGCGCACAGACCAAACAGCAGGTCGACCAGCTGCTGTCCGTGGGATGCCGGTACATCCAAGGGTATTACTTCCACGAACCGCTTCCGGTGGGACGGATGGAGAAGCTGTTGGCCGAACGTCCCGACGACCGGCATTTCTGGGATATGTCAAACGATTTCATGCATGGCAGCTATGTGCCCGTCAACGGCCGTACCATGCTTGAGACGTCCGCGCTCGCCGCCAGCACCTTCGAGATTCTGGCCAATGGCGTGGCGGAACTCTCCCGACTGAATATGAAGACGGGCGAGTACCGCGCGGTCAAACGCGATGGCATACTGCCGACGCCGGAAACCGATGATTTCGCAACCTACGTGCAGACGCTGATCGCCGAACGCGTGGTGCATCCGGACGATGCCGACAGGTTCCGTGCTGATATGGATCTGGCTTCGCTCCGTTCGCTGCTGTTCTCGCAGAAACCCGCGTTCGGAGTGTACCGCAGTGAGGTGCTGGCCAGAACCGGCATGATCTCCTTCGCGGTGATTCCCTCACGTGAATGCTCCGAAAGCGATCCATGGGCCGTGGTGATGGTTGGCCGGAACCTGCCGATAGAGTCCTTTGTCCGGTTGAACGGCGAGGAGTACCGACGGGATTCATTGACGGGGCTGCTCAACCGCAACGCTTTCGACGATGATGTGGAATTCATCCAAGCCACCCATGACAAGCCGTTGACGGTGATGTACATAGATCTGATTGGCCTGCATGAGATCAATAATCATTTGGGTCATGCCAGAGGCGACGTGGTGCTGTGCGAGCTTGCGGACGCGGCGCGCGCCTATTTCGGCGACGATAATATCTACCGCATCGGCGGCGACGAGTTCGTGATCATCAGTTTCGCCCATTCGATGGCGCAGAGCGCCCGACAGATGGGATATATGCGTCAGGAGCTGCTTGATCACGGTTGCGAGCTGTCCGTGGGCATGGCCGAATCCAATGACGGCGAGGATATTCCGGATCTGGTCAACCAGGCGGAAAACGAGATGCGCAAGGACAAGAAGCGCTACTACGCCAGCGGCAGCGGCAAAAGGCAGTTGCGCACGTTGAACAAGCAGCTTGAGGACATCCTGGTACGCAACAAAGACATGGAATCGTTGCTGCAGCATTTGAATACACGGTATTCGATCGCTTATGTGGCCAATCTGCGTGCCGATACGCAACGGCCGGTCGTGGTTCCCGGCTATGTGCAAAAAATGCTTGACAAACATGGCGGTTCCTTCCACGAGATGCTGCTCGACTATTGCGACAAATTGGTGGCGCCGGCCTACCGGGACGGCTTCCGCATGCTGTTCGACTACGATTACGTCCGCGACCGGATATGCAGGGAAGGCGCTATACGGTACGCCTACGTCAGAAACGACGGCGAACGGTTCCTGATTACGATTTTCCCCGACACCCATTCCGTGGACGAGGTCATGTGGGTGTTCGCCAAAGAAGACACGCCGTCCGAAGAATAGGATTTCGGGCATCGGACGGTATGCTGTCCGGTTTTGCCGGTGTTGTGGGATATTGACGAAAAAATTGTGTGTCGTGGGTGCTTCCTCGCATGGAAAAGGGCTTATGATGAAACCGTTGGCCGCGGCAATGGATGCCGTGGTCTTCGCTTGAACACACAGTCGCCTAAAGGAGAGCACTATGGTCTATCGCATGATTTTCAACCAGACCGCGTATTTCGGCCGCGGAGCCATCAAGGAGATTCCGGGCGTCGCCAGGTCCCATGGCTTCACCAAGGCGTTCATCGTCACCGATCCGGTGCTGCTGGAGACCGGCACCGTCAAGAAGGTCACCGACGTTCTTGACGAGGCGGGCATGCCGTATGAGGTGTTCGACAACGTCAAGCCGAATCCGCCGGTCGAGTGCATCCAGGATGGCGTCGCCAAGTTCGCAGCCTCCGGAGCCGACTTCCTGATCGGCCTGGGCGGTGGTTCCCCGCAGGATACCTGCAAGGGCATCGGCATCGTGACTGCCAATCCGGAATTCGCCGACGTGCTGTCCCTTGAAGGCGTGGCCGACACCAAGAACCCGTCCGTGCCGATTTTCGGTGTGCCGACCACCGCTGGCACCGCATCCGAAACGACCATCAACTATGTGATCACCGACACGGCCAACAAGCGCAAGTTCGTGGCCGTCGACCCGCACGACATCCCAATCGTCGCCTTCGTGGATCCGGACCTGACCGACTCCATGCCGCGCGGCCTCAAGGTGGCCACCGGACTCGACGCCCTGACCCACGCCATCGAAGGCTATATCACACCGGGCGCGTGGAGCCTGTCCGACTGCCTGTCCATGCAGACCATCCGCATGATCGCCAAGAACCTCGCCAAGAGCGCCGATGGAGACATTCCGGCCGGCGAACAGATGGCCTACGCCTCCTACATCACCGGCATGGCCTACTCCAACGTCGGCCTCGGTCTGGTGCACGGCATGGCCCACCCGCTGGGCGGCCGCCTCGGCGTGGCGCACGGTGTGGCCAACGGCATCCTGCTGGCCCCGGTCATGGAATACAACAAGGACTACACCGGCGAGAAGTACCGTGACATCGCCGACGCCTTCGGTATCGCCGACGCCTACACCGGCGACATCGAAACCGTGCGTGAAGAGGCCGTCCAGGCGGTGCACAAGCTCACCGTGGATCTGAAGAACCCGACCAAGATCTCCGAAGTTGGCGCCACTGAAGCCGACTTGGAGCCGCTGGCCCATGACGCCTTCCACGACGTGTGCACGCCGGGCAACCCGCGCCAGGCCACCCAGGAAGACATCCTCGCCATCTACAAGAGCCTGATGTAGGTCCGACTGCGGTAGGCGCAATCGCAAAACCGCAATCGTAAAAACAAAACGGACGGCATCGATCGCATGGTCGGTGCCGTCCGTTCGCTATCCGCGGAAAATACGCTGCGAATAATCGCTATACCTAATCGCTATTCCTCGTGCTTCTCGCTCCACTCCTCATCAGTGGGAGTGTCGTCATACAGCTCATGGCCTTCCTGTTCGGCCAATTCCATCTGCTCGTTGATCCACGCGGCCTCGGCCGGATTGATATCAGCGGTGTTCAACACCTTCTGCCACACCGGATACAGCAGATGCATCACAGGATATAACGCGGTGATGAGGATTTCCGGCTTGTGCTTGCGGTAATGCTGCGGATGCGCGTTGAACGTGTTCTTGAAACGGCGCATATAGTTGAGGAACGATGCCGGAGACGTGTCCATACGACGTGCGCTGATGCCCGCGATCATCCGCGGACAATACACGGTCTTGAGATCCTTGCCCAACAGATGCAGCGAGATGTCGATGTCCTCATGCATCACATCCGCCTTGTCTTGGCAGACCTCGTCGGCGATTTCGCGCCAGGCGGTGGCGCGCAGGGCCATGTTGGAACCGAACAGCAGAGGTTGCCCATCATCGGCCCTATAAATACGTTTGCGGGTGGAATTGTCCCCGCGAAGCCCGAAATGACGGCTCGGCAAATCGTAATACATCACCGGACCGGTGGCGCCCATCGCATCCGGATCCTCGGTGAAAATGCCGGACACCACCTCCACCCAGTCCGGGCGGATCATGCAGTCGGCATCGAAACGGCCAAGAATATCGCCGGTGGCATGATTCAAACCATAATCACGCGTTGGAATCAGACCCTGCTCATCATCCTGATGCAGCAGCTTCACCGGCGCTTCCGGATGGTCCTTCATGAACTGCTCCACCACGGCAACGGTCGAATCAGTGGAACGGTTATCGACGACAATCACCTCATGAGGCATCACGGTCTGCCGGGTGGCGTTGAGCAGACAATCGTTGATACGCTCCTGTTCATTCCAGGCGGGGATGACAATTGAAACGTTCAGCATGGTTTCAAGAATAGGTTCCAGCCCGTACACGGTGCCTGTCTACAATAAGGAGCCATGAGCGAACGCGAACAGCATATGGATACGGACAAGAGGACGGGAACGTCCGGACAGTGCGGCAATACCGACGAAATGCGTTGGGATCTCGGCACGCTGTTCCCTGCGAAAGGCGATCCACGCAGACCTCCGGAATGGCTGGGTCGCGCGCTGCTGTACATCGCCATCGCCATCGTGCTGCTCTCCTTCTGCTGGCGCAGTTGGGGCAAAATCGAATACCTCATCATCGACGTCGTCATCTCGCTGTTCCTGGCGCTCGCCGTGGAGCCGATGGTGATTCCGCTGGTCAAGCATGGCTGGAAGCGTTCGTTCGCTTCGATTTTCGCGTTGCTGATGTTGGGTGTCCTGCTTTGCGTGATGTTCGGTCTGTTCGGCAATCTGTTCGTGCAGCAGGTCATCGCTTTGTGCAACGGTCTGCCGGCCCTCTACCAGCAGATCTGCGATTTCGTGGCGCAATACACGGATTTCAAGCTTCCTGAGATCAACAGTCTCGGCGGTGAGATTCTGAAGAACATCCAGACCTCGTGGGTCACGGATTTCGCGGGCACCGCCATCAGCACGGTGTCCGGATTCTTCAGCTTCCTGCTGAACCTCATGACGGTGATCATGACCACGTTCTACATTTCGGCGGCCGGCCCGAAGCTGCGCCGCGCGGCCTGCCAGTGGATGGCTCCCTCCGCGCAGCGCCGGTTCCTGTTCGTCTGGACCGTCAGCCAGACGCAGATCTCATCGTTCCTGTTCTCACGTGCCATCCTCGCCGTGCTCAACGCGTTCTTCACCTCGATCTGCCTGATGGCGTTGCACGTGCCGTATTGGATGCCGTTGGCGTTGTTCTGCGGCGTCGTATCGCAGTTCATCCCGATGCTCGGCACGTACATCGGCGGCGCGTTGCCGGTGCTGTTCGCCTGGGGCAGCTGTGGTTTGTGGCAGGCGATCGCCGTGGTGGCGTTCATCTGCGTCTACCAGCAGATCGAAAACCTGATCTTCGCGCCGAAGATCTCCCGCCGCACCATGGACGTCAACGATGCGGTCGCCTTCCTTGCCGTCCTGGCCTTCGGCTCGCTGTTCGGCGCGATCGGCGCGTTCCTGGCGCTGCCTATCGTCGCCTCGATCCAGACGATCGCCCGCACCTACACCAAGCGGTACGATCTGGTCGATTCGCCGCTGATGGACGATCCGGTTCCGGACAAGAAGTCGAAGCTGGTGGAAGGCGCCGAAGTCATCAGCGAGCACCTGCACGCCGTGCCGCGCGCCGTGCAGGGGTCGAGCGCGCATGTGCCGATTCCCGACGACGTGCGCTTCCTGCAGGAGCAGGCGTACAATATCACTCGGTCCGACGAGACCGGGGATGCCGACGAATCGCAGACCGTCGCCATTCCGAAGCACGTGTTGGACGGGGTCGATCGCAAGCCGCTGCGGGGAACCGCGGAAGCGGACGGAGCGCAGACGGAAGCCGGACCGCAGGTAGCGGACGGGTCGCAATCGCAGGGAACGGATGACAATCCGAGAAGTAGGTGGCGTTAATGGTATTGCTGAGCGTACTTGATGTCGTGCTGGTGGTTTTGGGCGGCGCCGGCATGCTCTACCAAGCGGTCTGCATCGTCATCTCGCTGTTCGCCAAGCCGATCAAGTTCCCCGAAGCGCCGATGAACAAACGGTACGCGGTGCTGATTTCCGCGCGAAACGAAGCGAACGTCATCGGCAACCTCATCGACTGCCTGCATTCGCAAACCTATCCGAGCGAGCTCATCGACATCTGGCTGGTGGCCGACAACTGCACCGACAACACCGCTGAAGTGGCCCGAAACATGGGATGCCACGTCATCGAACGATTCAACAAGGAGCAGGTCGGCAAAGGCTACGCGCTGACCTATCTGCTCGACCAGATGAACGAGTCGGGCGCATCCGACCCGTATGACGCCTTTTTCGTGTTCGATGCCGACAACAAACTCGACAAGCACTACATCGAGGAAATGAACAAGGGCTTCCAAGCCGGTTTCAAAATCCTCACCAGCTACCGCAATTCCGTGAACCTGTCCGACAATTGGGTGTCGTCCGGTTCCGCGTTGTGGTTCATCCGCGAATCGCGCTTCGTTTCCGCCTCCCGCATGTGGCTCGGCAACAGCTGCCACGTGGGCGGCACCGGCTTCATGTTCTCCCAGGAGATCATGCGTCGCAACAACGGCTGGAAATTCCACCTACTCACCGAGGATCTGGAATTCACCATGGACAGCGTGCTGCACGGCGACCGCATCGGCTACTGCGGCACCATCCTGTACGACGAGCAGCCGGTCACCTTCGCGCAAAGCTGGCGTCAACGCCTGCGTTGGAGCAAGGGATTCCTGCAGGTGTTCCGCTATTACGGACCGGCGTTGATCAAGCGCGCGGTCAGGGAACGTGATTTCTCCGCCGTCGATTTCACGCTGCTGCTGTGCCCGTTCACCGTGCTCGGCATCGCACGCGTGCTGTTGGGCATGCTGTTCGCCGCCTGCGGTTTCGTGACATGGCAAAGCCAGCTGAATTCGCTGACCGGCTGGACATCCGGCATTGTGATATCGGTGATCGGCATGATGGGACTCGCCGCATTGACCATCGTGGCGGAACGCGATCACGTGGGCGCCACCAACAAGGAGCTGCTCGCCTACGTGCTGGCCTTCCCGATCTACATGCTGAGCTATGTGCCGATTTCGTTCCAGGCGGTGTTCGCCAAGTCCGAATGGAAGCCGATCGAGCATAAGGGCTGAGGCTTGCCCGCGGCGGTGTGAACGGTCATGAGATGTTTCGTGGCGATCCATACGGTGCGGATGGTGAAAAGATGACGAAGAGAGGGTGTGGTTTGGCTATGGATGACGCTGGCGATTACCGCTATACGCGACGACACCGAGCGATCACGGTGGCGGTTTCCGTCGTGGCCACCGTCGCACTGTGCGTCGGCTATGCAGTGGCCGACATGTGCGATGTCGCACCGGGCGTCCTCACATTGCGCCATGTCGAACATTCGACGGTCGCCGCTGCCGGCCG
>ENA-ORML01002674-ORML01002674.1-human-gut-metagenome-genome-assembly--contig:-NODE-2674-length-11255-cov-5.881964_pt1 | contig 11255 bp, 8 predicted proteins | sample MGYA00242103_ERZ508995 | MGnify/ENA primary metagenome ERZ508995 (study PRJEB26280, sample SAMEA2338702) | human gut metagenome | biome: human gut; feature: human-associated habitat; material: faeces...
ATAAGTGATAAAACGCAGAATTATAGCAAAGTCACCAAATTGCTAGTTAAGCCAACAGTAATTGCACACGAATCCGTTTCACTATTCAAGTAGATCTCTTCATCCCCATTTTGTAAGTAAGCTTCTCCACCTAGAAAGCCATCTCCTAATGGAATCACTTTTTCATCATCATCACATCCAGGAAAATAGCCTACATCCTCATTTGTTTCATTCACTTCTTCAACATTAACCGGTTCTTCACTCGATCTTGCGAAAGCAGGATGAGCCGAAACAGCAACTAGACCAATAAACAAAGGAATTAATAATTGAATCTTTTTCATTGTTTCACCTCCATCTTTAAATATTAACTACGTAGTAATAAGTTGTACTGCATTAGAAAACGTTTTCCTATTAAAAATATAACACGGTATTATTTTTTTACAAGTGTTTTATTTATTTTTTTCATATGTTAAAATATAAATGAAAGAAGGAATAACTTATGGAACAACTAACAAAAAAAGAAAGAACTATAATGGATATTTTATGGAATGCCAATTCCGCATTATCAGCTAGTGAAATCAAAGATACGTCACCCGACTTAAATATCAATACCGTTCAGCAAGTTTTGCGTAACTTATTAAAATGTAAATTTATAGAAGTAGATGATATTGTTTTCAACAAAAAGTCTCTAACCCGAACATATAAGCCTTTAGTTTCTCAAGCTCAATATATATCTGCTTTTATTAGCGATTCGAATCGTTTTAAACTACTATGCGGATTAGTTGATGAAGAAGATGATTTAGATTCTTTAAATGAACTTCAAAAGCTAATCGACAAACGAAAAAAAGAAATTAGGTGAATTATATGACATTTATTTTGTCAACATTACTATCCACATTAATTTTGACAAGTTGTATGATATTTATTTTTGATTTTTGTATTCATAAACAATGGAACATGAATCAAGTATTCTTCAGATTATTTTTGTTGATCATATTCATAAAACTATGTTTTCCATTTGAAACCAAGTTATCAATTCTTATCCCTTTAGATAAGATTATGAATCCACTAATCGCTATTCTTCAATATAAACTATTCAATCAGATTTATATATACCATTTTCTACTTTCTGTTGCAATAATCGGAAGCATCTACCAATTTACAGAACTAATGAAACAAATCAGAGAATGCAATTACATCATTCGCGAGATAAGAAAAAATGGTAATCGTATAGTAAATCCTGATTATGAAATTTATCGAACATCCTACATCAATACACCGATTGTTATCGGATTACAAGGAATCATTTTAATACCTGAAAATCTGAACAACGAAGAAATTGATTATGCACTTAAACATGAAATAACACATATTTTACATAAAGATAATTTCATCAAGTTCATTGTAAATGTATTTAAAATCCTATTTTGGTGGTTTATTCCAATATACATTTTTAACAAGCAGTTGGATCTTTATCTTGAACTTCACGCTGACAACAAAACTATTGAAAAGCTTGAAGAACACCAAAAACTAGATTACCTGAATTTTCTGATTAAAACACAAAAACAAGTAATCAAATCTTCTACAACTGTTTTAAGTTCAAACTTATCATTCAATAGAAAATCAAATCTAAATTACCGCATAAACGCTATTCTTAATAAAAAGACTAGTCCGACTATTTTCGTATTTCCTATGCTAATTATAATGCTTTTTCTTTATTTTTTGATTTTGACACCTTACTACACAGAATCAAATCTAACAAAAGGCACATATGAAATATCAAAATCTAATGCATACATATTGGTAAACGGAGGAGAAAAACAATTAGTCGTAAATATGAATGGAGAAAGTTTTATATCTCCAATAAAAAATTATTCACTTTTAAAAAAAGAAATTGACTTAAAAGAAAAGAATTCTCTATATATACCTGATCATGCTTTAGACAATGCAAAAGACATAACTCGATGGAAATACAAAGATGTAGATGGACATTTAAGCAAGAGAAAATTCAATGCTTATAAAAACACCTGGGATTCAGATTGGATTACATACGATAAATAAAATTAACAATAAATAAAAGCAGATCAACTGTGCCTAATAGTACATGTAAATCTGCTTTTTTATTCTAATTTCGGCGTTTTTTTGCTCATACAGTCATATGAATTATCGGTTTCCGATAATTCATTCAATTATTTGTGTACTCATTTTGTACTCACAGCCAAAATCAGTATATAAAAAAGCCCTTATATAAAGGACTTTTGATGTTTATCGAATTATTCGAACTCTAAAATAAGTGTTGTACAGTAACTGTTTTTTGTTTACGTTTTGCTGTATTTCACCACATAGCGTAACTATTTTTGCTTACTGTATATTTATTCAACAACTCTTGTGGTAGCAAAATGGTAGCAGGAGTTCGTGGTTGCCACCTTTCGGAAAGGGACTTGATTCCAAGTCCGCTTTCAGGAAAATAGGCGGTGACGGATCATTCCGCCACCGCCTATTGTGTTTAGGTTATTTCGATTTCGGAAGCGTCGGCTTATTCAGCCTCGGATTCCTTTCTCTTTTTGCCGTTCATGCCCAGCACGGTCAGAACACCGCCGCTGACGAACAGAGCAGCCAGCCAACCGATGAGGTTGCTGCTGTCACCGGTCTGAGGAGACTTGGTGGAGTCGTCCTTTCCGGGCTTATCGGTGTTATTATTACCGCTACCTGTATTGCCATTGCTGACGTTGTCGGAGAGCTTGTCGATGACCGTATTCTCGCTGCGCTTAGCGCCGCAAACGGAGCATTCCTCGTGCTTGATGCCGGTGGCCTTCTTGGTAGCGGCCTTGTCGATCACCCACTGGAAGCTGTGTGCTGCCGTGTCGGCCTTGTCGCCGCACTCGCACTCGTGCCAGTGATTGGTGCCGTCATACTTCCAATCCGTGCCGTAGCTGTGGGTATGAGTGCTGCCTGTTGCGGGGATCGGTGCGGTTTCAAGAACCTTCTTGCAGACGGTGCATTCCTTATGCTTAGCGCCGTCGGTAGTTTCGGTAGCTGCCGTGTCAACGATCCACTCGCTGGCGCTGTGAGCCGCAATATCGGCCTTGTCGCCGCACTCACACTCATGCCAGTGGTTGGTGCCGTCATACTTCCAATCCGTGCCGTAGCTGTGGGTATGGCTGGGAGGCGCATCCTTATAGGTGGCCTCAAGCTTCACATCATTGCCGGGCATGGTGAAGGTGGTGGTGGCGCTGGTGGCGTCTGCCAGGGTGACATTGCCCTCCAACACGACCCACTTGTCAAAGACTTTGCCGGTCTCCGGTGCGTCCGCCGTAACGGTCACAACGGTGTTCTGCTCGATCTTGTCGGTGATGGGGGTACCAGCGGCAACGGAGGCCGTGCCCTTGATGACCGTGACGGTGTACCCGGTTGCGGCGGGGCTTCTGACGAACCTTGTCTCGCCGCAGTCGGCGCGCCGGCAGGTGTAGAGAATTCCTTCGCTCTTGCCCTGCGTTGCGGGTTTGCCGCCGTCCCAGTCGTGGCTGAGCTTATTAATGACATGCCCGTAGCGGAAAATCTGTCCGCAGCCGGCTGTGCACTGCAGGTCGCCGCTATAGCCTGTGGTGGTGCATCCGGGCTTAACCTCATTGACCAGCTTGTAGTTACCGGCAATTTCGTGGAGGGACGGGGTAGAGACGCCCTTTTGTGCAATTCTGTCGCACTCGGTGCAGTATTGGTTACCGGAATAGCCCTTCTCGGTACAGGTCGCCGCTCTTACATCCCGCAGCTCAAAGGGACCGCTATGCTTGAAGTCGCCGGTCTCGCCCTTTACGGTGCCGCCGCAATCCGAGCAGCGGTAGTCGCCCTCATAGGCCCGGTGCCGGCAGTCGCCCGAATTGGCGTTATAGCGTTTGCCGCCATGGCTCGCGTCCGTGGTAGCCGAGTTGTTCGTGCCGTAGTAGTACAGGGGCTGCAGCGTGCCGGTATGGCCGGCATTTGCAGGGGGGTAGATATCCGAACCGGCACTGATGATATGGCCGCAGTCCGCACAGGCGGTGTCGCCGGTGTAGCCCTTGCGGTCGCAGACCTGCGCCTTCGCATTGAGCACCGTGGTGCCGCCGCTGTGCGTACATTCGGAGTAGACCGGCTCAAAGAAGAATTGGCCGCCGCCGGGTGCGCCCATGGCGCTGAACGCCGGGATCGTGCAGCCCCACTCAAGGGCAGATCCGTTGGTTACCAGCTTGAACAGAGTCTTGGCATCGCCGGTATTCCATTGCCTATGAACAGGCAATCCCGTACCGCTGATGATGTCATACTCATTGTATTCGCGGAGATACTCCACCTTCCAGCCGATGGCCTTCTGACCGGTTTTCTCCTCGGGATAAAGGCGGATCTTGTCGCCGGGCTTGACGATCATACGGGTTGCCCGGCCGTTTTTCACCGTCACAATGGCGGTGTCCTTTGTCCAATCGCCGTCAATTTTTTTCGTCTCTTTGTATTCGCAGACGCTGCATTCAGCCTCCATGCCGCCTTCGCCGCCTGTGGTATCGGGGTTTTTGACCACATTCCAGCGGCCCCAGCTATGGGGAACCATGATGAACTCCTCGCAGCCGGGAACCTTGCACTTTTCGGGGTGGGCATAGCCGGACTCAAGGATGAGCTCCTCCACCGTCTTGGTCGAGCCGCCGATGTTGAAGGTATACTCATAGATGCTGCCGAAGCCGGTGTAATCCCAGTTCCAGCCGTACTCATGGACATGGCTCTTCACAGGAACGGTATAGTCACAGACGGAACATCTGAGTACATCGACTCTGCCGCCGCCTACCGCGTCATAGCTTTTTTCAAGCACAAAGGTATGCGGGAAGATGCGCTCCTTGGAGCCGGTGGTCATATAATGCGCTTCGTATTCGCCTGCTTCAAACAGGCACGGGAGCTTGTGGCCGTCGCATTTCGGGTCACCGCCCACAACACCGTTATGGGTAACCCCATTCTTATCGACCCAAGTGACCTTGTATTTCGGGGTCCTCTCGCTGTCGTCCGTGGGCACACGCACACCCGCCTGCTTGTGGCTGAAGGCATGGGAGGCCGTCAGCTTTGCCTCCGCCGTTTTCAGGGTGTCCGAAGCGTCGCCCTTTCTGCCGATGACGCAGTAGTAGGAGTAGTCCTCCTGGCAGGCCTGGGTGGAAACCGGCATCTTCAGTGTGGAGGTCGTCACACCCGTGTAAAACCTACCCTCCGGCAGCTTGTAGGGCGCCGCCGTGGGATGCTCATTATCCTTCCGATACCACTGATAGGTCAGCTCGTCGCCCTTCAGGCTTCTTGCCATGACAGAGAAGGTGACCGGGTTATTTTCATAGTACAGCAGGCCGTTTTCCGGCTCTTCGTTATAATCGTCGTAGATAGAGGTCTTACACTTGACGCCCTTGGGCTGGCGGGTGATGACGATGGCGCTGCCGCTGATGTAGCCGCAGACCTTGCACACGCCCTTGGCGTCATATTCATGGTTGGCGGCATTCAGCTTTTCGCCGTCGCAATAGCGGCAGGGGTGCCAGTGCTGCGTTCCGTCAGCCTCCCAGGTGGCGGAGGCTATGTGGGTATGCCCGGCGCCGGAATGCTCCGTCTTCAGATGATCCTCAAAATCAGAGTCGCTGAAGCACCAGTCGTCATGATCGCAGCCCATCGCTCTCACAGCATCGAGGCAGCAGTCCTTGCAGCGCTGATCGCAGCTGTCCTCGCAGGGATCGCTGTCGTGGAAGCACAGGCCGCAGTCCTCGCAGAAGTGATCCGCATAGTCCGTGTCCATTGCGCACATCCCCTCGGAGCAGTCGGAGTTGCCCTCGCAGCACTCCTTGCACAGCTCGCAGGTTTCGCAGAACTCGTCCTCGTCCTCCTTATCCGTGACCCAGCCGTCGCAGCCCGGGCAGATATGCTCGTCCCACTCGGCGCTTTCCACGCAGGTCTGGCCGTCCGGGCAGCCGCCGCCCTCGGAGTTATCCCGGCAGCACTCCAGGCACAGGCCGCAGTCCTCGCAGGACTCCTGGTTCAGCAGGCATTCCTCGCACTGCTCGCAGGCCGTGTGGCAATCGACGCAGTGGATGACGCCGGTATCATCGTCGTCCACGCACTCGTCCACCGCACCGAAGCAGGCGTTACACAGCGAGCAGTGCATCGGGTCGCTGTCATCGTTTGCACAGTCATCGCAGAAGCCGCAGGAGTCGCAGATGGTTATGGAGCAGCAGGGACCCTTATGGCATTCGCCGCACAGCTGGTCATCCTCGCCGATGTAGCATTTGCCGCAGGTGGAGCAGTGCGTATCCTCCATGCACTCCGCGCACTTGTAGCACTCCTCGCACCAGTAGGGCGTGTCTCCAAAGCACACACCGCAGTCGTTACAATGGGTCTCAACCCAGCACTCATAGTTGCAGTCAATGGTGCAGAACAGGCAGTCACACATATAATCGCTGCCAAAATGGTAGTGGTCGCAGTTAGGACAATCGAAGCCGTCGTCGTAGTCGTCCCAAAAGGCATGGGCGGGAACCACCAGACTCGGCATCAGCGAGAGCAGCATCACAAGCGCCAACAGGACGCTGACGACGCGACTTCGTGTGTTCGCTTTTGTCATACTTCATTTCCTCCCTCAAAATCATTTTGAAGATTTTATGCGTTTTGTGTTGCCTGATTTAAACACTGTCGATGACCGAAGCAAAATAGTTTTCGGATACCGAACCGAAGAGAAAAGCGTCTATCAGACTCTCGCGCTTTGCCTGCCGTACCTTTTCGGTCAACTCTCCGTCTGTATCGTCATCCACAAAGAGAATGACCCGGCAGTTTTCCGTGTTCCGTTTTACCTTGTCACGGATCGCCATTCGTTCTTTGAACATCCAGGGCGAATACGCCTTGACCTCCATTAAAAGCACATCCGGTCGATGCGTTTTGCACCACTCGGCGGTTGCGTCCGGCGACTCGGAGATCACAACTTGGCAATCGTCCAATTTTTGCATCAGCATTCGCTCCATGGTGTGCGCATGGATATCGCTCTGAATGTCCAGAACGATTTTTTTCATCATTCATCACCACCTTCTAAAAGCACGACCCTGATCTTACAGTATCCATTGTACGGATTTTTTGGCGCTTGTCACTGGCACTTGTGCCAGTAACAGAAGAGAAAAAACGATTTTTTCAAAAATTTTTTGCCTTTTGGGCGCGAAAAACCCCTTGACCGTACAGCCAAGGGGTTCAGTTTCTCTTATTCGTCTTTTAAGGTGGTTACCATGAGCTTGTTTTCAATGGCGGTTGCAACCAGCGCTTCTCTGCTTTCAAAGCCGCCCTTTTCTACCATATCGTCCAAGTTCCAGCGAACGCCGTTTTTGGAGATGCCCAGCTTATCGGCGATCTCCTGATAGGTAAAGCCCTTTATATAAAGCCGCAGGATGTCTAACTGCCGGGGCGAGAAGGCATCGGACATCGTGCCCTCCATTTCAATGGCCGGAGCGGTGTCGGGAAAGACCTTTTCCCCTGCCAGGGTGCGCTTTACCACGCTCATCAGCTCCTCTGTGCCGTGGTCCTTATACCACAGGCTGTCGGCAGCACCCATTTTGGCTCTTTGCAAAACTTCGGGATCGACAAGCGAGGTAGCCACAACGATTTTGATTTGCGGAAAAGCCTTTTTGATGCGCTCTGCGGCGGCAAGACCGGAATGCTTGTGCTGCGTCTGCACATCCATAAGGACGAGCTTTACGGTGGCGCCGCAGTGCTTTTCCGCTTCAAAGGCGTCACGGAAAACGCCGACAAGATGAAACTCGCCGTCTGCCGCAAGACGATCGACAAAGTGCTTTTGGATGTATAAATCATCCTCTACAAGTATGGTGTTTATCATAGGCTGATCTCCTTTGCGGGAATCGTAATCAGAAGAGCAAAGCGTGGATCGTGCGAAATATACATTTCACCGCCGGAGCTTTCAATACTGCGGCGAAGCGTTGACAGGCCGCTGCCTTCCTTGATCGGCTCTGTGGGTATTTTGCCGTTGTTGGTTATGGTAACATCATAGCGTTCGCCCCGCTGGGCAATGCGGATATATACCTCATTCCCGTCTGCGTGCTTGATGCAGTTGGTCACGCACTCCTTGGCGGCAGAAACGGTCAACTCCTCGGCTGCGGTATCACGGGGCAGGTAGCCGTCGATTTTTACAGCCACGCCAAGCTGCCGTGCGGTTCTTTTTACCTCGTCCATTGTGCTGACAGAGGTGACACGGTTGCTTGCCAGCATACCGATGGCATTTTGCAGCGCCTCAAGCTTTCGCTGGGTATCCTCTCCGCTGTCTATGATGTCACGGATGGTCAGGAGGCTTCGCCCGATGGTATCGTGAATATAGACCTTCAGGTCAAGGCTTTCCTTCTCTTTGACATCGTCCTCCATGCGAGCGTACATCTTCCTGAGCTTTCGATTGACCTCTGCCAGTTCTTTATTTATTTCCTCTTGCTTTTGGTAGCTGTTATACAGCTCGGTCACATTGTGCGCCGTGATCTGCTGCCAGCGGTCATCGCCGTCCACGGTGATATTTTGTGTGCGAAACTGCCAGACGGTCTTGTCGGGCAGGATGTAGCAATCATCCTTGACGGTTACGGATCTGTCCGGCACGCTCAGGGCATTTTCCATATCGCTTTTGATTTGCAGCTCGTGGCCGCAAAGGGCAAAGGAGAGCCTGCGCATACGGTTGTTGCACAGGATGATCCTGCCGTTCGGGTCGGCAAAGCAGATGCCCATAGGCAGCTTATCCGTTGCTTCCTTAATGGAGAAGGGCGAGAGCTCGTTCTTTTTACGGCAGTATTCCCTCGGCAGAGCAATGGCAAAGTGAACTGCCGCAAGGAAAATGGCAGCGGCAAATATCAGCCACGGTTCGCCCAGCAGAAATGAGTCCTCGATATTATCGGGATCTGCCTGAGAAACGGAGAACAGCAGCGGGATCATCACCGCCATAACCGCCAGACTCAGCAGGCTGCGCACCGGCTTATTGCTGCGAAGAAGCTGATACATAAACAGCCCGATTTCAAGGACGATCTCCACAAGCATGATAAACGGCAGCATGGTCTGCCAAAATTCAGAAAGGGAAGAAAATGCACTCATTTCCTGTCACCTTCTTTCGCTTCAAATACAAGGCGCTGGTATTCCTCGTCATCCTCTTTTTCACAGCGGATACTGTCTCCGCTTACCAAAGCGGAAAGGTCGGCTTTGCAGCACACATTCAGTGACAAACGCAAGCCGTCTGCCTTTAAGAGGCTTACTTGTATGCCTGTTAAATTCAAAATATCGGCTTCCATAACCGATTCATAAAAATCAAATACAGCGGTGGCCGTTTTGCCGGAGAGCATGGAAAGAGACTCGTCCACATACAGCGAGCTGCGGACACCCAACAGCTTCAGCGTTTGGAGGGACTCATTGAAGGCACGGTGGAGTTCCGTTGCCGCTATTTTAATGTCTCGGTCGGTAAGGAGCGTCAGATGCTTGCGGCGTTTAATATAGCTGCACAGCACGGCGATCTCGGCAAGGAGCGTTTTGGCCCTGTCGGGATCGGTGCTTGAGATTTGGCGGTATTCCTTAGTGAGCTCCGCAATGCGGTCGATCTGCGTCTGTGTAGCGGAACGCAGGAGATCATACAGGCGGTTTTGCTCCTCCACCTTGCGGCGCTTGGCTTCACGCTTGTATTCATAACGGAGTATTTCGTTCCTGTCGGCCAGCTCGTCTGCAAGAAGCTCGGAGTCCTCCTTGATGTCACGCAGAGCCGACACATCCTCTGTCCATACGGCATAGCCGCCGTCAATGGGCATGGTGTGAACGGTCAAGCCGCCCATCGTGACCGGGCTTTGCTCGGCTTTTTTCATCGTTTCCTTTGAGATAGGCGCAGTGTTTACAGCTGCATACCGAACGGTAAAGTCCCTGTCGGTGATCTCTGCCGATGTGCCGACAGAGGAGGCAAACAAGTCCACATAACGGCTGTTTGAATGGATATATCCGCAGGCGATGCAAAACTCAAAGGTCAGAATATACATCACACTTTGGAACGCGGCAATATCGCCGAACAAGCGGAGCAGCCAATCCGCATCCGCATAGTAAAGTGCGCTGTAAACAATCGTCAGCAGCATAGGAACAATGGGCAGAAAATGTAGCCTTCCTTTTTGCACGCGGCATTTGAAGAACATAATAACAAGTGCGGCAAAGGCACACAGCACCTGCCAGCCTACACTAATGAAGTAGCCTATCGAGTAACCGTTGTTTTTGTCTGTCCACACGGCGGCGTTCTTCGGAAAGGTAAATACGAATTGGTGCAGGTCATTTGTGAGCACGAGCAGAAGCAATACGCCGGAAATGATCCACAGAACCGACATTCCCTTGGGGAATTTGTATTCGTCCGGCTTTCCCAATGACATGGCAATCAGCAGCGCCAGCATAGGCACAAACAGCATGGGCAGATAGAACAGATACCACAGGTACCGGACGGCGTCCGGCTGCCAGAATATAAAATACTTTGCCGAACGGACTACCATCCAGATGATGAGCAGTACTGCGGTGACCGTCATAAACCTGCACACCTGCTTTTGCACGATCCGCTGACGGACGGAGAGCCCCCAGGCGGCGAACAGACCGATATAGATAAAGCTGCGCAGATAGGAAAACAGCATCGGGTAGAAGCTGCCCCTGCCCACAATTCGGAAGCAATATGCCAGTACCACGGCAAGTACAGCGATGCCGCTTGTTATGATCGTATTCTTTTTCTGCTTGGTCATAAGCAGACCTCATTTCGCCTTCATTCGTTTTTGTTTACCTTTGGGTATATCTTTTCAAGTTATATTATAGTATAAATCCGTCTGTTTCTCAACTGCTTCTTACGAGGATTTGCACAAAAGCCACACTTTTTACCCCACAACAGAGAAAAAAGGGCGGTCTTTGACCTGCACAAGTCGAACCGATTCCATCTTATCCTCTGCCTTGATAGAGTTATTTGTCTTTCCTTTCTGCTGTTGTGAAGCTGCCGACTGTTCAAAGGTCGGCGGCTCGGCTTCGAGGGAGGGATATCCGTCCGTAAGCTTTTCTTGGAGCTTATCCAGCTGCCGTTCCTGCTCATAGGTCAGCGTTTCGCAGTTGGCCTTGGCGAAGTCCAAACAGCGATAGAGGTCTGCCGATTCCTTTTCAGAAAACAGGCGGTGTTTGTTGACGAGACCGGAGCGCACGGCGAAGGCTTCCCTGACATATTCATAGTTCGGCGAGTAATCTCCCCAGAACACCGAGTCGCCGTCTGC
>ENA-ORML01002683-ORML01002683.1-human-gut-metagenome-genome-assembly--contig:-NODE-2683-length-11220-cov-21.038513_pt1 | contig 11220 bp, 11 predicted proteins | sample MGYA00242103_ERZ508995 | MGnify/ENA primary metagenome ERZ508995 (study PRJEB26280, sample SAMEA2338702) | human gut metagenome | biome: human gut; feature: human-associated habitat; material: faeces...
TCTGGTTGATGCCGCGGACGTGCATGGTGACGAGAAGGTTTCCCTCCACATCCATAAAGTCCGTGAGGATACGGTCCTGGAGCTCCGGGGCCAATATCTGCAAGAAGGACACCGCGCCGTACATTTCGCCCATGCGAAAGCGCCGCGTCTCCCCGAACTCGAAGGAAGAAGGCGCGATAAAATCCTTCACGGACAGGCCGGAGGGCGCCAGCCAGTCCCATTCAAAGGCGAAGGGTTCCCCTCTGGGATGGAGGAGGCCGTGCAGCAGCGCCAGCCGCTCCTTGCCGTCCAGCACCTTTGCCGCCGCGCCCATGACCTTGAAGCGGTTCAGAGTGTCCGCCTCGATGCGGGAAAACCTTGCCCGCGCCGCCTGGATGCTCTCCGCCTCGATGGTCAGCGTGACATACTTGCTTTTCACATAGCCGTTGCTGCCGCGCTCATACTGCGTTTGCAGGATGCCGGAGGCCTCGGCGCGGATCCCGTCCAGATCGTCCCCCTGGGCCGCCATGCGGAACAGGTCCCCGCCGCCGGCCTTGTGGCTGCTGCTCAGGGTCATTTGCACGCCGATGGAGGGATCATAGCCGTTATAGAAATCGCAGAGGCGTTCAAAGATATCCCGCTGATCGTCCGGTCCCGCCAGACGGTAGCTGACGTCGGCGTAGGCGATGGTTTTGGAAAAATGCCGGTCGTCCAGACGGCACAGGCCGTCCGGGTGCATATTGCGGAAGGGGAGGCTTGCCTGTACGGTGTGGTTCTTGCCGTCCCCCTGGCCTGCCGGATGACGGCCTCGATCTGCTTTCGCTCCTGCCGGGTGAGCCTGCGCCGGCCCTTGCCTCTTTTCCCCGCGCCGGAGGCGATCCGCCCCACCGTCCGCTCCAGCTCCGCCTGCTTTTCCAAAGCGGAATAGGCGTTGTTTGTCTGATAGACACGCTTTTTCGGACGGGTGAATTTACACTGGATCAGATTGTCCAGCAGCGCCTCCGGGGTCTGCCCGTTCTTCTCATACAGGGCAAACAGGAAAAAAGGCAGCATCACAAGGATCATGCACAGCGCCGCCGGCGTCGTGCCCATACTGCCCTTGCTCAAAAAGAAAAGCGGCACTCCAACAAGCGCCGCCGATCCGAAACACACAAGCTGCCGCTTCGTCAGGCCGAACAGCATCTTGCTCTTGATTTTTGTCAGGTCCTTCGGGACCGTTACGTATGCCAATGGTTCACATCCTTTCCGCAAGCTGGATATCGCTTGCAACTTCATTTCCCCACACATCCCAGCCGGGCGGTGAGGCTCTTGCGAACAGCTCAATACGGGGCACGTCCCCCATGAGGGCTTCGATCCGCCGCCGCGCCTCCTCCGGCTTCTGGCTGTGCCGCTCCACGTGGGAGAGGATGACCTGCTTCACATCCCGCGCCGCCCGCTTCGGGCGTCCGCGGGTCGCCAGCAGGCAGATCTCCGCGTTGGCCCGCGTCCAGTAGCCCATGCCGGTGAACAGGCCCTCCGACTTCCGGCACTGCTTGATCCAGACGAAGGCCACGGTCTTGAAGGTGAAGCCCCAGGCGTCCATGACGCCCCAGGCCTCCCGCAGCATGGGGAAGGTGATCCAGAGGAACAGGGCGCAGTCCTTGTCCGCCAGCTCCCCCACCGGCAGGGCCTTGATGGCCGCTATGTCCATGGTGGGGTAATGGCTCTCGGCGCTGCGCCCCGCGCCCTTCTTGCTCCAGACCTTATAGGCCCAGGGCGGATCCGCATAAATGGCCTTGTATTTTTTCATGACCGCCTCCCGTCAATGCGCCCCGAACAGGCTCTTTGCGAGGCTGCCGGTGCGGAACAGCGTGTAGCACAGCAGCACCGTATAGCCCAGACACTCCCAGATGGCCACGGTGATATCATCCCCCACGGCAATATTCTGCACCAGCACCGCGTAGATGCCGACGCAGACCATAATGAGAAACGCCTGAAAGCCCAGGGCCAGCAGGGACTTCAAATAGTTCTGCCCCGTCTGGCCCCACTCACGGTTGGCCATGGTGGCAAAGGGGATCGGCCCCACGGATACGGTCAGATACACCTCGATCATTCTTCCGTAGATCACAAGGAAGATGGCAATGGTGAGGATATGGGAGCAGAGGCCCACAAAAATGCTCTGAAACCACAGGCCCAGCAAAGAACCGATGCTCCAGTCCGCCAGGGTCGTTTCCAAATTGCCGACCACACCGGAAATATCGATCCCCGCGTCGGAGATGATGACGCCGGCGCTCTGGCTGACCACGCTCTGCGCCATATCGAATACCGCCATGACGATGTTCCAGGTGTTGGTGACGATGAGCACCGCGCAGAAGGTCTTGAAGATCCACTTCCAGAAAAGCCAGGTGTCAAAATCGTGGAGATTATTCTTTTCCACAATGAGCTGGATCAGCTCATAGCACATGACGAAGGTGAGGATGATGCCGGCGATGGGGACGATGACCGTTTCAGAGAGGCCGCGGATCATGTTGAAGATGCCGCCATTCCAGCCGGCCGGCGTCATGCCCACCTCGCCGGCGATCTCGCCCACCTTCGTATTCACGGTGTCAAAGGTCCCGGAGAGGTTGGAGATGATGCCGTCGATCAGCAGCTCCTTGAACCACTCCTGGATCATTTCAATTATCACGGGTGGTCACACCTCCTTTCGGAGGCTCCTGCCGTGAAACAGGAGCCTCCGGGTGGGATGGTCCTGCCGCCGCTCAGCCAAGCAGGCCGGACAGCAGGGGGATCAGGGTCACGCCGATCAGGGCGACGCCGCCGCCCGCGACAAGCTGCTTGACGCCCTGGCTTTTAGTTTGTGTTAGATAAGGAAGCAATAGAAGTGTAAAAAATTTTGCCGTTCCCGTCCGGCGCTTGCGCACTGCGCCGGACAGGTCGGGCTTATTCGTCGGGCAAGTCCACCTTGCCGACAAAGGAGTAGTAGATTTCAATTTCCTGCCTGCGGTGCTTGTTCTCGTCGTAGCTGCACTCATGCACTACGATCTTCTCGATAAACTCCCGCAGCAGGGTAGGGGTCAGCTCCTCAAAGCTGATGTGCCTGCGGACGATGTTCATAAAACGCTCCGCATTGACCGACGCTTCCTGCGCCTTGGAAAGCTCCGCTTGCAGCTCGGCGGCGTGTGCCCTGACCTGCCGCTGCTCGGCTTCATAGTCGGCGGAAAGCTCGGCAAAGCGTTCGTCGGTGATGCGTCCGGCTACGCTGTCCTCATACAGCCGCTTGAAGATGGCGGACAGCTCCCCGATGCGCTTCTCGGCGGCTTCCAGCTCTCTTTTCTTTGCGGCGTTCCTGCGCTTGCCGCCGTCCTCGTTCTGCTGAACCAGCAGCTTCATGAACTGCTTTTCGTGTTTGGCGGCGTAGGCGGTGATTTTTTTGAGGTTGGCGGTCACGCCTGCGGTCAGAAGGTCGGTGCGGATAAAGTGCGCCGTGCAGTCATGGGTGCGCTTCTTGTAGTTGCCGCAGATGTAGCAGTCCTGCTTCCGGGTCTTGTTCTCATACCGCTGCTGGTAGAGGACGCTGCCGCAATCGGCGCAGAACAGCAGACCGGAGAACAAGCCCACTTCATCATAGCGGTTGGGACGCTTGCGCTGCTTACGCAGCTCCTGCACACGCTCCCATGTGTCGGGGTCGATGATAGGCTCGTGGGCGTTCTTGAAAATGACCTGCTTTTCCTCCGGGTTTTCCACGCTGGACTTCACCTTGTAGGACACCTTCTCCGTCTTGAAGTTGACCAGATGCCCCAGATACTCCTTGCGTTCCAGGATATGGACGATAGTATTGGTCGCCCACTTACACTCATAGCCGGGGTGGTAGCGGCGGGTGCTGCCCGTCCTGCGGTATTCCAGCGTACCCGGCGTGGGGACGCCCTGCTCCGTCAGCACACGGGCGATCTTGGAGGGGCCGTTCCCGGCAAGGCAGAGGTCATAGATTTGTTTGACTACGGGAGCGGCTTCCTCGTCCACGATGAAGCGTTCGTCCTCGCCCATGAGGTAGCCGTACACGGGCTGGGTCGTCGTGGGTTTGCCGCTCATGCCCTTTGCCCGCTTGACCGCCTTGATCTTTTTGCTCGTATCTCTCACCATCCATTCGTTAAATAAATTCTTTAGCGGCGTTAAGTCGTTGTCGCCCTGTGCGCTGTCCACGCCGTCGTTGATGGCGATGAAGCGCACGCCCTTCTTGGGGAAGGTGATCTCGGTGAACATGCCGACCTGCAAGTAGTTTCTGCCCATTCTCGACAGGTCTTTGGTGATCACGCACTTGACCTCTCCGCTTTCCACGCAGTCCATCATCTCCATGAAGCCGGGCCTTTGAAAATTCGCCCCGCTCCATCCGTCGTCCACGAAAAAGCGGCAGTTCAAAAATCCATTATCCCGTGCAAAGGTTTCAAGGATGCGCTTTTGATTCTCAATGGACAGGCTCGGGCCTTGCTGTTCATCGTCCTTGCTCAATCTTGCGTAAAGGGCAGTAACAGGGGTAGTGTAGGTGGCTTGTCTTAACATAAAATCCTCCGTTTCCGACAGCCGCCCCGCGATTCCGTATGAATATCATACCACACGGGGCGGCGGCCTGTATAGCGGGTAATTGTAAATTTCGCTTCTTTACGACCCGTCATTATGACGATTTTTCCAATGCGGGCTTATCGTCTGCTCGGATGGCGGCCTCTGCTGCCAGCACCCTCATCATCTTGTCGGCTGCGGTGGCGGCAGCGTCCTTCTTGAAGTAGCCGGACACCACAAGGACTGTGTTGCCCATGCGCACCTCGGTCACGCAGTCCGGGCGGCGGGGTTCGTTGTTCCTGCTCTCGTTCATCGGCGCTCCTTTCCTTCCATCAGCGTTTTCAGCTTGTCCATTTTCTGCGCGGCGTTTTCCCTGCGGAAGTTCTCGCCCGATACGCAGACGGGGCAGCACATTTCCAGCAGCCTGTCATAGATGCGGGCGTGGGGCGTGTCCTGCGGGTTTTGCAGCTCGGCAAGGCTCAGATTGGTGGTGACGATCAGGGGCTTGCCGCTGCGGCAGCGGCTGTCAATGACGTTGTAGACCTGTTCCAGCCCGTATTCCGTGCCGCGCTCCATGCCGAAGTCGTCAATGATCAGCAGCGGGTAGCGGCAAAGGCGGGAAATGTACTCGTTTCTTCCCTCAATGCGGCTGTTCAGGTCGTTCAGCACGGCGGCAAAGTTGGTCATGCGGACGGGGATCTCCTGTTCCATGAGTGCATTGGCGATACAGGCGGCAAGGTAGCTCTTGCCCGTGCCGACGCTGCCCCAGAACAGATAGCCGATGTTCTCATCCCGCATGGCTTCCCAGTTGTCCGCATAGAATCGGGCCTTGTCCATCTGCGGATTTCTGCCGTTGTCGTTTTCAAACGTCCATTTCCGTATTTTCGGGTCGGTAAAGCCCTTCTGCTTCAACTCGTCCACGGTTTGAAGGTGCTTTCTGCGCTGCTCGGTGGCTTCACGCTCCAAACGCTTCGCCCGCTGGCAGTCGCACTCCGACGGGCGCTTGTCATGCCCGGTCAATGCCCTCGTTTCCTCCGTGTGGTAGGCTTCCTTCGGGGTGCGGCACTTGCCGCAGTACAGCAGCCCATCCTCTCCGGTGTAGTCCTCCTGCTCCGGCGTGACCGTTGCCAGTTTCGTAAAAACAGCTTCCAATTCGTTTTTCATAAGCTCTCTCCCTCCTTGTAGGTGTAGTCCGGTATGCCCTGCTTCGGGGCTGCCTTCGCGGTATCGTCTGCCGCCCAGCGCAGGATGGTGGCGGCGTGGTTCTGGTATTTCTTCCCGGTGGACGCGATATAGCCGGAAAGACGGTCGATGTAATACTCCCACCTGTCGGGGATTTCCTCTTTCAGCTCCGCAAGCTCGGAATCCGTCAGGAAAACATTCTGATACTTTCCGTAAACGGCGGGCGCGGGCCGTCCTTCCTCTCGCTCTCTCTCTTTCTCTAACTCTATCTCTATCTCTTTCTCTATCTCTGGTGGACGAATGTCGGACAAATGTCCGACGTTTGTCCGCTGCGGCAGCAAAGCCCGGTTTTCCCGCCTTGCCGCCCGCTTCCGCTCCCCCTCGGTGGAGGACTGGCCGATCATCAGCTCAATATCGGTCATGTAGAGCAATCCGCCGTCAAGCTGCTCCACAAGCCCCAGTTGCAGAAAAACCTTGATCGCCCGTTCCACCGTGCCGATCTGGTGGCGGGTGAGGGTGGCGATCATCTGCGCCGTGTAGGGGATATGCTCGTCAAGCTGCAATTTGCCGCCGTTTTTCAGGGATTTCAGGTACAGCTTCATCAGGATATTCGAGAACAATATCCCGTCCGGCATACTTTCCAGCAGCACGATGGAATCCCCGTCGAAAAAGCTCTCTTTCAGCTTGAGGTAGTAATATTTGCGGTTATCTGCCATTGGCTCACGCTCCTTTGTGCGGGTTTCTCGGTATGCGTCGGGGCTGTCGTGAAACACGATACCCCTTTCCTCTGCACGGGGGGTACGCTGAAACACGGTAGCCCTTTGCCGTGGATGGGGGTCTGTTTTGGACCTCCATCCGGCGGCTTCCACCGTTTGGACCAGTAGCGGGGGCAAAGGACAACGATTGCCCGGAAGCTCTGCTTGCAGTCGTGGGTGCAGCTCCGGCAAAGCGCGTTGTAGGCGATGCGGTTTCTGTGGTTGAGGAAGAACGACCATTCCAGGCGTTTTTCTCTGCTCATTCTCGGCATATCTTTCACGCTCCTATCTTTCGTCTATCGGGTGTCATGGCATGGTAGGCAAAAATGTAAATCTCGGTATCAATTTCGGCGATTTTTTGCCCTGTACGCTCTTTTTACAAGATGGGTGGTATGCGGGTATGGGTAAGCTCCTTTCGTGCGTTCTGCGGTGTTTCGGGATGGGATATTTACCCCGGCAAACGAGCTAAGTTCAGCTTAGGGCGTTACCGCCCCTGCTCGTGGCTGCGTTTCTTGTGCTTCTGCGCCTGTCCGGTCTCCATCAGCCTTTGGGCGTTGTACTTCACATTGGCAAGCTCGTCATACTCGTCCTTTGCGCGGCGATATTCGTTGTAAATGCCGTTTTTCTCGGAAATGAGGGCCTCGATCTCGCCTTTCAGTCTGGCGGCTGCGGGTATCTTCCTGCCGTTCAGCATCTCTTTCAGCCTGCGCACGGCGGCCTCACAGATGATATAGTCCATTTCGTAGGCTTGACGGTGCATCTCCGCTTTTTTGCCTTTCAGTTTCCTGCCCGCTTCCACTGCGGGTTTCGTGCGGCGGTAGTCGTTGATGGTCTTTTGCAGCTCCTTCTTTACGGCGATCTCATCCTCCACGGCGTGGAGCTGCCGGCGCAGGGCGTACATTCTGCTGTGGCTCTCATGCACGGTTTCATTCAGACGGTCAAGGTCGATCAGGCCGTTGTCCGTCAGGAAATTGTGGGTAGCCGCCATCTGTTTGAGGTTATGGATTTTCGCCCATTTCTCATAGCCGATGCCTTTTCCTGCGGCGCGTTTGGCTTCAATATCCACCATGCGCCCAATGGCGGGGGCTTGCGGTGCGCCCTGCTTCGGGGCGTGCCTGCCGGAAGCACCCTCGATGGAAGATAGGGCGTTCTCTGCCGGAATAGCGTCGCGTTTCGCTGTGGTATTCACCGGGCGCAGGGCGTTTCTCTCCAATGCGGCAAGCACAGCGGCACGGTCATAATCGTCGCCCAACTTCCGGGAGGTGATGGGCTTCGTCCGGTCAGGGGTCAGGTAGGAAAGCCGTCCCCGGCTCTCACGGACGGTCACGCCCTGTTGCAGCAGCTTCTCGGCAAAATCATCAAAGGAAACAGCAGAGGACAGAGCGGCTCGGATAGTCTGCCGCAGCTTCTCCTTATCGGTTTCAAACCTTGTGTGTATCAGCGGCTCGCGGTTCTCCAGCCGTTTTTTGTTCTCCCGGTCGATGGCAAGCTGCCCCTTTTTCTTCGCCCAATACTCGCGCTCGGTGATGCGGTTTGCGCTGCCGTGGAGCAAGTCGATTTGATAGAGGTTTTCCCGGTGGCACAGCTCCATGACCTCGGCTCTGAAATGTTCCATAGCCGCGTCGGTGCAGCGGTGCTTGCACCCGGCTTTCGTGTCTGCGGGTCTGTCCATGTAGGGCAGCAGCGGCACTTCTTCAATCCGCAAGCTGTTGATGACGATGTGAACATGGATATTTCCGCTGTGGTTGTGTCCGTCCGGGTGGGTGCAGACAAGGGCTTGGTGTCCGGGGAACTGCTCTTTACAAAACCTCTCGCCCAGCTCCTGCGCACGGTCAACGGTCAGCCCATTGTCCGGGCCGTCCCGTGGGTCAAAGCTGATGATGTAGTGGTGGCTCTTGACGTCCTCTTTCTTCTGATTCTTTCCGTAGCGGAGATTGGAGCGCATACAGGCAACAGCGAAATCTTCCCCGCCGCAATTCAGCGTGGATATGCGGAAGTCCTCCCTCGGCACAAGCCGCCCCTGCTCGTCCAGCGTGGGCTTCATGGTGAACTCATCGTGTGCAAAGGTCAGGTATTTTTCAGCGTCGCCGTAGTTGGCGTTCTTAGAGCTGATATGCTTGAACGTTGCCAACGGCTTCACCTACCTTTTCAAGAACTTCAAACTTCAAGGCGGCGAGGTCGGAAGCCGCCGAGCGTACCTCCCCGGCAAGCTGCGGATAGGGGCTGTGCCACTCGTTCAGCGTCCGGGCGATCTGATTGAGGTTGCTTCCGATGCGCCCGTATTCGGCGGTCAGCTTCCCGATGGCGGACAGCAGCTCGTCATTGACCGGGGAAACGGTCACGACGGGGCGGATGGTCGCGCCCCGGATGGCACGGCGGATAAACTCGGATTGGCTGATACCGTAGGGTGCAAGGCGGGCGGCAAAGTCAGCGTATTCCTCCTCGGTCAGCCGGGTTTTGACTACCCGCTTTCGGCGCGGCGTGTCGTACTGTTTGCGGGGCATGGGCTTCACTTCCTTTCTGTTTCTGCGCCCATGTAGCGGGCGCGTGTAAATACCTCCTCATATACCTCAAGAAAAATCGGCAAAAACCGTACCCCTCGTTTTGAAAAGTTCACATATTGTTTACAAATGCGATTCAGCCGCTTTTCTTTTCCCCGAAGGGGTAAAGCAGGGTTTGGGGAAGGCACTCCCCAACAAGATTCCGATGGGGCAGAATGAGCGGACAGCGAATTATGGCACCTCGGTAGAATCTTGCTCTGACTACCGCGCACTTCGCCCCCGTCCGGCGTTTCGTTGCCCTCCTTACTCCCTTCACCACCGGGGAAGCGGAAAATGCCAAAGTTTTTAGGGCATGACGCAAAATATTTTTCTCACTACTACTACGGTACGGACACCCTCAACTTCCAAACGGGCGCAAAAAAAGCCGCAGGATTTTTGGAAAATCTCTGCGGCTCATGTTGCGGCGGTATTCGGTTTTCGTTCTCATAGTCAAAGGGGAGCGACAGCGTTTTAGGCTGTTGCTCCCCTTGATTGCCCGTCAGCGCGGACAGGCGCGGCTGTCAACGGCGGCGCATTTTGCGCCGTTCATCTTGACCGTTGACGACCACGACTGGCTGCGCTACGTTCACAATAATTTCACAAAGAAATATCCTCATTCCATTGAATTTTCCATGAGAATGTGCTATACTTAGTTTGCAGATGGTATGGGCTGTCTGACGCTTGATGAGATTGGAGGTAACATCATGTATCGTTTTTATGGCAAGCAGTTTGGTTTATGGCGAACACGATTTTGGTGCAGTCCCCAATTGTGGAGAGGGCAAATCAAAATCATTCACATGGGCGCATAAGCCAGACTCTTGATCGTCGGCTTATGCGCTTTTTTATCTGCGTGTTGTTGAAAGAGGGTTTCAAATGAAGTCGAAAACCATTTCCGCAATGAATATTTATTGTTCATGGGTTCTTGTTGTAATCTTTGCAGGTTTCCTAATACTGGGGCTTGCATATGTACATTGGTTGCTTTTCGGAGCTGCACTGAGTCTAATAGCTTTTTTTCTTTACAGTACCAACAAGCTCAAATGTCCGAAGTGCGGCCAGAGAGAAAACTTACTACGATTAACGCTTGCTCTAAATCAATCAATGTATTGTTTCTCTTGTGGGCAAAAACTTAACATTTATAGGAAAGGAGATGCAAAACATGAAGATACGTAAAGTTATATCTGTCATTCTTTGTGTGGTTCTTCTATGTTCTCTGTCGATGCCAGCATTCGCAAGCGACTCTACATTATTTCCAGAAGACCCTGTAATTACTGAGGGCAATAACGCAGAAAGGATTCCCGGAACCACAAAAGCATTTGTTGAAAATGTTGGAAATGGAGTCTACTATACTGAAATAACTGATGCGTATACTCTATCGGTAGGAATAATTAATGGCAACGCGGACTGCGCAATAAAGTATAATGATAAACCTAATACAATTTACAGTGGTGTATTTAATGTTGATAACGGTTGCGCTTCAAAAGGATTGAGGACTAAAGCATTAGAGTATCGAGATGCAATGCTTTCCGATGAATTGACGTTACAAGCAACCGTGTTTACCACTGGTTCACAAGGTTTACGTAGTGACGCTGATTTGATAATGTCAGCACTTTACTCTGCCGGATGGCCGACTAGTTATGTGAATTATTTGAGAGAAACAAGGTATCAAGGTGGAGCGACGGGAAATCTATATCATTCTGTGACATATTCATATAGCAGCTATGTCAACTGGTTTGCCATTGCGACAACGACATTAGCGGCTGTCATTACATTGACTAATCTTCCCGCCGCTACGCTCTTGGCTGTAGCTTCATTCGCGGTCACAGGTGCAGGAATATATGTCCTAATTAAAGATGTTCTCATTACACGATATAATGTTTTTGCATATGGTACAAAGACTATGTATGTCCAGGATGCGTATCAATATTATGCCGGTAGAACGGTAAAGTGGCTTGCAACTGTGGGTGATATTGGAGCCTCATTAGATTTCCAGTATAACAATCAGCATAGCGACTATAATGACCACGATTCGCTCTTTGCGACAGCATTCTACAACTACTTCAATTTGTAACAAATTAAATGATTTTTAGATTCATACGCAACAATACCGACAGGAAACGAACCTGTCGGTATTGTTGCATTAGTTAATAGCTTTCAATATTTACAAAAATAATTGGTCCCGTCAAGATTTATGCGCAAAATTGTTTGCAGACTCCGGCAGACCTGAAGTCAGC
>ENA-ORML01002702-ORML01002702.1-human-gut-metagenome-genome-assembly--contig:-NODE-2702-length-11084-cov-2.605041_pt1 | contig 11084 bp, 9 predicted proteins | sample MGYA00242103_ERZ508995 | MGnify/ENA primary metagenome ERZ508995 (study PRJEB26280, sample SAMEA2338702) | human gut metagenome | biome: human gut; feature: human-associated habitat; material: faeces...
TCCGAAACTGCTGCCTGTACCTACCGACAAATCGGGAGGTTCCGTCAATGTGGAACAGGGCGCACGCCGTCTGCCTTATCCGGTCGAAGAGTACACCGAGAACCCGACGAACCTGCAAGCCGCCGTTTCCGCACTGAACGGTGAGTCGGTAAACGGAGCGGGCGATACGCAGGGAACCCGAGTATGGTGGGATCGCAAAAACTTAAATTAGTATGGATATGAAACGAAATAAATTGATCGGGCTTCTCTCCTTATGCCTGCTGGCCGCGACGTTCGCTTCGTGTGAAGACTGGAACGAAACGGAAGCCGTCAAACAAAAAGTCGAACGCCCGGAGGATCAAAATCCGGAATTGTGGGCGGAATATACGGCGGCGTTGCGCGACTACAAGCAGTCGGAACATTTTATCGTCTACGCCCGTCTGTTTAACTCTCCCCAACCGGGTACCAGTGAAAAGGATTTCATGCGTTGCCTGCCCGACTCGCTCGATATCGTGTCGCTGACCAATGCCGACAACTTCTCGAAGTACGATGCGGAAGATATGCCGGCTATGCGTGAGAAAGGTACGAAAGTGCTCTATCAGGTCGATTATGCAGGCCGCAGCGGGGAACTGACCGATGAAACAAAACTCGGCGCTTACCTCGATAAAGTTATCGCCGCGGTCGAGAAGAATGGACTGGACGGTTACTCGTTTACGGGTATCCCCAATGCGGGCGACGCAGCGACCGCAACGGCTGCACTTATCGTCGAACGACTTTCCGCGGCAAAGACCGAAGGACAACTGCTCGTTTTCGAAGGTAATCCGCTTTTCTTGACGGAGGACGCTTTGTCGAAGGTCGATTATGTCGTGCTCGACACCGAGGCTACGGAGAATGTGACCGACCTGAAGATGCAGGTACTCAACGCTACGGGGTATGCCGGCGTTCCGGCTACGAAGTTGCTGCTGGCCGCTGCCGCAGGCGCTCCTCTCTATGACGAGAATGTCGAGGAACATGCCGCTATCACGGAAATGGCCGAGCGGGTTGTATCGCTCGGGCCGCTGGCCGGACTGGGAACCTACGACATTTATAATGACTATTATGATCTGGACATGAACTATAAACTTGTTCGCAATGCCATCCAGACGTTGAACCCCTCAAAATAGTGAGCAATGAGAAGAATTAATAAATACTTATGGCTGATCGCTTCGGCCGCTTTCTGCTCCTGTCAGTCCTATAATGCCGACGACCACAAGTTCGGTAATGTGGTCTACCTCGACGTGGCGGAAACGACTGACGTGCAGACGGCAACGATCAAAAACACGCTCGATGAACTCGATCGGACATTCTCCGCAACGCTGGCTTATCCGTCCGGTGGCGACGTCACGGTCTCCATTGCAGTCGATCCATCGCTCGTCGATACCTACAACGCCCGTCACAACACCTCGTGGCCGATGCTCGATGCGAAATACTATTCGCTTTCCGACGAGCGGGTAACCATCCCGGCCGGCAAGACCGCTTCGGATGCCGTGACGCTCCATCTGCAGGAGTTGCTGGGCGAGGGCGAAGACCAGACAGGTGCGCTGACCCTCGATGCTACCTATCTGCTGCCCGTGACGATCACGAATGCGTCCGTTCCGACGCTGGACAGTTCTTCGACCGTCTGGTATGTTATCAAACGATCGTCGAACATCACTACGGCAGCGCAGCTTACCGACAACTGGATCAATTTCCCGACACTCGACAAGGATACGGAGCAGGCGATGGCCCTCAACAACTTGACGGCCGTGACCTACGAGGCGTTGATCTATATCGACAAGTTCGCCACCTCGGCTCTGAACTCGGCCGGTGTCGCCAACCCCGTCAGCATCTCCACCATCATGGGTGTCGAGGACTACCTACTTCTGCGTATCGGCGACACGAATTTCGAGCGCCAGCAGCTGCAGTTCGACGGTTCGGGCAGCGGTTCGGCCTTCGGTAAGTTCCCGGGGCGTGATGCCGGCAAGATCCTGAACGAAGGCGTATGGTACCATATCGCATGCACTTATGACCAGGCGACGCGCACGGTACGGATTTTCGTCAATGGCGAGTTGCAGAGCGAGGGCAAGGATATGGGGCTTGCGTCGATGAGCGACGACACGCGCATCAATCTGGCCATGCGTGCTTTCTACGATCGTTACCTCAATAATCCGACGCCGGAGAACGAAGAAAAATACGGCGGTGGGGCCGATGCCCGCCAGTTCTTCATCAGCTATTCCTACGACGCCTACCGCCCGCTGAACGGCAAAATCGCCGAGGCCCGTGTCTGGTCGGTAGCCCGCACGCAAGAGCAGATCTGGGAGAACATGTACGAAATCGCCGATCCCGAAAGCGACCCGACGCTCGTCGGTTATTGGAAGTTCAACGAGGGAGCCGGCAATACGATCAAGGACTATTCGCGCTACCATAACGACGGAGAGGCCGAGTACGATCTGGTATGGCCCGACGGTGTGGAGATTCCGAAAATTAACGAAACGGAGGAGTAAACTATGAAAACAAGGATAAATAATGTAAAGAAGGGAGTAGTGACGCTTCTTTTCGCGGCGGTCATCGCGGGCCTTACGGCCTGCGAGACCGATCCCGTGAAATCGCAGCGCGGAGAACTTCCCGACAAAGATTTGTTGGAGAATACCTATGTCAAAATCCGCAGCATCAAATCCCCGACTGAATTTGCCGTTGTCAATCTGTCGGAGGGAACAACAGTAACAGAAGATCGAATTTACTGCCGGCTGACCCGCCCGGCAGAGAGAGCGATGACTATCACGGCTGCCGTGGACGAATCGCTGGTCGAAGCCTGTAACGAGGAGTACGGTACGGATTTACTCCCGTTCCCGGCAGGGAATGTTACCATTGCCGGTAACGGTACGATTGCCGTAGCGGCGGGAGAGCGTATCTCCGACAAAATTCAGGTATCGTTCAAGTCGGACGGACTGGCTGCCGGAACGTACTTATTACCGATTGCGATCTCATCGAATGATGCGGCTCTTACGGACGGAGGCAAGGCGGTCTATTACGGCGTGAAAGTCCGCGGGATTGATATAGGCAACTACGAACTGGATACGGAATACCTGAACGTATTCTATCTGAACACGACCGAATACCAGCCGCTGTTGGCCGACATTTGGATATTGCAGAAAACCGAAGCCATGCCGCCGTTCAATACGCTCTGGGAGCGGACTTACGGCAATATCGTCAATCTGCGCATCGTGCAGATAGGTTACGAGGCCGATACGGAGCGTGCCTTGTTGGTGCTTAACTCTGACATACGCTATGTGCTGGAACATGCGGACAAGTATATCCGTCCGTTGCAGGACAAGGGGCGCAAGGTCTGTCTTTCGCTGGAGGGAAATGGCTCGGGACTCGGATTCTGCAACCTGACCGACAGCCAGATCGCCGACTTCACGGCGCAGGTGAAAGCCTGTCTGGAGTTGTATGATCTGGATGGCGTGAATTTCTTCGACCGCAATGCCGGTTACGGTCAGGTGGAAGGAATGCTGGAGATGAACACGACTTCCTATCCCAAGCTGATAAAGGCCATGCGCGAAGCCATGCCCGACAAACTGCTGACGCTGGCCGATTACGAAGAGCCGACCGAATATTTCGGGGACACCGAGGCGACGGGCGGCATCGAGGTCGGACAGTACCTCGATTATGCATGGTCGGGATATATGTCGGAGAGCGAGGATATCCAGTTGCTCGACCCGTGGGAAGTAATCGACCTCACACCGGGCGATGCGGCCGATTTGGGCATGATGCTCCCGACGACGAACCATCCGCGCCGGCCGATCGCCGGGGTACCGTCTGAGAATTTCGGATACTTCGCTGTGCCGTGGTATCCGGCGGCAAGCGATTTCCTGATGACGGCACAAGGTTTTATGAATGTGGCCATCTGGGATATGATGGGCTATGCGCCGAACAATACGATCGTATGGGCCGACCTTATCTCCAATCAACAAAATGCATATGAATCGTCTTGGAACGCGGTTCCGAGTATGTTATGGGCCGTATTCGGCGATGAAGCTATGGATGGAACGTATATGTATAATGTCTTCGTAAATTACGGGTGGGGAGCTTTGAACTACGGAGATCTGGCGAAAGACTGGTAAAAACGATAAAATACGGATTTGCATCGTGCAATCACAAATTACAATCACCATTTTAAAATTATTAACTATGAAAAAGACTTTATTTATTACGACTCTGCTCCTTTCCGCGGGTGCAATGTTTACATCCTGCAACAAAGACGTGGAAAATCCCGACATGCAGGCACAACCGGAAGAAACGGCTCAGGTAACGCGGGCCTACGGCGACAAAACACCGCTGATCGAGGTGTATTACGAGATCAACGACACCAATCCGCTCAACGCGTTGTCGTACGAGATGAACGGCAAGAAATTCATCGATCTCGTACAGCTTTTCGCTTCGAATATCCAGAAAGACGCGAATGGTGATCCCTGCATTTTCTTCAACGACAAGCTGGCTCCGGTGATGGCTGCGAAGGCGACCTATATCGAGCCGTTGCAGAATGCCGGAATCAAGGTGATTCTGAACGTTCTGGGCGACCACAAAGGGATCGGCATCTCGAACCTGACGGATGACCAGATCGAGAAGTTCGCCGCTATTCTCACCTACATCGTGAAGGAATACGGCCTGGACGGAATCGGATTCGACGATGAATATGCCGACTATTCGACTCCCATTGATCCCACTTCGGCCAGCAAACTCGTTCTCAAACTGCGTGAGAAATTCAATGCTGAATTCCCCGGCGAACGCAAAATCATCCAGATGTTCCAGTGGAATTATGTGTCTAACATTTCCGCAGCGGCAGGCGCGGAGATCGATTTGGCCGATCACGGATCGTTTGGCCCGAATGTTTTCCAGACTTCCAGCGCATTCGCCGGCGTAACGAACGATCGCTGGTGCCCGCAGGCTATCCAGATGGGACAATCGTACAATGCAATTTTCCTGAATCAGATCAAGACCCGCTCCTCGCAGGCTGCCAGCGGCAACTACGGCGGTATTATGATGTTTAACGTCCGTAAGGCATCGAATGTCAATCCGCTGCCTGTATTCCAGAAGATCGCAGAAGGTGCATTTGGCGCAACTGTAACTTATACCGGTACGGAGTATTCTCAGGATTGGACATTCAACCCTGCGGGATACACGATTACTTATGCAGATATTCAGTAGCACTCACTCGATGTAAATCCGTATAGGATAGACATTAGGCGACGTCATCTGGCCCGTGCATCGACCGAAAGGCGGTGTACGGGTTTTTCTTTAAGTTAAATGGAAAATAAATGGATTTTGCAAAGGATGTAACGATAGCGCGATTTAAACACTCGATTACTAAAGAGTAAATTCAAAGTTATTCATACTGCTTTTATCATTTTTCGGTCTATTATTTCGTCATTAGTAACGGTCATATGCATTGATGACATAGGTAAGTGACAATCTCTATTATGTCTGTATCTAAAAAATATTTTAATCGCATATGATTAAGAATATTGCAATGTGACCCTATAGATACGGAATCCTGTCTTATGAAAACGCTTATTCATACCCGTATATACGCGTTGCTAACTCAAAATGAATCGAATCCGTCGGAATTAGCCCATGCATACGAAGAGTTTATCGAGACGATGACCGAGATGGTTGCTAATTTCGATAACCGGGATGATATTTTGAGAATACTGTATTACAGCCGGGTTGAATTCGACGTATTGTCCCATCCATCGTTTAATCGATATTCGAACAATGTTTTAAGGACGACGTTCATCTATAAAATCATGTATATTCTGGATTGCGAAATCAATATCGTCAGCAATAGTACGAAATATAGCTCGAACCAAGACTATTCGTTTCCTTTATCCTATCAGGACGGCGAGTTGCTGTGGACAGGGACGCAGCAAGAGTTGCTGGAGCTTGCCGTTGCCCTTCATAAAAACGGGATTATCATGTACGGCAACCGCAAGGCGCGTTTCATCGAGATCGTCCGTGCCTTGTCTTCTACATTCCATATCACGATCAACGATGTCTATGTCAAGAAAACCAGGATGCTTGACCGCAGCACGGCGGTCACACCTTTTCTGGATAAATTGAAAAAAGCCTATGAGCAAGTCGTCGAAAGACACCTGCGATAGAGAGAGCGGAGACCTGTCAAGGACGAGAAAATCAGAAAGTTTTTCTCCGTTTGCAAAGTTTCAACAGTTTATTTTTCAGTTGATTATATTTTCATACTTTACAAAAAACTTTTTGATTTTTCCCGAGAGGCATCCGGAAAAGTGTACTTTTCAGTGATTTTGTATTATACATTTGCAGCAGAAAGCGACGCATAGTGCATCGCTGCATTCAAAATCCAAATAACATGAAAAACATCCTTTTAGCCGTTGCAGTCTTCGCTGCCGCATTCGTTTCCTGCAACAAGGAGACCGAAGTCGTACCTTCCCCCAATTCTTTCACCGATGGGGCACGTATCGCACTTACGCTTACCGATGATGCCGCCGACACCCGCTCCTTCTTCGATTCGACAGCCTCGGCCGAGGCATGAGAGTCTTCGTTGTCGTCACTGTCGATTTTCGTCTTCGATAATGCCGACAACTTCGTTATTCGCCGGGATTTAACATCCAGCGAGCTGGCCGCGAAATCGGCGACATTCTCCCTACCTAAATCTCTTGCCAGCACCCCCTGTTCATTCTACGCCATAGCGAACTACGACGCCTCGTCGGCCAAGACCCGGGCGGCCCTTACGGCCCTCGTGGAGAAGTCGGCCGCCGACTATAACGGCACCTTTGCCGAGGTGTCCACCGCAGCCAAACGTTCGGGCGGCTTCGTGATGTCGGGCATGAAATCGCAGACCGTCGGGGCCGTGAACTCCACGACCAATGTCGGCATCACGCTCAAACGCACTGTCGCTAAAGTAGCCCTTCAGACGACCATCGACCCGTCGTTCGCCGACAAATATGCAGGAACGCTTACCATCAACTCGGTAAAACTCTCCAAAGCCGCCTCACAGTCGCTCGTCGTGGCCGGAACGCCGACACCCGGGGCCATGACCTTCAGCCACACGCAGACTCCCGCCACGGCTTCGGGAAAATGCAATGCGCTGTTCTACTGTTTCGAGAATGGAGCTTTGCCCGCGGGCAGCCGCATCCTGCTGGAAATTAACGCCACATACGATTCGGACGGCAGCACCTCGACTACGGACGACCGCTCGGAGGTGACCTATTCGGTCGAGTTGACGGGTAAGGCCGCGGGCGAGATTCTCCGAAACGGCTACCGTGTCGCGGCCAATATCACGGGTCTCGTAGGGCAGGATTGCGCCGTATCGGTCACCGTCGCCGATTGGGAGACGCCCGTGACGCAGAACGTCGAGCTGGGGGCATAGCCCTCTTGTTTTGGCAGCTCCCGTCCCTCGCGGGCGGGAGCTTTTTTCAATCCCTTTTTCAGATTTTTCCGACTATGAAAAAATATCTGTTGATACTCGCTGCCATCCTGTTTCTGTGGGGCTGTATCGCCGAGGACAGGACAGAATGTACAAATCCCCGCGATGTCTTTGTCAGCCTGACGGTACGGCCCGAAAGGATGTCCTCCGTAACCCGCTCTGCGGATGAAACGGCCATCCGCGACCTGAACCTCTACCTTTACGACGATAACGGCAATGTTGTCCTGCACCGTTACCAGACCTCTGCGACGCTGCGTTTCGAATGCCTGCCGGGCGACTATCGGATGTGCATTGCCGCCAATCTGGGCCGCGATCTGGGCGACAATCTTACCGTTACACACGCCGACAAGTACGACGTATTGCCTATGGCCTATGAGGGCGATATAACGATAATTCCCTCGGCAGACGGGATGCTGACGCTGCTTGCCGTCGAAGTACAACGCTGCGTGTCGAAAATCTCCTATAACATTACCGTTACTCCGGCCGTTGCCGACATCGAACTGCGCTCCGTGCAACTGTTCTCGGTACCGCGTTTTGTATCCGTGTTCGATATGGCGGCCGCACCGTCGGATGATCCCGACGACTATACGGATTGTCCGGAGGTGGAACTTTGCGGACAGCAGGCTGCGGGCGACTGCTATCTGTTACCCAATATGCAGGGCATGGTGGCGGCCATTACCGACCAACGGCAGAAGAACCCGGAAAATGCCCCTGCGAATGCCTCGTATCTGCTGATCCGCGCCGTGCGCGGGTCGAAAATATTAGCTTATTATATTTACCTCGGAGGAAACAACACCTCGGATTTCAATGTCCGGGCCAACACGCATTACAGGCTCAATATCTCGATCTTGGGCGACAGCGAGGTCGATACCCGCATTAGCAGCTATGCCGTCAATGTGCATGACACCTACGAAGAAAACTCGGTCGGCGGATATTGCACCTACAATCCGTTTCAGATGCTTGCCGTGGAGATCGACGGGAGTCCCGCACCCCTGACGCTTCGGGGACGTATCGGTGTCGCGCAAGGCAACGCCGGAGCGTTCTGTCTGAACGGCTCTCCCGTAGGGGAAGGCCGCGACCTTATGCTTCCGGAACAGCCCGGCCCCAATGTCTTCGGCGTGAACTACGCTCCGGGAATCTATACGACAGTCAATTCGCAGGTGGTCTATACCGTCACGGTCGAGGATGATGCGGGATTTGCACAGTCGTTCGACATCGGACACCGCTTCGCCAACCGTCTCGACGTATATATTCACCCCGCGACGGCTGAAAACGGAAACGGTACGGTAACCGTCGCCGGAGCGTTGTATGACGCTGAACCGTCTTTCCTGACGCACGACCGGGTCGTCTTGTGCCATGAAAAGGGATGCACGCTGACAGCCGTACCCGAAGCCGGATACCGCTTCGAGGGATGGTATTCGGCAGCCGACTACAAGACACGGCTTTCGACCTCGGCTTCGTATGCCTACATTCCGACCTCGCCCGAAGCCGCGATCTTCCCGAAATTCACGGTCAATACCCGGCCGCTCGACGACGGGGGCACGGCCAACTGCTATATCGCGCCGGAATTGAATACCTCCTATTCGTTCGACGCTACGACGATGGGCAACGGCCGTGCGACGACGAACATCCGCCCGGAGCCCCTGCGGGGTGCGGAAGCACGGGTGCTTTGGGAAACGGGCACGATCCGAGGCGCGATCGTTGAAAGCGCGAAACTGACCGGCGACGGACGTATCGTCTTCCGAACCGGCATGACCTATGGCAATGCCGTAATCGGACTTCTCGACAGCCGCGGGGTATGCATATGGTCGTGGCACATCTGGTCGGTGGATTACGATATCGAGGCCACGGCCCAGACCTATGCTTCGGGAGCCGTCTTTATGGATCGCAACCTCGGGGCCCTGGCTACGGACTGCACGCAGGCCGCTGCCAAAGGACTCTATTACCAGTGGGGCCGCAAAGATCCGTTCCCGTATCCGGCGCTGGCCACGGACGCCTACACGCAGGCTCCGACCGTCTATGCTCCGGGATTCGAGTATGCTGAAAGCAATCCCCGAACCTCCGGAACTGAATCGCCTTACGACGTGATGACCCTCGAATGGGCCACAGCGCATCCAACGACCTATATGGACGGTGTATTTTACGAGGATTGGGAAGAGTGGACGTCGGTCGCCGACTGGCTCTACGACCACCACCCGAACCTCTGGGGCAACGTCACGACCGGGAAGAACAATATCAGCCGCACCAGCCATAAATCCATTTACGATCCCTGCCCTCCGGGATGGAAAGTGCCCGGTGCCGAGGATTTTGCGGAAATAGAGCGGATAGGCGTATCGACACCTTATTACATTACAATCCGCTGTAACAGCACGCAGACAGCGAAGATACCTTTGGGCGGAACATTCTACGAAGGACGTTACGACCGCAACGGGTCGCTCGGAAGGCTCTACACGAACGCTCCGTATTATCTTCATTGGGGAGACTCGACCGGCGTGTTCCATGACGTAGCCTGCACCTCGATCCTATTCGATACGAGCAACTACCCGCCGTTCGTCAACACAACGGATTTTTACCGCTATGCTGCCAATCCGGTGCGCTGCATCCGGGAATAAAACCGAAATAATAGCTAACGATAATGAACAAACAACGAGTCATACTGTTCGTGCTGCTGTCGGCGGCCTTGTGGGGGCTGCCCCGCAGGGCTGCGGCGCAGATCTTCGCCGTAAGGGCCAATGCTCTTGCGGTGTGCAGCGCGACGCTGAACGTCGGGGCCGAAGCGGCCCTGACGGACAACTGGTCGCTGGAGCTGTCCGGCTACTGGAATCCGGTGCAAACCGCATCCCTCTCGATGAACTTCCACGCCGTACAGCTCGGCGGCCGCTACTGGTTCTACGAATCCTTCGTCGGACACTTTCTCGGACAACACCTTACCTATGTCGGTTACGACCTCGGAAGCCGGACAAAACGCTATAAGGGTCATGCCTATGGCCTCGGTGTCAGCTACGGATATGCGTGGATGCTCTCGAAACGATGGAATATCGCCCTCGAAGCCGGCATAGGGCTGTTCCATACCGAAGACACACGCCACGACCCGACCGTCTCTGACTGGGAGGATGAATACATCTACCGTTACCGACGCTGGACGCTGGCGCCGACAAAACTGGAAGTCTCATTCTCTTATATCTTTTAGCCATGAAGATATGCAATAAGATATTGCAGATAGGTCTGCTGTCGGCAGCGCTCGGAAGCCTGTTCGGCTGCTCGGTAGCCGGACGGCTTCAGCGGCAGCAGATGACTGCCTCGCTCTCGCAGCTTACCCGCGCCGAGCGGCAAGAGCGGCAGCAGGACTACCGCCCGCAGGTCGTAAAACTCCAGCGTGACAGCAATACATTCTTTCTTGCACCCGTGGATACGCTTGCCGACGGTGAGCGTGTCATGGCCCTTCAGATCGAGCAGGTGACGGTCGTGGCGAAGATGCGGTCTATTCCCGAACGCAACGGGCGCGTCGTGCTGGATTTCATCGTGACGCTGCCCAAGCAGTTGTTGGGCAAGAGCCGCAGCGCCGTGACCAACAGCCTGCGCCTGCTGGCCCTGCCCGAGGATGTGCGCCGTATGGTCAGCGGGG
>ENA-ORML01002709-ORML01002709.1-human-gut-metagenome-genome-assembly--contig:-NODE-2709-length-11034-cov-3.103835_pt1 | contig 11034 bp, 7 predicted proteins | sample MGYA00242103_ERZ508995 | MGnify/ENA primary metagenome ERZ508995 (study PRJEB26280, sample SAMEA2338702) | human gut metagenome | biome: human gut; feature: human-associated habitat; material: faeces...
CGAACCCTCACAGGCGGTTTTGGAGACCGATGTGCTACCATTGACACTATACCCCTATATTTAAAATACATATAATATATTAGCATAAAAAAATAAAATTATCAACATTTTTTAATAAAAATATTGACTTTTTTTAAATCTGATAATACAATATATGAAACAAAATAAGTTGATGTTACGATGAAAAAGAAAAAATACTGTAAAATTTATTTCTAGAGAATTGGTGATGGTGGAATACCAATAATAAAAAAGTATGGGGAACTTTGGAGTAACAAAATTAATTAAGGTGCTTAAAATTATAAATTTTAAGAATTAGGGTGGAAACGCGGAAATATTAACTTTCGTCCCTAGCTACATTATGAAGCTAGGCTCGAAAGTTTTTTGATTTGAAGGAGGAATTATTATGTTAAAATCAATGGATACTTTAGTTGCATTATGCAAAAACAGAGGAATCATTTATGCAGGTTCAGAAATTTATGGAGGATTAGCAAACACTTGGGATTATGGACCACTAGGAAATGAAATAAAAAATAATGTAAAAAATGCATGGAGAAAGAAATTTATTCAAGAACAAAAAAATATTGTAGGATTAGATGCAGCAATATTAATGAATCCAGAAACATGGGTTGCATCAGGACATATTGGAGGATTCTCAGATCCGTTAATTGATTGTAAAGAATGTAAAACAAGACATAGAGCAGATAAGTTAATAGAAGAATGGGCACATGAACAAGGAAAAGATATGATTGCAGATGGAATGGCAGACAAAGAAATGATTGAATTTATATCAAGTAACCACATTCCGTGTCCAAATTGTGGAAAAACAAACTTCACAGACATAAGAAAGTTTAATTTAATGTTTAAAACATTCCAAGGAGTAACAGAAGACTCTACAGCAGAAATTTATTTAAGACCAGAAACAGCACAAGGTATATTTGTAGACTTTAAAAATGTACTTAGAACATCAAGAAAGAAAATGCCTATGGGAATTGCACAAATAGGAAAAGCATTTAGAAATGAAATAACACCAGGAAACTTTATTTTTAGAACACGTGAATTTGAACAAATGGAATTAGAATTTTTCTGTAAGCCAGGAACAGATTTGCAATGGCATCAATATTGGAAAGATTATTGCAAAAACTGGTTATTAAATTTAGGAATTAAAGAAGAAAATATTAGATTAAGAGATCATTCACCAGAAGAATTAGTATTTTATAGTAAAGCAACAACAGATATAGAATTTGCATTCCCATTTGGATGGGGAGAACTATGGGGAATTGCTGATAGAACAGATTACGACTTATCACAACATATGGAACATTCAAAACAAGATTTATCATATCAAGATCCAGAAACACACGAAAAATATGTACCATACGTAATTGAACCATCTCTTGGTGCAGATAGAGTTGTACTTGCATTTTTATGCAACGCTTATGACGAAGAAGAAATTGCAGAAGGAGACACAAGAACAGTATTACATTTACATCCAGCTATAGCACCATATAAAGTTGCAGTATTACCATTATCTAAAAAATTATCAGAAAAAGCAGATGAAGTATACCAAAAATTATCTAAAAAATTCATGTGCGATTATGATGAAGCAGGTTCAATAGGAAAAAGATATAGAAGAGAAGACGAAATAGGTACACCTTATTGTATAACAGTTGATTTTGACACTTTAGAAGATGAATCTGTTACAATTCGTGATAGAGATACAATGGAACAAATAAGAGTTAAAATTGATGAACTTGAAGATTGGATTCAAGAAAAAATTGAGTTTTAATTTTTGAAATAAAAAAGAAGCAAAAATGAGTATAAAAAGTTACTCTAAATAGCTTCTTTTTTTATATGTATAAACTTATCTAAATATGTCAATTTATAGGCTAAAACAATTGACAAAAAGGCAATTTAAAGATAGAATATAGAAGATAAAAAAATATATAATACGAGAGGAAAAAATATGGAATTTATAAAGACTTTATTAAAGAATAGAAAATTAGTTTTTTCATTAGGAAAAAATGATTTTAAAAATAGATTTGCAAGTACTAGTTTAGGAAGTATATGGGGATTTTTACAACCATTTGTGTTTATGATTACATATGTAATTGTATTTCAATATATATTAAAAACAGGGAGTGCAGGAAATGACCCATATGTTGTGTGGTTTTTACCAGGTATGGCCATGTGGCAATGCATAAATGACACAGTAATGAGTGCTAGTGCATCAATTAGAACATATAGCTATTTAGTAAAGAAAGTAGTATTCCCAGTTGATATAATACCGATAATTTCGATAATAGCAAGTAGTTTTGTTGCATTATTTTTATTTGTTGTTTCAATAGTTGTAAGTTGTTTATTTAATTATATTCCTAATTTTTTACAAGTTATATATATCATAATTGCAGCATATGCATTTATGATATCGTTTACTAGATTTACATCTGCTGTAACAACATTGGTGCCAGATTTTGCACAATTATTAGGGATTGCAATGCAATTATTTTTCTGGTTCACACCAGTTGTTTGGAATTTATCAATGCTTGCAAATCATCCTACAATTTTAACAATAATGAAATGTATGCCATTTAATTATTTGGTTACTGGCTTTAGAGATGCGTTTATATCTAGTAATATAGTAACAGAAGGACATTACATATACACAATAGCATTTTGGATAATAACAACATTTATGTTTGTATGGGGGAACTATATATTTAAGAAAAGTAAAAAAGATTTTGCAGATGTTTTATAATGAATGGAGAAGAATTGTAAATGGAAGAACAAATAGATATATTAATGGCAACATATAATGGCGAAAAATATTTAAAAGAGCAAATAGAAAGTATTTTAAATCAAACTTATAAAAGTATAAGGCTAGTTATTTCAGATGATTGTTCTAAAGATAGAACAAAAGAAATATTAAAGCAGTATGAACATGATAACAGAATAGAAGTACATTATCATGATAAAAATCAGGGCTATATTAAGAATTTTGAATACTTGATAAAACAGGTAAAAAATAATATATATATGTTATCGGATCAAGATGATGTGTGGTTGCCTGAAAAAGTAAAAAAATCATATGAAACATTAATAGAAAATAATGCTGATTTGGTTTTTGGGGATTTAGAAGTAGTAGATGAAAATTTAAAAACTATGTATAAATCTTTTAATAAATATATGTTACTAGATAGAAAAATAAAAAAATATATTAATAGTTATAAAGTAAATTACTTATATAATTGTGTAACAGGTTGCACATTGATATCAAAATCAAAATGGATAAAAGAAATTGTACCAATACCAACAGATTCAAAGTATATTATACATGACTATTGGATGGGATTAATAATAGCATTAAAAGGGAAATTGGCATATATGCCAGAAGCATATATAAAATATAGACAACATGGAAATAATCAAGTTGGAACAGATAAAATTTCACATGGTTTCGAAAAGATAGAACAAGTAAGAGAACTATTTATAAATGTAAAACTTGGTGTTTTTGGGACATATGTAAAACATAATGAAAAATTTCCAAAAAATGTGCAAAAATTAAATTGCATAGCTTATGAATATTTTAAAATGATTAAAAACAAGAAAAACTTTAATTTTAAGAATTGGAATGTTTTCCATGAATTGTATAAGACAGAAACTTTTGTATATTATATGGAAAATTTCCTTATCATGAATATGCCAATAATAGCAAGAGGTTTATTTAAGATAAGATATATAGTATTAAAACTATTAAGAAAAAGATAAATATTAGGAGGAAAACCAGTGAGTGGAGAAAAACAAAATGAAGAGCAAGTAACTATGGTCAAAATAACAAATTTATCTAAAGAATATAAGATGTTTAATAGAAAAATAGATAGATTAGTGGAAACGATAGTGCCAGGAATAAAGAGACATGGAACATTTGAAGCACTGAAAGATTTCTCTTTAGAACTAAAAAAAGGAGAAGTATTAGGAATACTTGGGAAGAATGGGGCAGGAAAATCTACTTTGTTAAAAATAATAACAGGGGTTGTAATACCAACTAGTGGAAATATAGAGATAAACGGTAAAATTAGTTCGTTATTAGAACTAGGAGCAGCTTTTAATTCTGATTTAACAGGTGTAGAAAATATATATCAACATGGACAAGTAATGGGACTTTCAAAGGAAGAAATAGAAAAAAGAAAACCAGAAATAATAAAATTTGCTGATATTGGAGAGCACTTATATCAACCAGTAAAAACATATTCATCAGGTATGTTTGCAAGACTTGCCTTTGCTTGTGCTATAAATGTAGATCCAGATATTTTAATAGTAGATGAAGTTTTGTCAGTTGGAGATATGGCATTTCAATTGAAATGTTTCAAAAAATTTGAACAGCTAAAAAAACAGGGAAAAACAATAATTTTTGTAACACACAGTATAAATGATGTTTTAAATAACTGTAATAGAACAATAATAATGAGTGAAGGAAAGAAAATATTTGATGGTGGAGTAAAAGAAGGCGTTGAAAAATATAAAAAATTAATAGCAGGCATGCTTGAAAAAGAAGAGACAGAAGAGAAAGAAAAAACAGAAAATAGAACTTCTATTTTGGGGATAAATGACGATAAGCTAGAATGGAAAAAATACTTTACTGTAAATCCAGATGTTATACAATATGGAAATAAAGAAGCAGAAATTGTTGACTTTGGTATATTTAATTATAAAGGTGAACCAAGTGCTATAATTGATAGTCAAGAAGAAATAACGGTAAAACTCAAAGCAAAATTTAATAAAGACGTTGAATGTCCAACTTTTTCAATGACAATAAAAGATTTTTCTGGAAAAGAAATATGTGGAACAAATACAAATTTCTTAAATTATTATACTGGAAAATGTGAAAAAGGAAAGGAATATATTTGCGAATTTAAACAAAGATTTCAATTAGCGCCAGGTAAATATACGTTATCATTAAGTTGCAGTAGATATGATTATAATGGTGAAATTGTAGTATTAAACAGAAATTATGATTTAATGATATTTGAAGTAATGTCAAACAAAAAGTTTGTTGGATATTATAATTTAGACACAGAAGTTACATTTGCAGAATTAAATTAAAAATATTTGATTGGAGAAAAAATGAGGGAAACACATTTATTTATATTATGGGAAAATGCTAGAGAAAAAGAAAAAGAAATTTTAGAGGATATAAAGAAAAATTTTGAAATTCTAGGTCTATATAACATAAAGTGGAATAAAGAAAATTTTTCAAATAATTTATCAAGATTTTATGGAACCAATTTACCAGAAAACTCTGGAAAAGAGCAACATTGCGGAAATGGTGGATTTTTGCTAATAGTAGTTGGAATAGATAATCCAAAATATGAAGAAAGACAAACAAGTAAAGGACCACAAATTGTAAACACAAATATGTTTGACAAAAAGACATATTATAGAGAATTAACTGGTGGTGGGCATAAAGTGCATGCAACAAATTCAGAAGTAGAAACTAACCATGACTTAACATTACTATTAGGAAAAAACATAGAAGATTATCTAAAAGAAATAGATACAAATAAAAAAGAAGAAATAATAAATTTAAATAAAGATTTAGTAGGACAAGAAGGTTTTTCTTCTGTTAAGGAAATGTTTTATGTTCTAAATAATTGCATGGATTATGCGATTATAAGAAATTATGAAAGCCTTCCAGATGAAATATATGTAAATGAACACAATGACATAGATATAGTGTGTGATTCATATCAAAATGCAGTATATGTATTAAATGCAGAAAAAGTGTTTCAAGAGGAATATAGAGTACATTATAAAGTAAAAGTAGAAGGGAAAATTGCATACTTTGATTTGAGATATGTTGGAGATGACTACTATTACTATAAATTTGAACAAAATATAATAAAAAATAGAAAATATAATGAAAAAGGATTTTATACAATATCTGATGAAGAATATTTTTATGGGCTTATATATCATGCATTGATACATAAACCACAATTTTCAGAAGATTATAAAAAGAGACTTGAAAAAATGAATCCAACTAACATTAAACTAGAAACAGAAGAAGATTATATAAATTTATTAGAAGAGTGGTTAATAAAAAATGAATATAAGATTACTAAACCAGAAGATCATTCTGTGCAATTTAATAATGAAAATGTAGACAAGTTTAATAAAAAGGTTATAGAAAAAAATAATAAATTACAAGGAATTGAAAAAGAAATAGCAGAATATATTAATAAATATTCTGAAGATAACTATTTAGACATAATAAAACAAGATGACAGACTAGATGTGATACTAGCATTATCTAAATTAAGAAAAAACATAGTTAATTGGTATCCATTTGGAAATGAATGTTCAATACTAGAAATAGGTGCAAACTTCGGAGAGATTACAGGGGCACTGTGCCAAAAAGCCAAAAGAGTAATATCGTTAGAACAGAATACAAAAAAGAAAGATGTTATAGAAAAAAGACACAAGAAATTTTCTAACTTAGAAGTTGTAGATAGTTTAGATGATATAAATGAAAAATTTGATTATATAACATTAATAGGTTTGGAAAAGAGCAACTTAGAATTACATGAATTATTAGGCAAATTGAAAGAGTATCTAAAACCACATGGAAAAATACTTTTAGCAACAAATAATAAATTATCAATAGACAATATGTCTAAATTAAATAGTCAAAATGAAACAATAGAAGATATGACTAAAAAACAATACAGTTTATCAGAATTAGAAAAGAAAATAAGACAAGCTGGATTTGAAAATAGAAAAGTATATTATCCATTAACAGACTACAAATTACCAAATGTTATCTTTACTTTTGAAGAGCAACTTATAGAAAATTTAATAGCTAGAAATATTGTTTATAATGATAAAGAAACAGTAAAATTATATGAACAAAACAATTTATATAGAGAATTGCTAAAAGAAGATATAAAATATTTAGAAATGTTTATTAACTCATTTTTTATAGAAATATTTAATGGAGAGTCTGAAGAAAATGAAATAAAATTAGTGTCATTTTCAAATATGAGAAAAGAAGAATTTAGAATAAAGACAATAATGAAACCAGACTATGTATATAAATATAATGAGAATGAGAGAAGTAAAGCGCATTTAAATATGATAAAAGAAAATATTGATATTTTAAAAAGAAATAATTTAAACACATTAGATTCTTATGATGAAGAAAAAATAATAAGTAGATATACAACTGAAAAAAGCTTGGATAAAGTGATTTTAGACAAAATTAAAAATAGTCAAAGAGAAGAAGCAATTGAACTTATAAAAAAATTTAAAACAGAAATATTTGAGAAAATGGAAAAATGTGATTTTGAGAATAATGTTTTTGATAAATATAATATAAAATATAAACCAGAAGATATTAGTAAAATGACATTTTTGAAATACGGATTATGGGACATGATATTTCAAAACTGTTTTGTCATAGATAATGAATTTTACTTTTATGATCAAGAATGGCGTGAGGAAAAAGTGCCTATAAACTTTATGTTGTATAGAGCAATAAAATATTTCCCAGAAATAAGATTTTATCTAACAATAGAAGAATTGTATGATATTTTGAATATAGATGAATCAATGATAAATCTATTTGAAGAATTAGATAATAAGTTACAAGAAAATATAAGAAATGAACATATGTGGAAAATTCATAGACAAGGAAAAACTGTTAAAGAATTGAAAATAGAGAAATTAACAGCTGACCATAAAGTGAATTTGAGAAATATAGTCTTAGCACAAAAGGATGCAGAAATAAACAATTTAAAAGCAGAAATAGATAAATTAAACAAAGACTTGAGGGAAATATATAATTCTAGGTCATGGAAAATCACAAAACCATTAAGAAAATTGAAAAATATTAAAAACAGTAATAATTAAAAGGAGTATCAACTATGCGAATAAGATTAAGAGATAAATTGTTTCCAGAAGGTGGAAAAGTAAGAAGTTATTTAAGAACGGCTAATAGATTTGTGAAAAGTATATTTAACAAGCAATATGTAAAAGAGCAAATAACAAAAATAAAAGAAAAAGGTTGGAGAGTTACATGGATAGAAATGAAAAGATACATGATAATGGGAACAGCAGCAGAGCCAGAAGAATTTTATCAAATATGGATAAATAAAAATGAACCAGATGAAGAAGATCTAGAAAAACAAAAAAATACTAAATTTGAGATAAAGCCAAAAATAAGTATTATAATACCAATGTATAATACACCAGAGAAATTTTTCCAAGAATTAGTAGATGGATTGATAGAACAAACATATTCAAATTGGGAATTATGTTTAGCAGATGGTAGTCCAGAAGAGAATGAAAAGTTAGAAAAAATCTATAAAAAAGATGAAAGAATAAAGTACAAATTTATAGGAGAAAACAAAGGCATTTCTGGCAATACAAATGCTGCATTAGAATTAGCCACAGGTGATTTTATAGCACTATTGGACCATGATGACTTATTACCAAAATTTTCTTTATATGAAATAGTAAAATGTATAAACAAAAATCCAGATGTAGATTTTATTTATACAGATGAAGATAAAATGGATATGAAAGGATTAAGAAGAGATCCTCATTTTAAATCAGATTATGCACCTGATTCATTACTTGGAAGTAACTATATTTGTCACTTTGAAATCATGAGAAAATCAATTGTTGATGAAATCGGTGGTTTTAGAGTAGGCTATGAAGGGGCACAAGACTATGATATTTTCTTAAGATTTTTAGAAAAAACAACTCCTGAACGTGTATATCATATTCCAAAGATTTTATATCATTGGCGTATGATTGAAGGGTCAACGGCTGCCACAATTGATAGTAAAGGATATGCTGTAGAAAAAGGTAGAATGGCTGTAGAAGATGCTTTAAAACGTAGGGGTGTTAAAGCAAAAGTAACAGTACACCCAAGAGTTCCTTACTATCTAGTGAGATATGAATATGAAACAGAACCAATGGTTTCTATTATTATTCCAACTAAAGATTATGCAGATGTTACAGAGCAATGTTTAAAATCATTATTTGAAAAAACGACATATAAAAATTATGAAGTTATTTTAATGAATAATAACAGTGAAAAGAAAGAAACTTTTAATTTATTTAAAAAATATCAAAACAAATACTCAAATTTTAGAGTCATAGATGCAAATTACGAATTTAATTATTCTAAAATTAATAATCAAGCTGTTAAGGAAGCAAAAGGTGAATATATCGTATTATTAAATAACGATACAGAAATTATTACACCTCATTGGTTACAAATTATGGTTGGTTATGCTATGCAACCTCATATTGGTGCAGTAGGAACTAAGTTATTATATCCTGATAATACTGTTCAACATGCTGGTATTATTTTAGGAATTGGTGGAATTGCTCAACATTGTTTTATTGATAATCCAAGAGATGATGTTGGTTTTTATGGAAGATTATCAGTTCCATTTAATTATAGTGCAGTGACAGCTGCCTGTTTAATGGTATCAAAAGAAAAATATTTAGAAGTTAATGGTTTAGAAGAAGATTTACAAGTAGCATTTAATGATGTGGATTTTAATTTAAAATTATTAAAACAAGGATATTACAATATATGCTTGAATCATGTTGAACTTTATCATCATGAATCAAAATCTAGAGGTGATGATACAGTTGATATAAGTAGTGCAAAATATCGCCGATTTGTACAAGAACATGATTATATCAAAGATAAATGGGGTTATATGTTATATAATGATCGATTCTATAATCCTAATTTGAGTTTGAAAAAAGCATTTGTTTTAGATAAGGAATAATTAAGAATTATAAAATTGAATACTGGTTAAAAAAATGCTAGTATGTCTATGACAAAACTAGCATTTTTATTAGGAGAAGAAAATGAAAGAATTATTAATGAAATATAAAGAAATCATTATGTATCTTGTGTTTGGTGTTTTTACAACGGTCGTTAATATTGTTGTTTATTTTTTAAGTGCAGAACTTTTACACATAAATTATTTGATTTCTAATGCACTAGCATGGTTTTTATCAGTATTGTTCGCGTATATAACAAATAGAAAATATGTTTTTGAAAGTAATAGTCAAAATATTTTAAAAGAAGCAGTTTCTTTTTTTAGTTCTCGATTAGCTACAGGAATCTTAGATATGGTACTTATGTGGCTATTTGTGTATTTTAATGTTGTTAATGATGTGATTGCTAAAGTGATTGTTAATGTCATTGTGGTTGTATTGAATTATGTATTAAGTAAGTTAGTTGTTTTTAAAGGGGATAAATAGGATGGAAAAAATAACAGTAATTGTTCCTTGTTATAATGAAGAAGCAGCACTTCATTACTATTACAAGGAAATGAGTAGGGTCATGGATGAAATGAATGACGTAGATTTTGAATTATTATTCGTAAACGATGGTTCAAAAGATAAAACATTAGAAATTATGATGGAGCTTGCTAAAAAAGATTCAAGAGTTAAATATATTTCCTTTTCAAGAAATTTTGGGAAAGAAGCGGCTATGTATGCTGGATTTGAAAATAGTACAGGTGATTATGTATGTTTAATGGATGCTGATTTACAAGATCCTCCTCGCTTATTACCAGAAATGTTAAAAGCAATTAGAGAAGAAGGATACGATAGTGCAGCTACTAGAAGAGTTACTCGTAAAGGAGAACCACCAATAAGATCATTTTTTGCAAGAATGTTTTATAAAATCATGAATAAAATATCTGATACTGAATTAATGGATGGTGCACGGGATTATCGTTTAATGACAAGACAATTTGTAAATGCTTTATTAGAATTAAAAGAATATAATCGTTTTAGTAAAGGATTATTTGGATGGGTAGGATTTAAAACAAAATGGATTGAATTTGAAAATGTAGAAAGAGTTGCAGGAGAAACAAAATGGTCATTTTGGAAATTATTATTATATAGTATTGAAGGAATTGTCGCTTTTTCAACAGCACCATTAGCGATTGCATCACTTATTGGTATGTTGATGCTATTTATAGCATTTATATTTATCATATT
>ENA-ORML01002716-ORML01002716.1-human-gut-metagenome-genome-assembly--contig:-NODE-2716-length-11008-cov-1.947686_pt1 | contig 11008 bp, 8 predicted proteins | sample MGYA00242103_ERZ508995 | MGnify/ENA primary metagenome ERZ508995 (study PRJEB26280, sample SAMEA2338702) | human gut metagenome | biome: human gut; feature: human-associated habitat; material: faeces...
TTCCGTTGGGGGAATCAAATCGGGCACCATCACGCATTTTAAACCAGCACTGGCTGCTGATTGAACACCAGTAGATGAATCTTCAAACACCAGAATATTTTCTTTAGGCAAATGCATCTTCTTAGCAGCTGTTAAATAAATATCTGGTGCTGGCTTTGGTTCAATATGACCCTTTTGCACATCTAGGTAACTGATATGGAAATCAAAATAATTTCTAATACCAGTTGCCCAAAGCACGTGTTGCACAACGTCTTCATAATTACTTGAAGCAATGGCCATATGCATTCCACGCTTTTGAAATTCATCTAGTGCTTCTTGCACGCCAGGCTGTAATTTCAATTTTCCTTCATCGGTCCACTGCCAAACGAGGTCGTCGGTTCGCTTAATGAAGCGATCACGATCAGCGTCGGTTTTGAAATACTTATGATAAAAATCCTGCATTTCCTTAACTGTGGCACCAGTTAATTTCAAATATGCATCGCGCGGCGTACCAAGATCTTCCTCTTCTGCCGCTTGGATATTTGCATCCCAATACAGTTTTTCTGAATTAACCAGCAAGCCATCCATGTCAAAAACAATGCCTTGAATATCATCATTTATTCCTTTAACGTGCATCATTTTTTCCTTTCCAATTTAAAATTGCGCTTACCAAATAAAACGAGCCAGTAACTAACAAAATATCGTTATCCGCCATTTTATTCTTTAACGTGGTAAACCCTCTTTGATAGTCCCGTTCATAATTATATCTTCTTTGCACATCAATTGGAAAATCATTTTGTTCGGCTACACGTGGATAATCTAGCGTTGTAAGCAAAACATCATCATTTTGCTTAAACAAGGCAAAGACTTGCTCTAAATCTTTATCCTTCATCATGGTTACTAGCGCATGGATATGACCCTGTCTTTTTTCAGCTAATTGATGAACCGTTTTAAGCAGATTAGTCATGGCCTGAATATTATGAGCACCGTCCAAAATAATCAATGGCTTGGTCTGCAATACTTGATAACGACCAGGTATTACTGTCTGATCAATTGCCTGCTCCACTTTTTCATTTGTTAAAGGCAAATCGAGTAAAAAGAAAGTTCGAACCGCGATAGCAATATCGAAACCCTCAACTTGCGGACGCAATTTAAAGGCAAGCTCATGTTCATTGTCTGAATAAACAATTTGTTCATCTAGTTTAACTTCAAAATCGCGACCTAATTGATAAAGAGGTGCCTGCTCTTTTTCCGCTTTTTGCTTTAAAATAGGCAAAACTTCTTGTGGCACATTACCCAAAACCACTGGTCTATTTCTTTTTATAATGCCACTTTTTTCACGGGCAATATCTTGAATCGTAGGACCAATAATTTGCTCATGATCCAAGCCAATGGTAGTAATAATGCTGGCCTCTGGCGTAATCACATTGGTTTTATCATGTTCACCACCAATGCCTACTTCAATTACGGCATAATCGCATTTTTGGTCTGCAAAATAGACAAAAGCTATCGCTACTTCATATTCAAAGGTAACCAATGAGAAGTCATTATCTTCTTTTTGAATTTCTTCAAAAGCTGCTTGCACCTTATTGGCTGCTTTTACCAAATCTTGATCGCTAATATCTTGATTGTTCAGTTGAATTCGTTCGTTAAAACGATAAACATAAGGTGAGACAAAAAGGCCAGTCTTCTGACCAGCCTTTTTAAGCAGAGTTGCTAAATAATATGAAGTTGAGCCTTTACCATTCGTACCTGTAATATGAACGGTTTTTACTTGATCTTGCGGATTGCCCAATTTTGCCAATATCTTTTTGATAAAAGATAAATCGTTTTTTGGATGCAAGTGTGGCAAAGAATACAAGCAAGAAATTACTTCTTGGGCATTAGTAAACTTCAATTATTTACTCTCCTTCAAGTCTTGAATTCTTTCACGAACGCCACTTAATTGACTTTCGTAGTCAGCCTTCTTTTCCTTTTCTTTGTTAACAACTGCTTCTGGAGCGTGGTCAACAAAGCCTTTGTTAGCAAGCTTCTTTTCACAACGAGCAACTTCGTCTTCAAGACGCTTTTCTTCTTTTTCCATCTTAGCTAATTCGTCATCAACGTTAACAAGTTCAGTCAATGGAACAAAGATTTGTGCGCCTGGAATAACTGCAGTCTTAGCCAATTTTGGAGCTTCAATTTTTTCAGCTACTTCAAGCTTCTTAGGGTGTAAGAAGTTTTCTACGTAGTCAGCATTTTCATCCAAAATGTGCTTATCCTTAGCATCATCCAATTGAATCATGATATCAATCTTAGATGACATTGGTGCGTTAACTTCCATACGGATGTTACGTACAGCCTTGATAGTTTCAATCAAGAAGGCCATATCATTATCTGCTTGCTCATTTTCAAATTCTTTATGAGTTTCAGGGTACTTAGCTACCATGATTGACTTGCCTTCGTGTGGCATTGAAAGCCAAAGCTTTTCGGTTACGAATGGCATAATTGGGTGCATCAAACGCAAGATTTGATCAAGAATCCAAATAAGGTTTTCTTGCTTTCTAGCCTTTAATTCTTCGTCATCACCGTTTAAAGCAACCTTAGAAATTTCGATGTACCAGTCACAGAAGTCGTTCCAGATAAAGTTGTAAAGTTCACGACCCGCTTCACCAAACTTGTATTCATCAAAGAGTCTAGTTACTTCACTTACAGTGTGGTTCAAACGATCAAAGATCCATCTGTCTGACAAATCAAACTTAGAAACTTCAGGCATGTGAGCTGGCTTAGCATCTTCTGGCAAGTTCATGATTACGAAACGACTTGCGTTCCAAATCTTGTTGATGAAGTTCCAAGCAGCTGATAACTTCTTAGGATCATAACGAGTATCTTGACCAGGAGCAGTACCGTTAAGCAAGAACCAACGAAGAGCGTCGGCACCGTACTTGTCAACAACATCCATTGGGTCAACACCGTTACCAAGTGATTTACTCATCTTGCGGCCTTGTTCGTCACGCATCAAACCGTGCAAAACAACATCGTTGAATGGACGCTTGCCAGTAAAGTGCAAACTTTGGAACATCATTCTGGATACCCAGAAGAAGATGATGTCGTAACCAGTTACCAAAGCATTGGTTGGGAAGTAACGCTTGAAGTCTTCTGAATCAGTGTCAGGCCAACCTAAAGTTGAGAAGGGCCAAAGAGCACTTGAGAACCAAGTATCAAGTACGTCTGGATCTTGTTCCCAGTTTTCAGCATCCTTAGGAGCATCAACACCTACGTAAGTTTCACCAGTCTTTTTGTTGTACCAAGCTGGGATACGGTGTCCCCACCATAATTGACGTGAAATACACCAATCATGAACATCTTCCATCCAGTGGTCAAGAGTACCTTCAAAACGTTCTGGGACAAAGTTTACCTTGCCAGCAGTCTTTTGATTCTCAAGAACCTTGTCAGCAAGTGGCTTCATCTTAACGAACCACTGCGTTGAAAGCCGAGATTCAACCTGTACGCCGGTCCGTTCAGAGTGACCAACAGAGTGTACGATTGGATCAATCTTCAGCATATAGCCGCCATCTTCCAGATCCTTGACGATTGCCTTGCGCGCCTCGAAACGATCCATCCCGCAGTACTTGCCGGCATTTTCATTCAGCGAGGCGTCCTCGTTCATCGTGTTGAGTTCAGGCAGGTTGTGACGCTTGCCAACCAAGAAGTCGTTTGGATCATGAGCCGGCGTAATCTTAACCATCCCAGTACCAAATTCAGGCGTTACGTAGTCATCAGCAATGATTTCGATCTCACGGTTGACCAGCGGCACCATAACATGCTTGCCGACCAGTTCCTTGTAGCGTTCATCATTTGGGTTTACGGCAACGGCCTCATCGCCAAACATGGTTTCAGGACGCGTCGTAGCAACTTCAATGTAGTCTTTGCCATTAAACGTCGTGCCGTCGGTAAATGGATATTTAACGTGGTAGAAGGCACCCTTGTCATCTTTGTGGATAACCTCCATGTCGGAAAGCGCCGTCCGTGCCTGTGGGTCCCAGTTGATAATGTAGGTTGCCCGGTAGATCAGTCCCTTATTGTACAAATCAACGAAAACCTTGCGAACCGCTTTGTTTAGGCCCTCGTCAAGGGTAAAGCGTTCACGATCGTAGTCAACTGAGATTCCCATCTTAGCCCACTGTTTGTGGATGATGTCGGCATATTCGTCTTTCCAGTCCCATACTTGTTGAATAAACTTTTCGCGACCCAGGTCATAGCGTGAAATGCCTTGTTCGCGCAGCCGTGCTTCAACCTTAGCCTGCGTTGCAATGCCGGCGTGGTCCATCCCTGGCAGCCACAAAACGTCATAGCCCTGCATCCGCTTTTGCCGAATAATCATATCCTGCAGCGTGGTATCCCAGGCATGACCCAAGTGCAGCTTGCCAGTAACGTTAGGAGGTGGAATAACGATTGAATATGGCTTGGCTTTCTTATCACCACTTGGCTTAAAGAACCCTTCATCGATCCACCACTGGTAGCGCCCTTCTTCAATCGAAGCCGGGTTGAACTTGGTGGACATGTTCTTTTCTGACATGGCAAGTTCCCCTTTCAGATTTACAGTTATTGGTTAATTTAATTGGCATCAAACAAAAAAGACTCGCCCTAATAAATTAGGACGAGTCTGCTCGCGGTACCACCTAAATTGAAACCCATCCAAAGACAGGCTTCCACTCAAACATGGGATATCGGCCATGAACCGGAACTGCCTACTTGCTTTCAGCAATTCTGCTCGCGAGCTACCTTCAATCTGGCAAACCGAACCTTTTTTCAGCAACAAGGTCTCTCTAAACGGCTTTACCAGATCTACTCTCTCGTTCAATGCTTGAATAGCGTAATAATAAAAGAAATTTTTGACAACGTCAAGTCGATTCAAATAATTTCTTAATTATTCAGCAGCCGTGCCCAACTTTTCTACTGCATTCAAGGCAGCCAGATAGTCAGGCTCATGCGTCATTTCAGGAACGATCTGGCGGTAGACGATCTGGCCATCAGCATCAATGAGGAAGATTGACCGTGCCAAGACGCCTTCATCAGGGATCAAAAGCTTCATTGCATAGCCAAATGACTGTTCATAATCAGATAAAAGCTCAGCATTTGGGATATCATTGGCCGCGCACCAGCCCTTCTGTTCGTTAATTGGATTGGTGGAGACCGTAATCAAGCGGACGTCAGGATATTCAGCCATTGCCTTGTTGAATTTGCGTGACTGCAGCGAGCAGACCGACGTATTGATGTCTGGTACGACTGAGAATAAAGTTGGCTTGCCCAGCAGCTCACGGGTCTTAACCCGTTGATTCTGAGCATCAAACAGCTTAAAGTGAGGAATTTCCGTACCTACTTCTGGCGGATTGCCGACCAGCTGCATCTTCTCACCATTGACAGTAACTTCCACGATGAACGCTCCTTTCAGTTTCACAGCGTTTTTTAATTTTGTGTGGGAACAGTATACCAAATTTAGCACCATTCGAATAGCCAAATCCGGTGTTTGAAATAAAAAAGCTGATGCATTAAAAAGTCTTGCATCAGCTTAAATTTTACAGCAATTCGGCGAATACGTCTTGATTCTGATTCAAGAATTCGTCACCAGCATGAATCTCAGTAACCTTAATGTTTTCCAAAGCTCGCTGCATCAATCCTTCAACATCCAGCCGTGCTTCATAGGCCCGTGCCCGTTTCAGGTTTGGCTTGGTTTTTGGCGATGGCGGCGTAAAGACCGTACAGCAGTCTTCATATGGCAGAATCGACAATTCATAGGTATCGATTTCTTCAGCGATCTTGATGATTTCAGTCTTATCAAACGACAGAACCGGACGCAACACCGGCCAGGTAGTCACATCATTAATAGCGACCATGCTTTCCATCGTCTGTGAGGCTACCTGTCCAAGGCTTTCACCGTTAAAGATGGCCAGGCCATGGCGTTTCATGGCCAAAGCCGCGGCCAGTCTAAGCATTAAGCGGCGCTGGACGGTCATCAGATAGCCCTCGGGAATCTTTTCCTTAACCGTTTCTTGAATTTCGGTAAACGGTACTTGAATGAACTTGATGCTACCACAATATTTTGCCAGTTTGCTGGTCAGTTCCTTTGATTTAGCTAATGCCTGTTCACTGGTATATGGCGGACTGTAGAAGTGCACCATCTCCAAAGAAACCCCACGCTTCATGGCCAGGTAGGCAGCAACCGGTGAATCGATTCCGCCTGAAAGCATCATCATGCCTTTACCAGCCGTTCCAACTGGTAGACCACCTGCGCCCTTGATCTTTTCACTGGTCAGATAAATTCCGCTTTTCCGAATCTCAACCATCAGATCAATATCTGGATGGTGAACGTCAACTGTTAAAAGATCAGGAAATTCCTTTAGCAGATAGGCTCCCAGCTCACGATTCATCTCAAACGTCCCCATTGGAAAGCCATGATCGGCATGCCGAGTACTGATCTTAAAGGTGGCCGGTTCTTTTACCTGTTCTCTGATCATCTTAGCCGCTGCCTGCTTAACTGCTTCAAAGTCGCTTTCAACTCGTAAAGAAGGAGAGAAGGTCTGGATGCCAAACACCTGCTTTAAGCGATCCATGACCTGACTACTGTCGGCACCGTTTAAGTCAATATGCATCCGGTCTCTTTGCGGATGAATCTTAACCTGATCAAAGCCATGCAACGCTTTGGTAACATTGGCTCCCAAACGGTCAATAAAGTTCTTTTGGTTGCGCCCTTTAGTCGAAAGCTCGCCATAGCGCACCATAATTTCATCATATTGCATTTTGGAACTAGATTTTCCTTTCAAAAACTAATCGATAATCTTCTTAAAGCCGGCATACAGCTCATCAAAGACGCGATTGAACTCATCAGCCTCAGCCAAGGTGTTTTGATCGCCCAGGCTGATCCGTACGGCACTGGTTGCAATTTCATCGGGAACCTTCATAGCCGCCAAAGTCCCGGCTTCAACGTGCTTCTTTGAAGAGCAGGCACTGGTCGTTGAAATATAGATATCGTGATCTTCAAAAGCGTGCACGATCGTTTCACCACGGACGCCAACAATTGCAAACGTCAGAATATGAGGAGCAAACGAATCATCATTTTGCGAGATAACCTCAACGTGTTCAAAATTCTTGATATGATCGTAAATTCGCGTCTTGATTGCTTTTTCGCGTTCAACGGCCTGCTTTTCGTTTTGTTTTACCAACCGTAATGCCTTGGCCATCGCAACAAAACCAGCCGTATTTTCGGTCCCATTGCGGCGGGCGCTCCTGACCGCCACCATCAATCAGTGGAGCCAGCTTGCGGCCGGCTTTGGCATATACAAAGCCGGTTCCGCGCGGTGCATGGAACTTATGACCAGAAAAGACCGCAAAATCGACCCGATCTGAAAAGACAAGGTCATCGATTCCCTTACCGATTGCCTGCACCGCATCAACCATAAAGTGAACTTTAGGATAGTCCTTTAAGATTTCACCAATTTCCTTGATTGGCTGAATCGTACCAATCTCATTGTTGACAACCATTGATTCAACCAGAATCGTATCTGGGCGCAGTGCTTTTCTAACGTCTTCTGGATCAATGCGTCCCTGATCATCGACCGGCAGATAGGTAATCTCAAAACCAAGGTCAGCTAAGCGCTCCATCGAATTACGCACCGCAGCATGCTCAACGCTGGTCGTAATAATATGTTTGCCATATTGACGCTTTTCAATTGCCGTTCCTTTGATGACCCAGTTGTCGCCCTCTGAACCACCACTGGTAAAAACAATCTCACTTGGCAAAACGTCAAACAGGTCCGCAATCTGTTTACGTGCCTGCTCTTGAAGATTCCAAGCCGTCTCACCAACCTTATGCAGACTGGAGGGATTCCCCCAAATCTTTTGGCAGACTTGATTATACGTATCCAAAACTTCCGGCCAGATCTGCGTCGTGGCACTATTGTCAAAATAAATCATACTGTGCTTACTCCTTTAATGCACGCGGGAAAACAGATTTTCCTCGCAAGATATTGCCGCCGATGGATCACATCCGCGACGAAGGTTCGGCTCCTAAAACAACGCTACATTATAACAGATCCCATTTCTTTTAACCATGATTGACACTTGAAAATAAAAAAACGCGTCATTGGCGACACGTTTTTGGTTTTAAGAATTGCGCTTAAGCTCGGTATAGTAACGCTGCTCCATTCGCTTATAGGAACCCGGCTCGACTTTTTCAACGGCCTTCTCCAAGATTTCCAGACTACCTGGATAATTATAGCGATTGAATTCATTTTGTGCTTTGGCAATCGCATCATTAATCTCTTCATGGTCAATACTGAGCCGGTTGGCATATTGAATCAGCCGTTCGGTCAGTTCGGCACTGTCTCTTAAGTCATCAGTTTTTTCCTGCAGCGTTTCCAGATCGTCTTGCACGATTAAAAGCTGCTTGGTGATGTCTTCCATATCAATCTTAACCTGGCTGATTGCATCGGCTAGTTTACCAATTTCATCGCTGACCAGGAAGAAATAATCCATGTAGTCTTGGGGAATTCCTGGCAGATTCAGTGACTCCACACGCCGTTTGATTGTACGAATCTCAACTGAGAATCGCTGCAGCGTTTTTTTTGCTCGCGCCTCATCAGACTGAAGATCAGCAACACTATCATTGATCTGTTTTTGCTGTTCTTCGATTGCCGTCAATGACTTTTCATTATCGGTCTGACGAGCAACAACCTGGCTGTCAATAGCTTCTTCGACTGCCAGTGCTTCTTGATCTTGGTCATATGATGCCTGCAGCTGCCGCAGCTGTTCGTCAAGGCCGCGTGCGTTGGCCAGTTCGTCATTGTTAAGCGTGTAGTTAAGACTTAAACGTTCCAGTTCATCAATCAGCTCACGATTCTGCTGTTTGGCATGACTCAAATGCCGACCTACATCGCGCATCAATGGTGCAACTTTTGGCCGAGCATCAAGTTCGCGCTGCATAACATCGTAAAGCTGCTCAATATGCTGCGTCAGCTGATCATTTGCCGTTGCCGCCTCATCCAGTCGCAAGGCATTCAAATCAGCATCTGCTTGTTCGCAAAGCTGACCAAGCCGCTTAATTTCTTGATCGATCTGGCCATCAGCAAAGTTATAGCGGTGTCGTTTCAGCTGCTCATAGCCATTTTTTAGTTCCTGCAGTTGGGTGGGAAATTCAGTCAGCAGCGGCTTATAGATATCTGGAATCCTTTGCATCAGTCGGGCCAGTTCCTCTGTATCCTGCTGCAGCTCGTTAAGGACGTCTTGAGCCGCTTCATAGTCGCCTTTGGCCGTAAGCGTGGTGAACTTGGCAAAACGAGCTTCCAGATCCGTCAGGCGCTGGCGCAGAGCCGTACTGCTTTTGCCATAGCGATAGCTGTTTTCTTCCAGTTCATTATGAAACTGCTGATATTGTTTCTTCAGCTCGCCAATTGCTTTTTGATGTTCTGCCTTGGCATCATCAATTTTTTTCAAACCTTCTTCAAGATTTGTCTGTTCACTCAGCAGCTTAGCAGTCGCATCCTGCAGCTTACGCAGATCCGGCTTGACTTTCAATAGGTTAAACCCATGCAGATCTTGCGCGATTTGATCGGCCAAGTCATCGACCCGACTGGCAGCCGTTAGGAATTCATCTTGATACTCATCCTTGAGCTGATTAAAATCCTTAAGCGAGTCGCCGCTCAACTCTGGATTTGCATTTTTGGCAAGCCGTTCGTCCAAATGCGTTGCCAGTGCGGCAGCTTTTTGATTCAGCAGGGCGTCTACCGCATTGAGGGTTCGCTTTTGATAGACGTATACGCCAATAATTACCAACGCAGCAATAACTAAAATTCCGATCAACACTTGAAACATCTATATCCCACCTAATTTTTCACGGTTTATGCTTTGCGTTTTTCACCGTTTAATCCTAAAATTCTACTAATTAAAATTATATCATATCTGCTCTTGACAACTTATTATTTATCGGAGGGATTTTTATTTTGCCAAACTTTAAGCTTATCAACATCCAGCTGGCTACCTTATTAGAAAATGAAACCAACTTAATTGCTAAGCTGGCTAATGCCTCAGCACTGTTAAACGACAGCGTTGATCAATTGAACTGGACCGGTTTTTATCTTTATGACCCTAAAGAAAACGAACTGGTTCTGGGACCATTTCAAGGGCATCCAGCCTGCATGCACATTGCAATGAACAAAGGCGTCTGTGGTCAGTCAGCTGCTCAGCGGCAGGCATTGGCAGTTGATGACGTCACTAAGTTTCCTGGTTATATCTCATGTGATGCTGCCGCCCGTTCTGAGCTTGTGATTCCCTTGATTAAAGATCAGCAATTGCTTGGTGTCTTAGATTTGGATGCCCCAGTTGAAAAAAGATTTGATGCAAAACTGCAGGCCGGTATTCAATCTTTTGTCGATGAACTGATCAAACATCTTGACTAAGCATGTTTTTCGCGTTAAAGTACTCTTTGTGTAAAATAATGCAGCAGTGAGGGGCAAGCTCGTCAACAGACCAATGCCGCATGGTGTTTCCAGTAACCCAGCTGCAAGGGTGAACGATCCAATTGGCCTGCACGAATGTCAAGCTCACAATCGGATTATTTTACTCCAAATAATTTTATTGGAGGAATTCTAATATGTCTCGTTACACTGGCCCTAGCTGGCGTGTATCTCGCCGTCTCGGCATGTCTCTGTCCGGTACCGGTAAGGAACTGGCTCGTCGCAACTACGCACCTGGTGATCACGGTAATGACCGTCGTGGTCGCCTGTCTGAATACGGTATGCAACTGCGCGAAAAGCAAAAGCTGCGTTACATGTACGGCATGACTGAACGTCAATTCCGTAACCTGTTCAAGCGTGCCGGCAAGATCAAGGAAGGTACTCACGGTACCAACTTCATGATCCTGCTGGAACGTCGTCTGGACAACATGGTTTACCGTCTGGGTCTGGCTACTACTCGTCGTCAAGCTCGTCAACTGGTTAACCACGGTCACATCACCGTAGATGGCAAGCGCGTTGACATTCCTTCCTTCGAAGTT
>ENA-ORML01002722-ORML01002722.1-human-gut-metagenome-genome-assembly--contig:-NODE-2722-length-10969-cov-3.551035_pt1 | contig 10969 bp, 7 predicted proteins | sample MGYA00242103_ERZ508995 | MGnify/ENA primary metagenome ERZ508995 (study PRJEB26280, sample SAMEA2338702) | human gut metagenome | biome: human gut; feature: human-associated habitat; material: faeces...
CGGCCGGGTCGCAGATGAAATCTGCTCGCCGCTCGCCATTGCGGAATTTTATGTCAGTCAGGGGGCTATTACAGCCGGCGACAGGGATATTTTTATTATTGATATGTGGAATACCTTTACAGATATATGTGTGATGAAAAATGAACTGGGAATTCGGAGTATTAAAGCGGTACATAGAATCGATTTTGGATTTCTGGGGCTTGAGGATGCCATGATGAACTTCTTTTCCGCGCAGTTGGACAGACTGAAAGCCGGACTGTCAGCGGATTCTGAAAACCAGAGGATGATGCGCTTACAGGTCAGAGAACTGGCCCGAAGAATGTTATATAACAGAACATCAAAAGAAGTTATTCGCTTTCAGCTTTCAAACAGAAAAAAAGCTGTCCAGCTCCAAATCCGGCGGCAGGAATTTGATAAAATCGTGAAAAAACTGCTTTCGCCGATTCTCTCCGCTGTGAGTCGCGCTTGTGCGGTTCATCAGGCGCGAAAGGGGAAACTCCTGTTATCCGGCGAACTGTTTGCGTATGCAGGCGCTGTGGCGGTGATTAAATCCCGAATGTCTGTGCTGGAGACTCTTTCCTATAAAGCAGAAGATACCGCTGTTTTAGGAGCAAGTGGGTACAGCCGGAAAAAACATGGCCGGGGAAGCTGCCGCGTGATTGATGATTTGGATGTTTTGTATGGCCAGCCAATGAAACGAGGCGGCTTTGGAAATCTGAATACCAGTCAGCAGAACGCTTATTCGGAGATACTGGCAGCTATTTTGAGCAGAAAACCGGAAGTTTCTTTTGCCGGTTTATGGGAGGATGTTCTTCCAATCTACTCCGCACTCAGGGAGGATTTTCCGGAGACAGATATTATCTGGGATTATGGAAAATGCTGTTTGTTTGAATATAAGAATGAAGGAAGGATTAAACTTGAATTGCCTTATAAAACCGATGGAGATGAAACGTTAAAAAAAATTAACGGTATTGTGAAGGAAATACTTGACAGCAGCATAAAGCAAAAAGGGATGAGCGATGCACAGATTCTGGAAGAAATCTACCGTTATATATCGAATCATTATCATTATACAAAAGAGCATCTGCCCGACGGCGCATTTCCGCCCCATGCTTATACATTGGAAACTTTGCTGCGGCATGGCGTCTGCCATGGGTATGCAATTTCGATGGTTTATATCTTTCGATATCTTCAAATCCCGGTTTATTATATCAGCGGCGATGCGGACGGCGGCGGCTTTGGAGGACATGCGTGGAATATTGTCCAGATTATTGACGGTTCCTGGCGTCATTTTGATATGACATGGGATCTTGGAGGGAGCGGGGGAAATATGCGCCATCTTCTTTTGGACGATTTGGGCATGAAAGCCAGAAAACATTTTTGGGCGGCGCTGAACTACCCGGAGTGTGCATAATTTCTTAAATTTCATTTATAAAATACCTCTTTCAATATTGTGTTCTCCGTTTACTCATTCCTTCATCTAAAAATTCAATAGGGATTTACAATAAAGACATATCTTAGGATATGTCTTTATTGTTTGTCATTTTATAGGAGGTGTGACGCATGAACGGGACTGTGTTTCAGGTATGCACAGTATGTTTGTTGATTTTGTTCACAGGGATAGAACTGATTGAAATGCTTTTGAAGCAGAGACGGATGGACAGCAAAGATATTCCTCTATGGTTGATTCGGGCCAGAAGAACAGGCGCAGCAAAGAAAAATTTTCGCACAAAGCTGTTGACCCTGGGCGGCCAGACACAGCAGGTTGAATTGTATGAGGATAGATATCTGGCGGGAAATCGGCTGACCGATGATTTATATCTTGATATCGGCGGGGAAAGGGTGCGTTTATATATCAATGTTCAGTCAGATTGTCTGTTCTTGACAGTCATCAGGGGAACGGTTCATATTGACCATTATATTTATGAAGCAGATAAAGGAAAAAGGATTGGAATACCGGACAGAACAAAAGTAACGTTAGCCGGTCTGGAACTCGAATTTATAAGAAAGAAGGTGACATAGATGCTATGGCTGGTTTACATGTTGTTCAGTGGCTGTCTGTATGTATGGACATTAAAATCCATTCATTATTCTACGCCCGTACCACAGGCGGGATATCGCATAGGAGTGATTCTGCTTGCAATTTTCATGACAGTCATTTTTATAACAGACAAAGAAAAACAGTCCGGGAAAGGAATCTTCATTGCGGCAGTATTTATGAATTTTGGACTCTCCATTGGATATCGCTGTTGGGAGATTGAGACGGATTCAGCGGAGGCGGCGGGTACTTTCAGCGGATACACCGGAGATCTGCTGCTTATGCTTCTGGTGTTTTTTACGGTATTTCTGCTCGTTCGTTATACCAGAATTTATAAATTTCGTATATGCAATTTTCTTCTTCTTATTGCTTTGCCGATTGTCATATATGGTGCGCGGATCACAGGGGAAGAGGTTTACGGCTCATATTTGGAATTTGCGGGGATGATGATTTTTGGACTTGTCCTTATGGGATTTCCTTTTGCCGCGGCTTATTTTGTATCCCGCAGAGAAGAGAGATATCGGGGGAGTGTGCCAAGTGTTCGGAACCTGCCCTGGAATCTGATGGGATTCCTTTTGTATACCTTTGTTCTTTATGGCGGGTGTGTTGTCTGCAACGAGTTTGGCCTGCTTCTGATTCTCGGACTGACAACGACAGTACTTTTTATGATTCGATGTAAAAATGGCGTGACGAAATTGTTATACTCTGCGGCCTGTGCCGGAGGAGCTGCCATAGCCGGTCTTAAAATCAGTCATTTATCAGCTCGTATTCAGATTTGGATGAATCCGGTGCGGGCCTGTCAGGATGCCGGCCTGGCTGAAGAAGCCGAGACCGTATTATATCTGTTCCGCCATATTTATCAGATGGGGTGGTGGGGAAATGGCATCGGCAGCCTCTCTCCGGCTCTTTACCAAACACTGAATACAGATCATGCGCTTTTGACGCTTTTGAATGACTATTCTGCACTTGTTTTGATTGCAGTGCTCATACTCGGCGTTCTGCTTGTCCGATGGTTTTTGATTCAGCCGGACGGCCTTTGTGTCTATGATCAATATCTTAATCTGACATGCGGCCTGATTGTAGGGTTTATTATTCTGGTGGATACGGCGTCGTGCTTTGGCTCGTTTATCACGGCGGGTATTGGTTTCCCATGGATTTCAGACGGCGCTGCCGTAAATATTATGTTGACCGTGCTGATGGCCGTACATTGCGGATTATCAGGGAAGAAGGTGAAAGTGAATGATTAAACTTCGAAAAAAACATTATGCAGTCAATCTATATCTCATTTTTCTTGCATGTATGGCAGGGATTGTCGGACTGTTTGGATTTCGTGTATATTCACACAGTGAAGTTACGCCGATGTCTGTTGGGCAGACAATTCTCCTGTCTGAAATGTATACGCCCGGTACGATTTTTGACAGAAAGGGCGAGGTGATTGTGGCCGGAAATGGCGATGGCCTGCGCTGGAGCACGGAGGAAACGAGAAAAGCATTTGAGCAGGTGCTGGGGCCGGATATTCATTCGACGCTTTTATCTAAAACAACAGTACTTGGAAATTGTGCCTGGGTTTTCGGAACAGAGGATAACCGGTGGGGAATTCATTCCCTTTTTCATCCCGCCGACAGGAAAACCGGCGGAAGCGTCAGGCTGACATTGGACAAGCACCTGCAGGAGTATGTTGCAGGGCTGGTATGCCAGAATGGGCATGAGAAAGCCTATGTCATCGTTTCTGATTATAAAACCGGAAAAATTCTTGCTGCCTATGGAGATGTGTTTGGCGAATCGATGCATCCGGGAAGTACGATGAAACCCATACTGGCGGCAACGGCGCTGTCATTAAATCCGAATCTGGAAGACTATGTATATAACTGTGTACCTGCGAATCACAGCTTCTCAACGGAAGACGGGGCGGTGGAGATTAACTGTGCCGAAAATGCGTATCATGGGGAACTTTCAATGGAGAGCGCTGTCGCTTATAGCTGCAACGGATATTTTATCAGCCTGATGCAGCAGGCCGACCATAGAGAAATGTTGGAGGCATTAAAAAAGTGGGGATTTGATACAAGCGTTTCTTACGAACAGTTTATGTACTGGGATCACAGTTTTATGAAGAACAGTCACAGCGAAACCGATTATCTGATGGCGGCAATCGGGCAGGCGAACGCCTATATGACGCCGGCCGGACTTCATTTTTGTACAAATGCTCTCTTAAATCACGGTGAGCTGGCGGAACCAAGCTGGTATAGCTGGAAGCTGAGTTCGCCGCAGGGGCCCTGGCAAAAAATTGAAGCCAGGGGAGCTAAGACGGTTTGTGATTCTGCGGCAGCAGATAAGGTGGTAAGTATGATGGAACTGGTTACTGAGATAGGTACGGGAGCATCCTTTTATCTTCCCGGTTTTGCCGCCAAGACAGGGACTGCACAAAAAGCGGATGAGGACGGGAATCTGACCGGATTATGTACGGTGTGGACAACCGGAGGGCTGACCGATGAGAATACCCCTTATGCCGTGACCGTCTGCCTGGATGACGTGGATGAGTATGTGGGGAGCGCGGCAGCAGGGAAAATGGCGCAGAGTATTTTAATCTATATAACAGAAGGAGGAGAATAGGATGGCAGGAAACAGATGGGCAAACTTATTGGGCGAAAAAATTCTTGAAAGAGAGGGAGAACGGAGATGTTATATTCCTTATACAGACAGCAATGGAAATAAGCTGGCGGAAGATGAAATCTTCTTCACCAATGAGGAAAGCTTTCAGGGCAAGCAGAGGCTGGAAGTGTGGGGAGCTCCAAAAAAAGAAGGGCAGATGTTCACCGTGGGCTCTTCCGGTGTTGAAATGATTTATGATGATGCGGGCAATTTTCCGGTCGCTCTCAAATCTCCGGAGGGGGAACTGATGTATTTGAAGGTGTCTGCAAAGACAGGTGAGGTTCTTCCAATCCATGCGGGGTGCTGCCAGTCCCTCGATGGAATCTATACCGGGGCGCCCCGGGCCGGTAAGACGACGAATATACTGCAAATGAGCGATCCGGCGTTTCATGACACTATTGTGAAAAATACAAACTGTTCAATTGAAGATGATCTTCCCACATCCTCACCCGCCCGAAGGAGATATGAGGAAGCCGGGAGAAAATTGAAAGAACATATTCTCCCGGAATCCACGAAGCGCGGCGAGGATATTACGCCCTATGTTTATTATATCACCTATACCGAGGAAGACCGGGTAAAGCATATGCTTCTGCGGCTGCAGGATATTGACGGGCAGGAGTGTATCGATCTGACATGGAAGAGTAAAGTTTTTCCGTATAATTACTTTTTGCTGACAATCGGTGCAGATGAATTGATTGCCGGCGAACAGGGACTGCCGGTTCAATATACGAAGGTGGTCGATAAGCTGATTTCGAGGCTGAGAGTGCTCAGAGGGGATAATGACTACGAAATGCTCGTGATCATTACGAAGTGCGACTTGCTTGACCATGAGAATCCGTATTTAAAAAATGGCTTTCAAAATTCCATCGAGATGGTCAATGGCCGTATGAGGCAGACGATTCATGATAAAGGATTTGATTTTGCGGCATTTCAGCAGAGAGGCGAATGTGTGCAGGCATATCTGAAGGAAGAGTGTCCGAACTTTTATAATAAGCTGCTCCATGCCATACCTAAACAGAAGCTTTCATTTTGCATGATTGCCAGTATCGGCTCCAAGTGCGACGGAAATTCTTTTGAAGATTATGAACCATTTTGCATTGACGAGCCCTTGCTTTCTATTCTGGCCAGAAATGGTATGTACCCGGTCTGCGATTACGGTGAAAGACTGCATGAGGAAACGGTACAGAGTTTTTCGGTGGGCAGAGGGATACGAAACAGGCTGAAAAGCCTGCTTGAAATATCGGAAGATGATGAGTTTGATGAAGATGAATTTTATGAGGATGAATAATGGGGGTAGATACGATGTGGTATGAAAACAGATTTGTAGCAACGAGGGACCCGTCCAGGGGAGGCTTGTGTATCACGGCAGTGACGGAAGGATTCAGCGAACAGATGAAAGCCGAAATTTATGAGGACTGTCTGGAAATGGCCGCGAAAGATTATGAGCATAGCTGCGGGGGAATTTATCCGCTTTTAAATGGCCAGTATGCCATAATGATGGCGAAAAAAGTATCCGGAAGTTCCAGAGAGTCCCGTCCCCATGAGATTATCCGGGGAGTGCTCGCGGATGCAGATGAAATGACGGAATTTTGTGAGAGATATATTGCAGAAGAAAATGCGGAAGCCATCTTTTTCCCGGATACCCCGAATCCGGAACATCCCGAGGAATGGTATATTCGGCCGGACAGCATAAAAAAATGTTCGGGAAGAATGAAAAGGTTTTTGGACCATCTGGATTATAAAAGTACACTGGGACTTGTCCGTGCTTTGCAGAATGTAAAGAGAAAAAAAGAGCGGATACAATTAATTGTCAGGGACGGTTCCGAGTGGGTGGTGATGGCTGTGTGCAGTTGTATGGCCGCTCAGGCCGGGGTGAGACTTTTTGTCATGGCCAACGGCGAGTGTACGCTTACACCGCCGGATATTGTGATATTAGAGCAGCTTCACTATCTTGATGAACGTGATTATAAAAAGGTCAATATGGAGCAGTTGATTCATATGGGAAGGGTGACGGAGGCCGGAGCTGCCGAAGCGCCGGCCGCTCAGGAACCGGATGAAGCGGATGAGCTTTTGAATTTTTGTACAGATTATCTCACATCGGGAAATATCTCGGACAATGAATTGTATGAGGCCATGGAGGAACTCATGCACCGGGACCGCAGCGCATTTTTTCGCTTTCGAAGAAAGATGAAAGGAAAACTATTTCATTTTAGAAAGGAAAATTATTATATGAAACGCTATATGACACTTCTGTATGCAGTATTTAAGAAAGCAGCGAAGGAAGAGATGAATGATTCTCTGGAATTTTGCCCGGCGCCCTATGATTTTCATGGGATGTATCTTTTCCTGAAGAAGAAGGCCGGAACCAGAAGAGAATTTCGCAGACTTCTGGCGGCAATGCTTGAAGTGCAGTTTGCCGGGGAAATGGATGTTGTGTGGAATAAGGCGGCCCATGATGCGAGTATGCACATTCTTGACACGAATTAATTTTAAGAAATCTGAATTTCATGCAGTACATAAAGTTTTGAAAGTGGAACGGCATTGGGTTAGAAAGCTGGTATGCTGGTTTTATCAAAAGAACACAAAAGCAGATAGAGATGCAGGAGGTAGAACAATGGAAAAGGTAGTAGGTATTGATCTTGGAACAACAAATTCTGCGATTGCAGCGGTAGATTCTTTTACTGGCAAGGGTGAATGTATTCAGAATAAGGATGGAAGCAATCTGACAGCTTCAGCCGTATGTTTTCAGAACAGAGAAGAACTTATGATTGGCAATACAGCCTATGAATGTAAAATTATTTATCCGGAAACTACGGCAACTCTTGTAAAACGGCTGATTGGCGTTGAGAAGACAGCCATCGCAGTGGACGGCAAGGCCTACTCTCCGCAGCAGATCAGTGCGCTGGTTTTAAAGAGCATGAAGGAAGATGCGGAAACGGAACTCGGGCAGACAATTCATAAAGCTGTTATTACTGTACCGGCCTATTTTGACAGTAATCGCCGTCAGGCGACGATGGAGGCCGGAATGGAAGCCGGATTCGAAGTGCTGGACCTTCTGGATGAACCGGTTGCGGCCCTGTATAATGCGGATACAATCAGGAGTTATGCCGGAAAAACGGTTTTAATCTATGATTTGGGCGGCGGTACGCTGGATATTGTCTGTGCAAAAATAACAGAGACAAGTATTGATGAAATCGTTATTTCAGGGGACAACCATCTTGGCGGTTCCGACTGGGATAATACATTTATTTCCTATATTAAGAGTACAAATCTCAAGGGCGTCAGCCTGGATGCTTCCGCCGAGCAGGAACTTGCCAATAAGGCCGAGATGGCTAAAAAGGAATTGTCAAGGAAGAATGAAACCAGTTTTACTGTAATGACATCCTCCGGAAGAGAAGAAATCCGCGTCACCAGAGAGGAATTTGAACATTGTACGGCAACTCTTCTGAACAGAGCTATGAATGTGCTGAAAGAAACGAAGGAAACGCTGGAGGAGAAAGGTGTGTTTAAGTTGGACCAGATTATTTTGTGCGGAGGTTCGACGCGCATGCCTCAGATTGAACAGGGTATTGCCGCCATCTATCCGGGGGTAGACATTTTTGCAAAGGATAGAGACCAGGCTGTGGCGAAGGGGGCGGCGATTTATGCGGAGGCGCTGATGAAAGAAAAGCAGCCGTCTGTCAGCCGCAGTGAAAAGTTCAAACCGGCGAAAAAGCTGAATCGGGTGACCAGCAGAAGCTATGGTATCGCAGCATTTACCGGTGAGGATGAGAAAAAAGTCTGCAATATGCTGTTTCAGAATGAAGGACTTCCGGCGGAGAAAAAAGATGTATTTTACACAAAATATGATAAACAGAAACAGGTAGGGCTGGAAGTTTTTGAAAGCATTGACGATCAGCGATATAAAGATATTGGCGACGCTTCTTTGCTGGGCAAATGTTATCTCAACATAAATGGCGATCTTCCGAAACATTCGCCAATCATTGTCAACATTCGAATGGAGGAGAACGGGGTTCTTTATATTCATGGATATGAGGAATCCGGTAAGACAGAGGTGACAGCCCACATGCAGACTCAGGCCTTGCTTTCCAGCGAGGATATTATTGCCGAAAAGAAGCAGGTAGACGACATCTATGTGAATATAGTTTAGGGGGGCTGTGTATGGGATTGGGAGCACAGTATAAACTGGGATTTTATTATAGCCAACTGAATATTGATCAGCAATTTGATTACAAAAAAGCAGCTCAGGCCATTTCACATTATGACAATGAGGTATGTGTGAAGACGGATGATGCCGGAAAACTTCATCAGATGTTGATGGCCGTGAAGTATGATAATCCTGAATTCTGCTATTGGTCTCTGGATGGTTCCGAAGCTGAGGCCGGAGTGCTAAAACTCTGCTATCTGACAGAAGATGAGAATGAAGCCGTTGAGTTGATTCAAATGCTTCGTGATAAGAGAAAAAGTATTCTCGGAGACCTGTGTGAGGGCTTGGATACTATGACACAGAAAGCGGCATTAAAAGCGCTTTTTGACTATCTGGCAGATAATATCACCTATGCGGAGGATGAATTGCAAAAACCGACATGTTCTCCATGGATTTATGACATTAGCGGAATACTTCTGGAAGAAAAGGGCGTATGCCTTGGAATTGCCATGGCGATGAATTATTTTTGTCAGGCGCTTCGAATTCCTTCGATACTGATTACCGGAGAGGCAAAAGTGATGGGCTGGACCGGAAATCATGGATGGAATATGGTAAGGCTTGATAATGAATATTATCATCTGGATGCGACCAGCGCCCTGGGGTTGGATAAAACAGAGAGAGACAGATATTACCTGGTGAAGGATAAAGACATGGCAGACAGAAGCTGGCCTAAGGCGCTGTATCCAAAGGCCGTATAGGGACGCTGTCTTTTGATGGAGGATACAGAGATGACAGATGGCAGAAGTTATGAAGATGAAGAGGAATTCGGGCTGGTTTATCAGGATGAGAATAAGGAGGAACTGTCCGAACTGCCGGAAGAAAAAATAGTAAGCATCGAAGATGGATTCTGGCTTACCAGGAACAGATACGGCTATTTAAATCTGGATTATTGGGCATCTCTTACCGGCTATACCGTTGATCAGTTGCTTACTCTGGCAAAAGGAAAGCTGATATGGCGTGACCCGGCCAGATTCGAGCTGTCCGGCGGGGATAAATACGCCGGATGGCTTCCTAAAGAGCAGTTTCTGATGGGAAACCGTATTAAAAAGCTCAAGGATGCGGAAAGACTGAACATTTCATACGGTATTTTTGAAGAAGAAATCCGGCTTCTTAAGGAAAACCTGCCGGATGAGGTCAGCGGGGAGGATATTCATGTGAATCTCGGTTCCACCTGGGTGCTTTCCGTTGATGGATTTATTGCCGGATTCATTGCGGAACTGCTGGAAATGCGGACTGTGCCAAAGGTTATTTATGATACCTACAGAGGAAGATGGAGTATCGAGAGTAATGATGAACCAAACTATGTTCTGAATAATTACACCTATGGAACAGTGTTCATGTCCGCACTTCGGATTATTGAACATAAGCTGAATGCAAGACCGCTGAAGGTTTATGATCAGGTTCCGCGTTTGGACGGAAGAGGCAATGATTCAGTTCTTAATCAGGCAGATACACTGGCTGCCCAGGAGAAAGGAAAGCTGATTGACGCCAGATTTCAGGATTATTGTCATGGAAATAAACGAAATGAAGAACTTCTTCAGGAAGCTTTTATGAATCAATATGGTTATGGGCTTTGTGAATTTGATGGTTCCCATTTTAATTTTAAGGATATATCCGGGAAAATCAGTATGTTCAAGAATCAGAAGGATGCTGTGGCCCATGCGCTGGCGTCCCCAAATGTTCTTTTTGCGGACAAGGTTGGTTCCGGCAAAACGATTGAGTACGCCTGCAGTGTCCATGAACTTTTGCGGATGGGATTGGTTAAGAAAGCGCTGATCGTAGTCCCGAATACAACACTGGATGCTGTATATAAGGTGTATACAGATTTGTTTCCAATGGATAGTGTACTGCTGGTCAGACCGGGAAAGGAGTTTTCTGCAGCCAGACGCAAAGATACTCTCGCAAAGATGAAAACTGCCGGCTATCAGGTAATTTTCATGGCCTATTCCTCTTTCGATATGATAACGATGACAAAGGAATATGCTTTTGCAAAAAAAGACCGGGAACTGCGTCAATGCAGAATACAAATGGAAAATGCTCCCACCTATCAGCAAAAGCGAAAACTTGAAAATGTG
>ENA-ORML01002728-ORML01002728.1-human-gut-metagenome-genome-assembly--contig:-NODE-2728-length-10943-cov-8.130786_pt1 | contig 10943 bp, 8 predicted proteins | sample MGYA00242103_ERZ508995 | MGnify/ENA primary metagenome ERZ508995 (study PRJEB26280, sample SAMEA2338702) | human gut metagenome | biome: human gut; feature: human-associated habitat; material: faeces...
GCCGTCGATGGCTTGTTTGTTCGCAAAGTCCTGGCTTGCACGCTTTAGCGAAAGGTGCCATGATTGCGCGAATTTTCTCCTCTCTGTACGGAGTTTGCCCGATGCACGCCACCTCCTTACATTCTCTCGCTTATCGCCGTTTCGCGCGAAACTCTTCTCTTTTTATGCTACTGCTCATGCGGTGAAGTTAACGCACGCTCACTGCAGGACAACAGTAAAATCAGAGCGTTTCTGCTTTTACTGATGTCTGGCGGTCGGAGCTGGTGACCAGTTTGACCCATATCTCATGGGGCAGGGTTTTCCACCTTGTCCGGTATTCTTACTTCCCCGAAACGGGTTTGCGCTTATGAAATCAATGAATATTGCCGCCAGTAGTGATCTGGTATCCCGACTTTCTTCTCATCGTCGCGTGGTGGCGTTGGGAGATACTGATTTTACGGACGTCGCGGCAGTCGTCATTACCGCTGCGGATAGTCGCAGTGGCATTCTTGCGTTGCTTAAGCGCACCGGTTTTCATCTACCGGTGTTTTTGTATTCCGAACATGCTGTTGAATTACCTGCGGGCGTTACGGCGGTAATCAACGGCAACGAGCAGCAGTGGCTGGAGCTGGAATCCGCAGCCTGTCAGTATGAAGAGAATTTGCTGCCACCGTTTTATGACACGCTGACGCAGTACGTTGAGATGGGTAATAGCACCTTTGCTTGCCCTGGACATCAACATGGTGCGTTCTTTAAAAAGCATCCTGCCGGACGCCATTTTTACGATTTCTTTGGCGAGAACATCTTTCGCGCCGATATGTGTAACGCTGACGTAAAATTGGGCGATCTGCTTATTCATGAAGGATCGGCGAAAGATGCGCAGAAATTTGCAGCCAAAGTCTTTCATGCCGATAAAACCTATTTTGTGCTGAACGGCACATCGGCAGCGAATAAAGTGGTGACGAATGCGCTGTTAACGCGTGGCGATCTGGTGCTCTTCGACCGTAACAACCATAAGTCGAATCATCACGGCGCGCTGATTCAGGCGGGGGCGACGCCGGTCTATCTGGAAGCTTCACGCAACCCGTTTGGTTTCATTGGCGGTATTGATGCGCACTGTTTTAATGAAGAGTATCTGCGCCAGCAAATTCGCGACGTTGCGCCAGAAAAAGCCGACCTGCCGCGCCCGTTTCGCCTGGCGATTATCCAGCTGGGAACCTATGACGGCACTGTCTATAACGCCCGTCAGGTGATCGATACCGTTGGGCATCTGTGTGATTACATTCTGTTTGATTCCGCGTGGGTCGGTTACGAACAGTTTATCCCGATGATGGCGGATAGCTCGCCGCTGCTGTTAGAACTTAACGAAAACGATCCGGGGATCTTTGTGACCCAGTCGGTGCACAAACAGCAGGCGGGATTCTCACAGACGTCGCAGATCCATAAAAAAGATAACCATATCCGTGGACAGGCGCGTTTTTGCCCGCATAAGCGGTTGAATAATGCCTTTATGCTCCATGCTTCTACCAGCCCGTTCTATCCGTTGTTCGCCGCGCTGGACGTTAACGCCAAAATTCATGAAGGGGAGAGTGGGCGTCGGCTGTGGGCTGAGTGCGTTGAGTTGGGTATTGAGTCGCGCAAGGCTATTCTTGCGCGCTGTAAGCTGTTCCGCCCGTTTATCCCGCCCGTTGTTGATGGCAAATTGTGGCAGGATTATCCGACGTCAGTGTTAGCCAGCGACCGCCGTTTTTTCAGTTTTGATCCGGGGGCGAAGTGGCACGGCTTTGAAGGATATGCCGCGGATCAGTATTTTGTTGATCCGTGCAAGCTGTTACTCACTACACCAGGTATCAATGCCGAAACCGGCGAATATAGCGACTTTGGCGTTCCGGCGACGATTCTGGCGCACTATCTGCGTGAGAACGGCATTGTGCCGGAGAAGTGCGATCTCAACTCCATTCTGTTCTTATTAACTCCGGCGGAAAGCCACGAGAAGCTGGCACAACTGGTGGCGATGCTGGCGCAGTTTGAACAGCATATTGAGGATGACTCGCCGCTGGCTGAGGTGTTGCCGAGCGTTTATAACAAATATCCGGTGCGCTATCGCGACTACACCCTGCGCCAGTTGTGTCAGGAGATGCACGATCTGTATGTCAGTTTCGACGTCAAAGACCTACAAAAAGCGATGTTCCGCCAGCAGAGTTTCCCGTCAGTGGTGATGAATCCCCAGGATGCGCATAGCGCTTATATTCGCGGTGAAGTGGAGTTGGTGCGGATTCGTGATGCCGAAGGGCGAATTGCGGCAGAAGGGGCGTTGCCTTATCCACCTGGCGTGCTTTGCGTGGTACCCGGGGAAGTCTGGGGTGGGGCGGTTCAACGTTATTTCCTTGCGCTGGAAGAAGGCGTGAATTTGTTGCCGGGATTTTCGCCGGAGTTGCAAGGTGTCTATAGCGAAACCGATGCGAATGGCATGAAACGGTTGTACGGTTATGTGTTGAAGTAAGAATAAAAAAACGGGTCACCTTCTGGCGACCCGTTTTTCTTTGCGTAATTAGTGGCTAACCGTCTGTGTACCTGTCGGGACACGAACGTGTTTATATTTGAACATCGCCATGAACGCGAAGGCCAGAACCACGGAGTAACCTGCGAAAATCAGCCATACGGTCTGCCAGTCGGTAATGCCGTTTTGGGTGTACATCTCAACCACTTTACCGCTCACGATGCCGCCGAGGATACAGCCGAAGCCGTTGGTCATCATCAGGAACATCCCCTGCGCGCTGGCGCGAATTGCCGGACTAACTTCTTTTTCGACAAACACCGAACCAGAGATGTTGAAGAAGTCGAATGCGCAACCGTAAACGATCATCGACAGTACCAGCAGTACAGTACCGAACGGAGTCGGGTCGCCGTAAGCAAACAGAGCAAAACGCAGGATCCACGCCACAATACTGATCATCATTACGTTCTTAATACCGTAGCGGCTTAAGAAGAACGGGATGGTCAGAATGAACAGGGTTTCAGAGATCTGCGAAATCGACATGATGATTGACGCATGCTGCACGATGAAGCTGCTGGCAAACATCGGATCTTTGTCGAAGCTGTGCAGGAAGGTATTACCGAACATGTTGGTAATCTGCAGTTCCGCGCCCAGCAGCATTGAGAAGATGAAGAAGATTGCCATACGCTTGTTTTTAAACAGAGCGAATGCATCGAGGCCCAGCAGGGTTGTCCAGCTCTGATTCGCTTGCTGTTTAGCAACCGGAATATGCGGCAGAGTCAGGGTAAACAGAACCAGAATGGCGGAAAGCGCTGCGCCAATATACAGCTGCATGTGGCTTAATTCGAAGCCGGACAGGCTCACCACCCACATTGCCATGATAAAGCCGATGGTGCCCCAGATACGGATTGGCGGGAAGTCAGTAACGATATCCATCCCGGCATTTTGCAGGCGATAGTAAGAGATGGTGTTGATTAACCCAAGCGTTGGCATATAAGCAAACGAGTTAATCAATATCACAAGGAACATCGCCTCCGGCGTAGTGACCTCTGCCGCCATGAACAGCGTGATAGCGCCAATGGTGTGGCAAATGGCATAGACCCATTTCGCACTTAACCATTTGTCGGCCACAATCCCCAGCAGCGCAGGCATAAAGACCGCGGCGATACCCAGTGAACTATAAACTGCGCCAATAGAAGCACCGTCAAACTTCAGGGTAACAAACATATAGGAGCCGAGGGTCGTCAGCCAACTTCCCCACAGACAGAACTGCAGAAAAGAGAGGATTTTCAGCTGCAGCTTAAGATTCATGTTAATTTCCTCACATCGTGATGCGGATGAGTGTTTGAAAAAGCACATTTGACCGTGCGAGATGATGCGATTCTATCAACTTCGCGGACTGGTTTTTTGTTACCTGTGGCAAATAATTGCAAACATTCCCAATTTGCAAAACGAAATTGTGATGTGGATAACATTTTTGCCCCTGAGCATCGTCAGGGGCGGTTAGTGGAATTATCGGCGGCGGTAGGATTTTTGCGCGGTATTCACTTTATAAAGATAACGGCGAGATTCCGCAGAGGGATGGCGGGTCGTCAGCGTCTGATAAACATCGCCCGGCGTCATGGTGTTAATAATATTGGCAGCCTGAATCTTATCATTCGAAAAGACTCGCAGCACGCTGCCTGCGCCGCCGTTATAGGCGGTGATGACGGCATAACGCCGCGATGTTGGGTTATCAATTCCGCCGAGATAAACGTTGTTCAGCATCGCCAGATACGCGGTGCCGGTATCAATATTGCTGGCAGGATCAAACAAGAAACTGCGGCTCGGCGTGCCGGATTTCCCCTGCGAGCGGAACACATCTTTCCCGGCAGTATGTTGTACCACCTGCATTAACCCCAGCGCATCGGAACGGCTGACCGCATATGGGTTAAAGGATGACTCGGTCTGCATAATCGCCAGAATCAGCGACTCATCAACGCCATATTTCCGTGACGCCTGGCGGACCATGCCGAGATATTTGTGCGCACGTTTATCAAGGTGGTTCGGCACCATGTTAATGGTGACGCTGTAGATGATACGCAGCCCGTTGCTGCGGCTCTTCAGACGGTTTTTCAGCAGATAATCCGCGAAGTTGCTCGCGCGACCTTCCCAGCGAATCGGCTGCCCGGTGTTGTCCACCACCTGACCGTAAAGGAAAGGTTCTTTCGAAATCGTAATATCATCAACGTCGGAATAGAGATCGACCGAACTCGGATCGTCACCCATCAGCAACGTTTTGATAATTGCCCGGCGCAGATGCGCGGCAGGTTCTGTCCCGGCGATGGTTTCGATAGTAATCGTACCGTCATCGAAGTTGATGTGGCTGCGGGTCTGATATTGATCGGTGTATTTCACGTAGTCCTTAGGACCGGCGATCACCACCTCTTTGAAGCCCCAGATGTTCTCAATATTGTGGGCAAATTGCCCCATCAGAATATCAAAACCGTTGGTATCTTTGACCCAGGCTTCGTTATAGGTATCGCCTTTTTTGGTCGTCGAACAGGAGATGAGCAACGGCGCAATCAAAGCCAGCGCGAGATATTTTTTCATCATTCCGGGTGCGTGTTGTGTTTGTTTTTATGCAAGTTGCCGGAGGCGTGCTCCGGCACTGTTTTTATTTTTTATCTTCCGGCGTATAGCCCTCGATATGCACCTCTTTACCCTCGAACAGGAAGTTGACCATCTCCTGCTCCAGCAGCTTGCGGTGCTCGGCATTCATCATGTTGAGTTTCTTTTCATTAATCAGCATGGTTTGTTTGTGCTGCCACTGCGCCCAGGCTTCTTTGGAGATCTCGTTATAGATGCGTTTTCCCAGTTCGCCGGGGTACAGCTGAAAATCCTGACCTTCTGCTTCACGTTGCAGGAAAGTACAAAAAATCGTTCTGCTCATAAATCATCCTCTTTATCGACTCACGCGCTAAACCGGCGCGCCAGTGCGTAACTGCTGTAACAAACGCTCCACGGGAGCCGCCAGGCCAACTGACGGCGGTTGCGCTAAGTTATACCAGAGCGCATTGTCTTCATCCATGCAGCCGGTGAATGACGACACGGGAAGCCACATAGGCACAATATCTAAGTGGAAATGGCTGAAGGTATGCCGAAACGCGGTCAGCTGCGTCAGGTTATCGGCAGAAATCTGTCGTTGCGCCAGCCACTGCCGCAAACTTTCTTCATCGGCAAACTGCGGGAAACAGTATAAACCGCCCCACAATCCGCTCGACGGACGCTGCGCCAGCAATACTTCATCTTCGTGCTGTAACAGCAAAAAGTAGCCGGTGCGCTCTGGCAGCGTCTGTTTCGGTTTTTTGCCCGGATAAAGCGACCAGCTATTGTTGGCGGCGGCAATACATCCGTTTTGTAGCGGACAGAGCGAACATTTCGGCTTAGAGCGCGTACAAATCATCGCGCCCAAATCCATCATCGCCTGATTAAACCGTTCCACGCCAACCGCGGGCGTCACCTGCTCGCTCAAACTCCATAGTTTATTCTCGACCTCTTTTTTCCCAGGCCAGCCGCTTACAGCATAGCAGCGCGCCAGCACCCGTTTGACGTTACCGTCGAGAATCGGAAAGTGCTTACCCAGAGAAAGCGAGAGAATCGCGCCTGCGGTGGAACGCCCGACGCCCGGTAACGCCGCGACTTCTTCAAAGGTTTCCGGGAATTTACCGCCGTGTAAGGTCGCCACTTGTTGTGCCGCTTTATGCAGGTTGCGCGCGCGGGCGTAATAGCCAAGCCCGGTCCACAAGTGGAGAACTTCGTCGAGCGGCGCATTGGCGAGATCGGTCACCGTTGGGAAGCGCGCCATAAAGCGTTCAAAATAGGGGATAACGGTCGCAACCTGAGTTTGTTGCAACATCACTTCTGAGAGCCATACTTTGTAGGGCGTCTTGTCAATTTGCCAGGGCAGCGTTTTCCGCCCGTATTTATCGTACCAGTCCAGAACCTGGGCTGAAAATTGCGACGCTTGCATGGTCACCGAATTCACTGTTGTTGGGGGCAAGATTGCAGCACAGCGACGGCAGGGTGTAAACCGGAACTTTCCGCAGCCACGGCCTTATCATGCTTGCATCCGGCAACTAACTTTGGATAATGCCCGTTTTCAGAACACTTTCACAAGCGACTAAATCTTTATGAAAAACGACGTCATCTCACCGGAATTTGATGAAAACGGCCGCCCGCTGCGCCGTATCCGTAGTTTTGTGCGCCGCCAGGGGCGACTGACCAAAGGCCAGGAACATGCGCTGGAAAACTACTGGCCGGTGATGGGCGTTGAGTTCAGCGAAGATATGCTGGATTTCCCTGCGCTTTTTGGCCGTGAAGCGCCGGTGACGCTTGAGATTGGTTTTGGCATGGGCGCGTCGCTGGTGGCAATGGCTAAAGATCGCCCCGAGCAGGACTTCCTCGGCATTGAAGTGCATTCACCGGGCGTTGGTGCGTGCCTGTCTTCTGCGCATGAAGAGGGCTTAAGCAACCTGCGCGTGATGTGTCACGATGCGGTTGAAGTGCTGCATAAAATGATTCCTGACAATTCATTGCGCATGGTGCAGCTCTTTTTCCCTGACCCGTGGCACAAAGCGCGCCATAATAAACGCCGTATCGTTCAGGTGCCGTTTGCCGAGCTGGTAAAAAGCAAACTGCAGCTGGGGGGCATATTCCATATGGCGACCGACTGGGAACCTTATGCGGAACATATGCTTGAAGTGATGTCTTCTATTGACGGTTATAAAAACCTGTCAGAGAGCAATGATTACGTACCGCGTCCGGCATCACGTCCGGTGACGAAATTTGAACAACGTGGTCATCGTCTTGGTCACGGAGTATGGGACTTAATGTTCGAGAGGGTGAAATAATGGCAAAGAACCGTAGCCGTCGTCTGCGTAAAAAAATGCACATCGACGAATTCCAGGAATTAGGATTTTCGGTGGCATGGCGATTCCCGGAAGGTACATCGGAAGAACAGATTGATAAAACCGTTGATGACTTTATTAACGAGGTTATCGAACCGAACAAACTGGCCTTTGACGGCAGCGGTTATCTGGCCTGGGAAGGTCTGATCTGCATGCAGGAAATCGGCAAATGCACCGAAGAACATCAGGCGATTGTGCGTAAGTGGCTGGAAGAACGCAAACTGGAAGAGGTACGCACCAGCGAACTTTTCGACGTTTGGTGGGACTAAGAAAGCATACGGGCGATGACAAATGCAAAACTGCCTGATGTGCTACGCTTATCAGGCCTACAAAGATGCACGATCGAGTAGGCCGGATAAGGCGTTTACGCCGCATCCGGCATGGAAAACGCGCACTTTGTTATCAATCTGGGGCCAGCAAATGCTGGCCTGATTTGTTCTTGAGGGAAGACTATGATGCGCAAAATGCTGCTGGCGGCAGCACTTTCAGTGACGGCAATGACCGCTCACGCCGACTACCAGTGCAGCGTCACGCCGCGTGACGATGTGATTGTCAGCCCGCAAACCGTGCAGGTGAAGGGCGAAAACGGCAATCTGGTGATCACGCCAGACGGCAACGTGATGTATAACGGTAAGCAATATTCCCTGAATGCCGCCCAGCGCGAGCAGGCGAAGGATTATCAGGCTGAACTACGTAGCACCCTGCCGTGGATTGATGAAGGCGCGAAAAGCCGCGTCGAGAAAGCTCGTATTGCGCTGGATAAAATTATCGTTCAGGAGATGGGCGAAAGCAGCAAAATGCGCAGCCGTCTGACCAAACTTGATGCGCAGCTGAAAGAGCAGATGAACCGCATTATCGAAACGCGCAGCGATGGCCTGACGTTTCACTATAAAGCCATTGATCAGGTTCGTGCCGAAGGCCAGCAATTAGTGAATCAGGCAATGGGCGGAATTTTACAGGACAGCATTAATGAAATGGGCGCGAAAGCGGTGCTGAAAAGCGGCGGTAACCCATTACAGAACGTGCTGGGAAGCCTGGGCGGCCTGCAATCCTCAATCCAAACCGAGTGGAAAAAGCAGGAAAAAGATTTCCAGCAGTTTGGCAAAGATGTTTGTAGCCGCGTTGTGACTCTGGAAGATAGCCGCAAAGCCCTGGTCGGGAATTTAAAATAATCCTCTATTTTAAGACGGCATAATACTTTTTTATGCCGTTTAATTCTTCGTTTTGTTACCTGCCTCTAACTTTGTAGATCTCCAAAATATATTCACGTTGTAAATTGTTTAACGTCAAATTTCCCATGCAAAGCTAAGGGATAATGCGTAGCGTTCACGTAACTGGAGGAATGAAATGGAGTTTTTCAAAAAGACGGCACTTGCCGCACTGGTTATGGGTTTTAGTGGTGCAGCATTGGCATTACCCAATATCACCATTTTAGCAACCGGCGGGACCATTGCCGGTGGTGGTGACTCCGCAACCAAATCTAACTACACAGCGGGTAAAGTTGGCGTAGAAAATCTGGTTAATGCGGTGCCGCAACTGAAGGACATTGCGAACGTTAAAGGCGAGCAGGTAGTGAATATTGGCTCCCAGGACATGAACGATGATGTCTGGCTGACACTGGCGAAAAAAATTAACACCGACTGCGATAAAACTGACGGCTTCGTCATTACCCACGGTACCGACACGATGGAAGAAACCGCTTACTTCCTCGACCTGACGGTGAAATGCGACAAACCGGTGGTGATGGTCGGTGCAATGCGCCCGTCCACGTCTATGAGCGCAGACGGTCCATTCAACCTGTATAACGCGGTAGTGACCGCAGCTGATAAAGCCTCCGCTAATCGTGGCGTACTGGTAGTGATGAACGACACCGTGCTTGATGGCCGTGATGTCACCAAAACCAACACCACCGATGTAGCGACCTTCAAGTCTGTTAACTACGGTCCTCTGGGTTACATTCACAACGGTAAGATTGACTACCAACGTACCCCGGCACGTAAGCACACCAGCGACACGCCGTTCGATGTCTCTAAGCTGAATGAACTGCCGAAAGTCGGCATTGTTTATAACTACGCTAACGCATCCGATCTTCCGGCTAAAGCACTGGTAGATGCGGGCTATGATGGCATCGTTAGCGCTGGCGTGGGTAACGGCAACCTGTATAAAACCGTATTTGACACCCTTGCAACCGCTGCGAAAAACGGCACTGCAGTAGTGCGTTCTTCCCGCGTACCGACGGGCGCTACCACTCAGGATGCCGAAGTGGATGATGCGAAATACGGCTTCGTCGCCTCCGGCATGTTGAACCCGCAAAAAGCGCGCGTTCTGCTGCAACTGGCTCTGACGCAAACTAAAGATCCGCAGCAGATCCAGCAGATCTTCAATCAGTACTAATCACTTCGCCCCGGTATCGTGCCGGGGCTTATTCACTTCAGACTCACGTCCATTGCCAATTTTTATTACCCTAATGATAATCACCGGAATAAATTATTCCGCGCGAGGGTTTTCGGGTGAAAAAGCAATGGATTGTTGGTACGGCGCTGTTTATGTTGATGACTGGTAATGTCTGGGCAGATGGTGAACCGCCAACTGAAAATATCTTAAAAGATCAATTCAAAAAGCAGTATCACGGCATTCTCAAGCTTGATGTCATCACCTTAAAAAATCTTGATGCTAAGGGTAATCAGGCCACCTGGTCAGCGGAAGGCGATGTCTCTTCCAGTGACGATCTCTATACCTGGGTCGGTCAGTTGGCAGATTACGAGCTGCTCGAACAGACCTGGACGAAAGATAAACCGGTGAAATTCTCGGCGATGTTAACCAGTAAAGGAACGCCCGCGTCTGGCTGGTCGGTGAACTTTTACTCTTTTCAGGCGGCAGCCAGCGATCGTGGGCGGGTGGTTGACGATATCAAAACGAATAATAAATATCTGATCGTGAATAGCGAAGATTTCAATTATCGCTTTAGTCAGCTTGAGTCTGCGTTGAATAACCAGAATAACTCGATTCCTGCACTGAAAAAGGATGTAAAAGCGCTTGATAAGCAAATGGTGGCGGCGCAGAAAGCAGCGGATGCATATTGGGGAAAAGATGCAAACGGTAAGCAAATGACCCGCGAAGACGCCTTTAAAAAAATTCACCAACAGCGTGATGATTTTAATAAACAGAACGATAGTGAGGCGTTCGCGGTTAAATATGACAAAGAGGTTTATCAACCGGCGATTGCGGCATGTCATAAACAGAGTGAAGAGTGTTATGAAGTGCCAATTCAGCAGAAACGAGATTTTGATATCAACGAACAACGGCGACAGACTTTTCTGCAATCACAAAAACTTAGCCGTAAATTGCAGGATGACTGGATAACGCTCGAGAAAGGGCAATATCCGTTAACGATGAAAGTTTCAGAAATAAACAGTAAAAAAGTCGCGATTTTGATGAAAATTGACGATATCAACCAGGCTAATGAACGCTGGAAAAAAGATACCGAACAACTGCGGCGCAATGGGGTGATTAAGTAA
>ENA-ORML01002732-ORML01002732.1-human-gut-metagenome-genome-assembly--contig:-NODE-2732-length-10924-cov-3.002944_pt1 | contig 10924 bp, 9 predicted proteins | sample MGYA00242103_ERZ508995 | MGnify/ENA primary metagenome ERZ508995 (study PRJEB26280, sample SAMEA2338702) | human gut metagenome | biome: human gut; feature: human-associated habitat; material: faeces...
AGTGCGGCCGCCGTAAACATCGGGAATTGAACCCGCCCGGTTATCTTTTCAGTAGCTGCCATAGCGTCAGTTCATTCCGGGGATGGTACACTGAATGACGAACGTACTCGCCTTGAACTCGTCGATGGCCGCTTTTGCCGCTGCCTCTCCGGCACCCTTCGGGTCGTAAAAGTTGTCGTATGACTTCTTCAAGTCGGCCGCCAGTTTCAACGACAGCACGGAGTAGTTGAGCTTGATTACGTTCGACTCCGTCACTTGGATATACTGGTCGTCGCCCGTGTAGACATCGACGAGATCCTGCACGGGCAGGTACTGCGGGGTGTTGTTGTTCTGGAAGAGGAACTCGATGTACTTGTCGCCGACCTTGGCCCCGGAGTAAGGCGAATTGGCCGTCACCACGGTCTTGATGGATGATCCGCGCAGCACCTGATCGAGCGGGATGTTGATCGGCACGCCGATACGGCTGCCGTTCCGCGTGAGGTAGTAGGTCGCGGCGAACCCGCTAACCGTCGGAGCTTTCTCCGTGCTGTATTCGGGCAGGGCATCTTCCATGACGATACGCCCGGTGTAAGGGACTGCCGCCGTCGTCACGGTGCCGTCGGACTTGAACGTGATGGAAGCAGTAGCGAGGAATACCGTGCGACCGCTGTCGTCCGAGGCCATGCGGATAGTATCGATCAATCCGGTGACGGCCGAAGCGGAAACCTCGGTGATGGAAACGAAACCGCTTATAGAATCTTCGATCTCCTGCACGGCGACATTTTGTGCGACCACAACGCATTTTTTATTCGCATTGATCGCCGCGACGATGTTTTTTGCGACTTGTCCCTGCGGGTTGAGTCCTCCGGTCGGCGGGTTCAGGTAGCCTTCGTAGTTGAATGTAAACACGTCCGCTTTCTCATTCCACCCTGTTTTTTCGGCATCGGTCACGAGCCGATGCGTTGCGTCGGCCGTGAGCTGGGCAAGAGAGGTGACATTGCCCCAGCCGAGCGCCGACCATGTCTTCGTGCCGTCGCCGACCTTGTATTTCAGTGGCGAACTACCCCGGATAAGTCCGTACTCGCCGTCGAGCAGGACGGGATTCGCTGCCGTCCATTCGGCTTCGGTGCCCGTTACGAATTTGATGCGGGATTTGAGCAGGATTTCCTGCAATACCGCTAAAGTTTGATTTTCTGCCATGATATTGTGTATTTAACTGTTGCTCTTCAGGTCGGCCGGGCTGTATCCGCCGAGGATCAGGCGGTCGGTTTTTTTGATGTAGTCGCCCGCGGATGCCACTGCGGGGAATCTATCGTATCGTTTCCTTGTTACAACGCCGTCGGTTCTATTTACCAGATAGTAGATTTGGTAAATTTTGATTGTTCCGTCTTCCTCCGATGTTTCGAATATTCCTGTAAATAATTGATAGCCCCCGTCTGCTTTTTGAACTTGAATAATAGATTGTTGGGGGAGTTCCGCCCTTTCTTTTATGTAGATATTCGCCGTAATGCCTTTTTCGAGCTTTTCCATAATCTTGAGGCAGGTGGCAGGATATGCAGAACTCGTGAGGTCGATAATATCGTATGAGGCATTGATTATCGTGGCAATTATCGCCTCTCCGTAGGCTGTCTGCTTAAAATTGTCTGATGGGCCAAACCAAAGGAATAGCCCTGTTTTGGCGGGGAAGCATATGCTTTTTATCTGATTTAAAAAATTATCATCGGGGATTGTCAAGGTGAGTTCCCGGCGAAGCTCTCCTTTGCACATGCGCCTGCGCGATAACGGGATGAATACTTCGAGCGAGTATTCATCAACCTGACGGCAGTCTTTGTAAACTCCGTCAATGCGGGACGCTTTGAAGTGGGTTGCTCCATCTGTAAAATAGTCGATGGTGAAATCGATTCCCGCGTCCGGAATTGCCGCTTTTACAAGAGTACCGTCACTTTGCCGTTCATAGAATGTTTCTATGTAGGTAAGGTCGGTAAGTATGTTCCAGCGTCTATACGATGTCATGGTTCTTGTTTTATGCAAAAATATTTGATTGCTGTCGCTGCGGAAAGGACAACTTTATTCCCGCCGTATTGATGGAATTTGCCAGAAATCGGTCGGGAGTTCAGGTTCCGGAAGTTCTGCCCGGTCATAATAATTGGCTTCATCTTTTTCTGACAAATGGTATTTGAAGGTGTAGCTGTTTAGGGCGGCCTCTTTGTGTTTGACTTCGTACTCCGTGACGATTATTTGTTTCCACTCCCCGTCTGCGTATAGGTAGCGATTGCTGGAGTGCAGAAACTCCTGCCATTGCCGGGCTATGCTGCTCGAACTGATGTAACCTGTGTTTTGCTGCCAGATTGATGTGTAATCGTTGCTTAATTCCGCTTCGCGGCCTTGATTGATGAACGTGTCGACCTCGCCTTCTGGAAGTAATGTCGAAAGTCCGGATGCGATTATCGTGTCGAATCCGCCGAGCGAGTTTTGGAATAAGAAACAGCGGTCTCGAAAGTTGCCCGACCGCAAAATATATCGCTGGGCGAAAGGGTAGTTCTTTGCACCTGCCGTATCGGGTTCAGAGACGGAGTTCGCTCCCAATCCGTAGATGTCGTATGCAATCGGTGTCAGTTCTTCCGAAACGCAGATATTACGCCAGAGTAGCTCGAACGAAACGTTGATCCGGACGATGCCTTCTTCGGATGCTGTGAAAATGTCCTGTGTGCGCTCGATTCCTTCGGCTGTATATAGGCGCGACTTGATTCGCAGAAATTGTGGATCTCGATTGAGTTTTACCACCGATAACCATTGCGGTTGCCATGCCGGCATGGTGACGATTTGCCCTTGCCAAGTCAGAAAGTTTCTGGCCCACCAATCCAGCCCTACTTTGCGAGGAGCTGCAACCCCGCCGGCAATGACCTGAAAACGATATGTTTTGGTTGTCGCCGTGTCGGTCAGCGTTATATACAAATATGTAAAGTCGGTAACGCCGGTTTGTCGTGGAAATTCACATTCCAGCAGGGTATGGACGATGTCCCGCAGGTTGATCGTTATCAAACTCTCTGCATCGTAATAAAGCGTCAGTTTGTCACATATAGTTGCATCATCAAGTCTTACTGTCATGTAAACACAAGTCAGGCTTGAATTTTTGTTCCTGATGATCATTTTCCCCAAATTCTCAGAAAACTGACAAATTTCGGGCTTCTCGATTATTTCGAAGGTATCTACCATTGGCTCGGCTTCTATTCTCGGACAAAAATATCTACATGACGCGCGGACTGAAAGGACATTACACTTCGACCAACTCCGCATTCGAGTGAAGGATATCGTGAGTGGTATTACCGGTTATTTCAAGGGTTTTTATCAAATAACGCACGTTGAAGACCAACACTTTGACCCAGAGGCGTAGGTTTGCAATATCTGATGCGGTCAGGTTGAGATCGACTTTAAGCATTTCTTTGTCCCGTGCCAGCCACTCCGCGTAGGGTTTATGGAATCTGTTGTACAAACCATTTTCCCCTCCAATTGCAAGGGAGTACTCGCTTCGGTCTTCGCTGCCAGCAGAAAGATCGGGAATACCGCCCTCGAAATAATATCCTTTATCCGAAAAATTATTTTTGATCAGCAAGCCGATATACACTTCTGACGGGCGATTGCCGCCTGCGGTGGGAAAATCTACAATAGGAGTTATGGCGTTCAGTCCAATTGCTTCTTCGATCGATCCGTCAGCATGTATTTGCTTTGACGGGTATACGGCCAAAGGAACGCATTTCGGACATGTGAAGTCGATCGAACAGTCGTAGTTCTGATCTTCCGAGTCGGCAGCCGGTTCCATTTTCGTAAACCCGGCTTGATGTACGATATCCAGAGTGGCTATTGGTGTCGTATATTTGTTCCATGCGGCACCGCGTCCTGAATAATAGAGCAGAGCGTCGATTTTCTTACCTGAATAGATATCCCCGGTTTGGGCCAGTCTGATATTTTTATAGTCGGGAGACACCCTGTATTTGTTGATGATGTCCTGCAGAGAATAGCTTTCGATAATCTCATCAGTTGGCTCTTGGCCCAAATCCTCTTCGTAGGACTTGGTGTAGTTGTCATCCTCGTTACGGAATGCGAGGGTATAGCCTTTCTTTTCATAGGCGGGGAGCGAATAATTGTCGCTGACTTTGGCCGTCCAGTCTACAAATTTATTGCTTGCGAGAATCGACTTGTTACTCATCAGGAAATACTTTTTCCCGGAAAAAAACAACGTGCAGCAAGGTATTTTGAGTAGACTGATAAGAAAATCGCTCAAGTCCATGTCCGGCATCGAGTCGGCAAGATCGAGCGTACATTGGGTAGGATATAACCCCGGCCGGGCACCGGGCGATGTATCTTTTACCCCGTATCGGTTGTCGTATTCGGAACTTTTGTAAAGTCCGAGGATCGCTAACATATTGAGGAGTTTTTCGAGTTCCGGTTCCCCCAGCTCTAACTCCGGAAGGATTTTATCGAGGATATAACGTACTTTGATCGCTGGGACAACATAAGGCCGGGTGGTGTAAAGCCAGTTCGCATATTTATCGACCGTTGAGCATTCTGCTTTCGTCGGCCCCGACGTCACATACTCGATCGAGGCGCTCATTGCCTTGCGCATAATCTGGGGCAGGCCGAACTCGTCATATAGTCCTTTACGGGCGTTTTCTACCATCGTCGAGAATTTGATGTCCTCAAATCCGGAGAATGGGATGTCGGTCAGCTTTCCTGTGACGATGTGGTCGAATTCAGCCCCGACGAATGAGTATTGTAAGGACTTATCGGAGTAGTCGTCATATTTCAGTTCACCCTGAAATGCGACTATGCCATTGAATAACGCCTCGCAGGCGGCAGTCTTGCGTGACGGCCGCCGCCGGATGCCGGGTGTGAATCCGAAAAATTTGCAGTTTTTAGGCGACAGTTTGAATTCAACATTCGTGGAAACGGCCACTGGCACCCTGTCATCTTCAAAGATCGGATTGTCCAGTGTAAATGTCACATCCTGATCAGGCTGTACATCGAGGATTATGCCCTCGGATCGGAATTGTATCATCGTTTTTTGCCTCCAATTTGCCCACGTTCCCGCGTGCGGTTGTACTCTTTCATTTTCGCAACGATTCCGTTCTCGCCCAGCATTGTCACGTAGGCAAGAATCGGATTCTTCAGCACGTCGCATAGACGATCGACGGCCGCGATGAATTTGCCGGCCGTGCCTGCGTCCAAAGAGGAAAGCCCCGTGTCTGTTGTGTCGAATGACGGGATATCTCCTGTTGGGCCACCGGATACGAATCCGGGTGCCGGTGTATTTTGCCGGTATACGGCATTGAAATCGAAGCTGCCGAGTGTCCCCTGTCGGCGGGCCGCTTCGATCGTGTTCAGTACGGGAATCAACGAGGGGTTATCCATTGCGGCCGCTGGAACGACATACTCCTTCCCGTTTTCCGATACCAGCACCGTCGGCGATGAGATGAAGCCGCGTTTATCCGGAGAATAACGGGCGTTGAATTTTTTGCCGTCCTGCATCCGCTCGATGACCTGACCGCCCTCTTCGGCACCGGTTGAAATAGGGGTCGAGGCAATTAATCCGACCGATGCCATACCTTGTGCGATTAGGAGAGCCGCGAAAATAGGGCCAAGAGGCCAACCCCATTCCAAAGCCTTTGTCGCACCGAGTGCCGTATTGATGATTGCCTCGGAAATGCTCATCGCCTTTTGTCGTTTTGCCTGCTTGATTTGGAGTTCCTCGGCTTTCGCATCATATTCTTCATCTGCGCGCGCTACGGCTGCATTATATTGTTCCTGCGATATCCGACCTGCATTCAGGCGGGTCTGAAGGTTCTTCTTCTTTTTGTCGTTATTCTTTTTATCTTTCTTGAGTTGGGCATTCTCGGAATTCGTCAGGAATTTATCATACATGGCATAGGCTCCCATGCATGCTTTAATTGTCATCATCATCTCCTCAAATCCGAATTTTCCATTACTCAGATTTTCCAGAAATAATTTCCAGTCGCTTTCCGACATGCCGAGCAGATCGGTACCTTGTCCCTCAAAGGAATACTTCAGATCAGCAACTTCCTCTCTCATGCTCCCAATTATTTCTTGGGCGTCCGCAAGTTGAGAGAGTAATTTTGTTTTTTCACCGGCGGACAATGATGATAAATCGATCTGAATTCCGTCGAAAATGCCGGAATCCAAAAGCGACTTTAATTGTGTCGCAAGTTGCGTGAAGTGTTCTTTGTCAAGTCGAGTTTCTTCATCCTGCTGTTGTAGGCGTAGGCGCTTTTTTTCTGCCGCCGTTCCCTGAAACTCGAATAATTCCTGCCGATGGCGTGTCTTCATGAGCTTTTTTTCCAGCTCATACTGATCCGTTTCTCGTTTCAGCCGATCGTCGATCTCGTCGAGCCGAATTTTGGTGATGTTGCGCTGGTGTGCTTTCTCCAGAGCCTCCAGTGCCGCGGCGTTGCCTGCGTACTTCTTTTTCTTCTGTTCGTAGTCGGCGTTCTCCTGCTTGATCCTGTCGGTTTCCGACTGCTGGAGAAGTTTGTTTATCTCCTCTTCTTTGGCTGCGGCCGCCTTCTTCTGTTCAAGTCGTTTGTCGGCGAGTTGGTTCTGGATTTTGAGCCGCGCTTCACCGTCATCGACATTTTTCGCAAGGCGCTTCTCCAGCGCTGCGATTTCCAGTTTCAGCAGCTCCTCGTTGAATTGGGACGCGGATACGATTTCTCCGTTCTGATATTTCTCCTTGAGCCTCAGCTTCGCAGTCAGGAACTCTTTGTCTTTTTCGAGCGACCACTTGCCCGGATCGTCCGGGTCGGTGGGCGTTGTGTTCGTGGTCGTGGAATCCTCTGTCTTGAGAGGTGTTTCGACCTTGCCGTAAATGGTGTCCAGCATCGAGAGGGCCTGCTGCCCTTCGCTCACGGTATTGCTTAATTCTGTGGTGATTTTTCGTATTGCAGTATACCGGCCGTGAGGATTCCACCTCGAACCGGTGAAGTTCATTCCCAGATTCTGCAGTTCCTTGTTAAGGTCGTAAACTGCCTGACGTTGTTTTGCAGAATCGTCTCCGGCCGCTTTTATCTTACCCGTGAAATCGACAACTGCGGCGGCGATCAATCTCTGCTTATCGGCGGTGAGCGACGATTCGTCGCCCCATTCTTTATACTTGGTCGTGATTTCGGCGATCGCCTTTTTCATGGCTGTCATCTCATCTCCGGCGATGCGTTCCGCTTCCTGCTGCCGGAATTTGAGCTTGATGTTCTTTTCCAATTCGGTGTTTACCGACTGAAGCGCGATGGCGATATCCTCGTTGGTGCTTTTCTCGGTGAGCAGCTTCGGAAGGTACTTGCCGTACCTCTCGTTGATGATCATGATCGCTTCGGCCCGTTCGCGGCTCCCGGAGGCTGCGCGGGTCGCTGCGTCCTGCAATTCGTTGAGCTTCCGTTTCTCGTTGTCGATTTCGACCGCGGCTTCGGCGGCCATGTTCCTGACCTGCTCGTGGGTTTTGAAAATCTTGTCGCTGAACAGAGTTACCGCACCGATGGCGACTGAAATTGCTGTCGCAATCCAACCCCACGGCCCGGCCTTGACGACGCTGTTGAATACCTGTGTTACCAGCGTTGCCTGCTTCGTAATGGCGATATACGCAATATGAGCTGCTCGGTAAATCACCATCGCCTTGTGTGCAGCAAACATTATGGTTTTGTAGGCTGCGACGGCCGCAACGATTGGGATAATCGCTCCTTTTGTCTGGTATAAGAATTTCACAAGACCCGTCAGCGCCTTCAGAAAGGTTACGGTGATCGAGGTTGTCGAGGTGAATGCCGGATTCAGTGTTTCGCCGAGGAGTACGGCCTGTTCATGGAGCGCTTTCTTTTGCTTTTCGTATTGGGCCGTGGCACTTTCGTTTTTGGTGTTGAACTCTTCGATGACAGATGTGCCGGTTTCGAATGCATGATTGGCGATTTCCTGCTGCCGACGCAGCTCGTCGGTATTGGCCGCCAGAACGCCCAAGACCTGCACGCTACGTTGCCCGTCGAGTTTCATCGAGTTCAGGGCGTTTACGATCGACTGCATGCCTTGTCCAGACTTGCCCATACCCTCCAAAACGCGGATAAATGCCTCGTTCATATCTTCGCCCATGAGCTTCTGAAATTCGCCGAGGCTCATCTTGGCAATTTTGGCAAAGACCTCTGTCCGCTTGTACATGGCGGTAATCACCTGCCCGTAGGAGGTGCCTGCCGTTTCGGCCTGCTGCCCCAATTTGTCAAGGGTGCCGGCGAGGCCGAGGACGGACTGAATCGAGATATTTACGTTCGGCGCCGTACCGGCCGCCCTTTTTGCGAAGTCAACGACAAAACCCTCGGCCGCCGTGGAGGCCATGCCGATTTCGTTGATTGCCGAGCCGACCTTGAGCATACTCTGTTCGATGCCGTATTGTTCTTTGAGATGGAATATATCAACGAGTTTTCCGATCTGCTGGATGGCGGCTTCGGCATTGCCGCCGAGGTCTCGGCCGAGGGCGACCCCGATTTTATCTCCGGCACGGGCGAATTCGATCAGGTTTTGCTTGCCTTCGATACCGAGTTTACCTGCGACTCGCACAATGTCAAGCAGTGAGTTGTGGGTGGTGCGGGTGTCTATCTTCTTCAGTTCTTCCGATACTTCGCGGATCTCCGTTTTTGTTGTTGAAGTGGTCTTCTGGGCATCGGTCAGAGCTTCGTCATACTCCAGAAAGGCGGCACGGGCTTTCTTGGTGCCCATGACTGCAAACGACATTGAGGCGAATCCGGCCGTGATCGCGCCGAAGAACTTGCTGAACCCGCCGGCCATCCGTTGCACGACGTTCCCCGTGTCGCGTGCTGATCCTTTGAGCGTCTTGATGCGGGCATCGACCTGCTTTAATTCAGCCCGATATTTTTCCCATTCCGTTGTGCCCGGAATCGCATTGTTGAAAACAGCGCGTAGACGCCTTTGTTCTTGTGTCAGATCAGAGATGGTCAGAGTGTCCAGCTTCATCTCGGAGCGAAGCTGCTGCATTTGCTCTTTGTTGGACTTGATGATCGCAGCATTTTTCTTATAAAATATAGCACAAAACCGATATAAAAACCAATATGGAACGCTATATTGATAGAAGAACGATGCAATTGATTTCGGTATTCTCTTTCCCTTGGGCTTTAAGTCGACGCTGTTCCTGCCGAAGCTCGAAATTTGCGTTCGCGAGATCTCTTGTTTGTCGGCTTAAATCTCCGATCCGTTTTTGGGATTCGTCACCATTTACAATGATGTTGAGTCTTAAATCTTCATCCCGAATTGCTTTTCCCATATTCCTAATCCGTCAGTTGTTGCTTGATTTCTGCAACAACATCGTCGGTCAGGCCGTACATCAACCGGGAAGCAATCGACTCGTAGTGTCCGTAAGCGAAACGGGTGTGAATCTTGCGGGCACGCCGGACGAGCTTGGAACCATAGCGCAGAACCCGCATGTCGAGGAACCGTTCTTCGATCGTGTGCTGGTAGGTCATTGTCGCCGACATCTCGCCCTGTTCGGAAACAGACATAGAACGCTCATTGACCAGTCGGCCGGTGCGGGAGTGGAGCTTCGTTGCCAGCACTGTATTCTGGTTCTTCAGCCAGCGGTTCGATTCATCGAGCAAAGTGCGCCGTATGTACTCTCCTTTGACAGTCATTTGTTGCAGTTTGCAACAAAAGTAGCCGCCCGAAGGCGGCTACAAAGGACAGGTTGAATAAGGGCTATCTGTCGGTCGGTAGGCGGAAAACTTCTTGCCGCCGTCGGTCGGCTTGCATCTTTCTTCTCTGTAGTTCGGCCCGTTCTGCGGTCAGTCGGGCAATCATTTCGCTTTGGGATTTGACCGTTTCGATCAGCTTTGAGAGAAATTCGCTCTCGATACGGGATACAGCAAGGCAGGTCTCGCCGATTTTCGTGTTTTTCATAGAGGTTTTAGCATTAAACCGTTAAACAAAATGTGGCTTCGTCTTTCCCGCTGCTAAACACCTCTACGGCTCGCCGGGGCATTAACCGCACGGCACGGGGGTACGAAACCACATAAAATTTTATACGCACAAAAAATGCCCGTATATTTCGACGGACATCATCTGCCGTAGAGATTGTTTAGCATTGCAAATATAAATAATATTTTGGAAAAAATGATTTTTAATGCAATAATTCATTGCTTGTATGTCTATACATCGCTACTGCATGCATGGGGCTGTTTCTGTTTCGTATTGCCCCCGTGTTTTAAAGCCATTCGTTCCTGATTCGTTTTCTCCGATATATTTGCTCAATAGCCAATGATAGACGTTTTGACCGCCACCCATTCCGGGCATAGTAACAACATAAGCCTGCTCGAATTCCCAGCCGAGCGATCCCATGTAATTCATTGCGTCAACCATCGAGTTAAAAGAAAGAGGCTTTCCGTCATCACCTACGAGCTTATTTCGTGAGGCCACACCACCCAGCGCATTGGTGCGCATGGCATCCTCTTGCCCAAAATCAATCCCCACGGTTACTTGAGATTTCGCAAATTTTTGCGTTCCCACGATTTCGCAGTAAACTTTCTGCTGTGCGATGACGTAGTTGCAGGCCAATACGGCCATAAACAAGAATAACAGTTTTTTCATAATTCAAGTAGGTTTAAGGTTTGCTTTACAAAGATACCCCCCCCCGCAATATTTGCAAGCGAATTATGAAAAATATGAATGCGCAACGATAAAATCTCCGATCTTCTGGACGTACTACTTTGCATGATCTACTTTTTCACCTTTGGCGAAGATGAAAGATAGCTGGCCAGCAGCCACGCGAAAAGTAAACCTATGCCTATTGCTCCGAACATATCAGATCGAGATTTGTGTTAATTTATGTCCGAGGTCGTGCAGCGCGGCCTCGATCTCCTTCGCACGTTTTTCCGAGGGCTTGGAGTACCCG
>ENA-ORML01002733-ORML01002733.1-human-gut-metagenome-genome-assembly--contig:-NODE-2733-length-10916-cov-3.606022_pt1 | contig 10916 bp, 8 predicted proteins | sample MGYA00242103_ERZ508995 | MGnify/ENA primary metagenome ERZ508995 (study PRJEB26280, sample SAMEA2338702) | human gut metagenome | biome: human gut; feature: human-associated habitat; material: faeces...
TGGAACGGACCCGCCGGCGAAGAGGAGCGTGCACAGACACGGTTCCGCGTGGATTATGATGCGGCGCCCATGATGCTGACGCTGGAAAGACTGCTCAGAGAGGCCGGCGTTTCCATATGGTACGATACACGGCTGTGCGCAGCGCAAAGCAGGGAAGGAAAGCTCAGCCATGTCATCGTGGAAAACAAGAGCGGACGGCTGGCGATTGCCGCGCAGGCATTTGTGGATGCGACAGGTGATGCCGACCTGTGTTTCCTGGCGGGAGAGCGAACGGAATCCTATTTGGAAAACCGGAGAAGCGGCTGGTACTTTTCCATGCGCGAGGGGGAAAGCGCGCATCTGCACCCCCTCACCGATCCGCTGAAGGGCCCCTGTCCACCGGGAAGCCGGTTTTACCGGCTCAGTGGGTCAGAGGTGAGCGCCTATGTTGAGGATATGCACGACATGATCCACGCCCACGCCTCCGGGCAGGAGGGCGCGGCTCCTTTTCTGATTCCGGCGCTTCCACTGATGCGCATGACCCGCCGCCTCTGCGGTCTGGAAACGCTGACGCGGGCCGACCTGGGTTGCTGGCGGGACGATGCCGTCGCCATGACGGGAGACTGGCGTGGCCCGGCCCCTGTATATACCATAGGAACGAGCCACCTGATGGGCTCGACATCCAATCTGTTTGCGGCGGGACGGTGTATCAGCGCCGCTGGAGATGCGTGGGATGTAACCCGGGTTATCCCGACCTGTGCGGCCACTGGGCAGGCGGCCGGCACAATGGCCGCTCTGCTTGCACTCACGGGGAAGCTGGATGCACAGCAGTTGCGCGGGCAGCTTCTTCACGATGGGGTTATCCTTGACCCGTCCCTGACGTCAACAAAAGGGAGAAAACAGGCATGAACATTTTTGTATGCATCAAACAGGTGCCTTCGACCAACAAGGTGGAAGTCGACGAAAAGACCGGGGTGCTGAAGCGCGACGGTGTGGCAAGCAAAATGAACCCCTATGATCTCTATGCGCTGGAGACGGCGCTGCGGCTCAAGGAAAAACACGGCGGCAAAATTACGGTGGGAACCATGGGACCGCCGCAGGCACAGGCCGTGGTACGGGAAGCCTACATGATGGGCGCGGACGAAGGCTATGTGTTTTCGGACCGCCGGCTGGGCGGAGCGGATGTGTTGGCGACCAGCTATACGCTTTCTCAAGCCATTCGCAGCGTGGGCGATTTTGACCTTATCCTATGCGGCAGGCAGACCACCGACGGGGATACGGCTCAGGTCGGACCGGCGATTGCCGAGCATTTGGGCATTCCCCACGCGGCATGGGTTGGACGCTTGGAAGCGGTGGGGGACGGGGTGGACGCCGAGCAGCATTTGCAGGATGTAATTGAAACCGTCCATATGCCTTTCCCTTGCCTTGTAACGGTGGAGCAGGATATCTGCATGCCACGCCTGCCTTCGCTCAAAACAGCCCGCGAAACGGCTCAGCGTGTGGTACATATTCAGGGACTGGACAGTTTTCTGGATACCGATCCCGATCATTACGGGCTGACCGGCAGCCCGACGCAGGTGGAACGCATCTTTCCGCCCCAGAGCGAAGTGGAGCATGAGATATGGGAGGATGCCCAGGCGCCCAAAAGGCTGTACACACAGCTGAAAAAGTGGAAGTTTATCTGACTGGAAGGAGGAAACAGCTGTGGCACAAATCGCCATTTTACAGCGCAAATGTACAGGATGCGGCCTGTGTCAAAGCAATTGCCCATTTGGCGCCATTGATATGACGGAGCAGGGGCCCGAGCTCAATGCCGCCTGCAAGGTATGCGGCATCTGCGTCAAGAGCTGTCCTCAAAAGGCCATCGTGCGGCTGGAAACCAAGTCTGTTTCCGTGGACAAAAGCGGCTGGAACGATATCCTCGTGTTTGCCGAGTTCAGCGGCAACCGCCTGCATCCTGTGAGTCTGGAACTGATCGGAAAGGCGCGCACACTGGCCAAGGCCGTGCCGGGCTTTAAGGTGAGGGCGGTGCTGGTGGGCAATGGCGTAAGCGCATGCGCCGAGGAGCTTCGGCATTATGGCGTTGCGGAAATTGCCGTATACGACGACCCTGCGCTGGGCTACTTCCGGGCAGACGCATATGCAGCCTGCGTTGAGGACTATATCCGCAGCTGCCGCCCAAGCGTGGTGCTGGTGGGAGCAACGGCGCTGGGACGCAGCCTTGCCCCCAGAATTGCCACCCGCTTTCATACAGGGCTCACGGCGGATTGCACAAAGCTGGAACTGAGGGAAAATACGGACCTGGTGCAGATCCGCCCCGCGTTCGGGGGAAACATTATGGCCCAGATTGTCACGCCGAACACCCGCCCTCAGTTCGCCACCGTTCGCTATAAAGTGATGGACGCGCCCATACGGGAAGCCGCAGCCGCCGGAAATGTGCTTGCGCGCAGGCTGCCGGCAGGCGTGAAGGCATCCAGAGCAAACCTTGTGAGCGCCTTTCCCGTTCCACCGCGCAAAACGATCTCCGATGCGGAGATATTGGTGGTGGGCGGACGCGGCCTTCGCAAGGAAAGCGACCTTTCGCTTGTTCAGGAGCTGGCGGAACTGCTGGGTGGGGATTGGGCGGTCACGCGCCCCCTGGTTGAGAAGGGATGGGCCGGGAATGACCGGCAAATCGGCCTTTCGGGGCGCACGGTGCGCCCGCGTCTCATCATCACCTGCGGCGTGAGCGGCGCTATTCAGTTTACAGCATGCATGAACGCCTCGGAGCACATTGTGGCCATCAACACCGACCGGACAGCACCGATTTTTGAAACGGCTCATGTTGCCATTGTCGGCGATCTGTATGACACCATCCCTGTGCTGATCAATGAGCTGAAGGAGGCGCGAGCATGAAGACGTTTGCCAAAGTGACGGGGGAGGACCTGGCTTTCTTTGAAAGCATCCTGCCCGGACGCGTCTTTTCCGGCGGGAACGTTTCAAGCGATTATGAACATGATGAAATGACCATCTATGGCCTCTATGCGCCCGCAGCCGTGCTCCTGGCACAGAACACGGATGAAATCAGCGCCGTGCTTCGCTACTGCTGTCAAAAGGGGATAGCGGTTACGCCGCGCGGCGCGGGCACAGGTTTGTGCGGGGGATGCGTGGCGGTCCGGGGCGGGATTGTGCTTTCCACCGAACGCATGAAACGGGTTTTGGAAGTGGATGAAAAGAATATGACCGCCACGGTGGAACCGGGCGTGCTGCTGATGGAATTTCCCAAGGCGCTGGAGGGAACGGGGCTGTTCTATCCGCCCGATCCCGGAGAAAAGACGGCCACCATGGGCGGAAACGCCATGACCAATGCGGGCGGCATGCGTGCCGTGCGCTATGGCGTAACGCGGGATTACGTGCTGGGGATGGAAGTGGTTTTATCCAGCGGGGAAATCCTCACTTTGGGCGGAAAGAATGTGAAAACTTCCAGCGGATACAGCCTGATTGATCTGCTGGTGGGCAGCGAGGGAACGCTTGGAATCCTGACAAAGCTCACCGTAAAGCTGATTCCTGAGCCGAAGGCCAATATAAGCCTGCTGATTCCCTTTGACGATCTGGATACCTGCATCGGCGCGGTACCGGCGGTGCTGGGCTGCGGATGCGAGCCGACGGCCGTAGAGTTTATGGAGCGCGAGGTCATCGCCTGCGCGGAAACCTATCTCGGCAAACAGTTCCCTGATGCCAGTGCGGACGCCTATCTGCTGGTACGTCTGGACGGTGCCAGCGTGGAAGCGCTCAGGCCTGCGATGGACCGGCTGACGGACCTTGCGCTGAGCATAGGCGCCAGGGATGTGCTGCTGGCCGATACGGATGAGCGAAAGGAAAGCATCTGGAATGCGCGGGGGGCTTTTTTGGAAGCGATTAAGAACAGCACAACCATGATGGATGAATGTGATGTGGTGGTACCGCGTGAACGCATTGCGGACTTTGTGCGTCAAAGCGGGCAGATCGGCAGGGAAGCGGGTGTGCGCATCTGCTCCTTCGGGCACGCGGGGGATGGAAACCTGCACATCTATGTATGCAAGGATGCAATGGAGGACCAGGCGTGGGCGAAGGCGCAGGAGCAGGTGATGGACCGGCTTTATGCGGCGGCTCGCAACCTGGGCGGGGAAGTATCGGGCGAGCATGGGATTGGACATGCCAAGCGGGAATTTCTCAGGGAAAGCCTGGGCGAAACGCAAATGGCCCTGATGCGCGGCATCAAGTCCGTCTTCGATCCCGCGGGCATTCTCAATCCCGGCAAGGTTCTCTGAGCGCAGATACGTGGAAAGAGAGGGGAAAGCGGATGAAGTATCTGATAGGGGTGGACTTCGGCGGAAGCTCGTCCAAGGCAACGCTGCTTGGAGAGGATGGGCGCGTATATGCGACAGCCGTGCGGGAATATCCAACCTATTATCCGCGCAACGGCTGGGCAGAGCAGGACGCGCAGGACAGCTATGACGCGGCTGTAAGCAACATCCGCGATCTTTTGCAGCAAACGGGCGCAGCTCCCGGCGATATTGCCGCTTTGGCGCTGGATGCAGCGACGCATACCGCGGTGCTGCTGGGAGCGGACGACCGGCCCGTGCGCCGCGCCATCTACTGGACGGATATCCGTTCTACGGCGCAGGCGGAAGAACTGAAAGAAACCTATGGCGAGGAAATCATCCGGGAAAGCTATAACAGCGTATCAAGCCTGTGGACGCTGCCGCAGCTGCGCTGGCTTGCGCAAAACGAACCGGACACGCTCAAGAAAACCAGGAAACTCATGGCCATGAAGGACTATGTGCGCTTTCGGATGACCGGCGATTATGTGACCGACGGCATTGAAGCCATGGGTTTTCTTCTGCTGGATGCAAAACAGAACAAATGGTCGCCGCTGCTGTGCAGCCTGGCAGACATTGATCCCGATATTCTGCCGCCTATCGTAGACCCGATGACCAGCCTTTCTCCTCTGTGCAGGCAGGCCCAGGCCGATACCGGCCTGACGGACGCAACCCTCGTGATTGCCGGCGCAACGGATACCTCCATGGAGGTCTATGCGGCAGGGGCAATCCATCCCGGCCAGGCCACGGTGAAACTGGCAACCGCCGGCCGCATATGCCCCATTACGGACCATGCATTGGTAGATCCGCGGCTGGTCACCTACCGCCATGTGATCAACGGCCTATGGTATCCCGGTACAGCGACCAAAAGCTGCGCCGCAAGCAATCGCTGGTTCCGTGACACCTTTGGGGGTGATTTCAACACCTTGAGCGCGGAGGCTGCATCCGTGCCGCGCGGATGCGAGGGGCTGTTTTTCCATCCGTATCTTCAGGGGGAAATTACGCCGTATCTGGATGATAAGCTGCGCGCCAGCTTCGTCGGCGCATCAGGCGCGCATACCCGGGCGCATTTCAACCGGGCTGTGCTGGAGGGCGTAGCGTATTCAATGAAGGACTGCTACGAAACCCTTCGCGAACTCAACGCGGCCCCCAGCGAAGCCGTAGCCATCGGGGGAGGAATCAAAAGCGCGCTCTGGCGGCAGATTTTGGCCGATATGCTGGGAATTCCGCTTGCAACCGTGGAAAACGTGGACAGCTCATTGGGCAGCGCGATGCTGGCAGGCGTTGCGGCAGGCGTTTTCTGCGACCACAAGGACGCGGTTGCGCACTGCGTGCGTGTAACGGGCAAGACCTTGCCAGATCCGGAGGGTCAGGCTTTTTACCAGCGGGGATTCCAAATTTACCGGGACATTCAACGGGCCCTTGCGCCGGTTTATCATGAGATGTAAGGGGAGAAATACATGCGCATTCTGGTGTGCGTCAAACAGGTGCCGGATGCGGCTGAAGTCCGTCTCAATGAGGATTTTACGATTCAGCGCGAGGGAGCCGCACATAGGATGAACCCGGCGGACGAAAGCGCGCTGGAACTGGGCCTCTCCCTTCGGGATACGCACGGGGGAAGGGTTACGGTGCTGACAATGGGCCCTGCGCAGGCGGCGGGGATGCTGCGCGAAACCATCTCCCGCGGCGCGGACAGCGCGCTGCTTTTGAACAGCCCCGCCTTTGCGGGCAGCGATACGCTGGCCACGGCGCGTGCTCTGAAAGCTGCCGCGGAAACCCTGGGCGGCTTTGACCTTATTCTCTGCGGCAGGCGCGCGGCGGATGGCGAAACGGGGCAGGTGGGTCCCATGCTGGCCTCGATGCTCAATATCGCGTGCGTGAGCAATGCGCTGGATATGCAAATGGCGGATGGCTCTGCCGAGGTTACGCAGCTTTTGGAAAACGGCGTTCAGATATGGAGGGGCGATCTGCCGCTGGTTGTTACGCTATGCGAATGGAGCCACCGGCTGCGGCTGCCGGGATTGGTTGGCTTGAGCGCGGCGGCTCGTGCGGAGATTCAAACAATGGGTCCGGAGGAGATCGGTCTGCCCCGGGAAAAATGCGGCGCACAGGGATCGCCGACGCGGGTGATCCACGTTAGCGCGCGGCCTGTGGGTGCGCGCCCGTGCCGTCAACTGAAAACGGTCGAGGAGCTGCTGGAGGTGATGCCATGACGATTGTGGTCGTGTGTGTTGCGGATTCGGCGGCGGAACTGGTTGCCAAGGCCAGGAGCCTGTCGGCGAAAGCGTGCGTGACAGCGCTGTGTGAGGACGATTCCTGTCCGTGCGCCGGTGAAGATCGCATCGTGCGGATCGGCAGGGTTGCGGACGATTGTGCGCAGGGTACCCGCATCGCGCAGGCATTGAAGGTGATTCAACCTGATATCGGCCTGTTTCCGGCAACGATTCGGGGCCGGTTTCTCTCAGCGTGGGTTGCGGCAAAGCTGGAGACGGGCTTGACCGCCGACTGCACGGAACTGGCCCTCACACCGGAGGGGAGGCTCTTGCAGACACGGCCTGCATTCGGAGGCAGCCTGACGGCGGATATTGTGTGCGCCGTGCACCGCCCCCAGCTGGCGAGCGTGCGCCCCGGCGTATTTGGCCAGCCGCCGCCCGGCGAAAGGCCCGAGGCGGTGCGTATGGATTTGCCCGAAACGGTTGGCCTGCTCACGCCCCTTCGCTTTCTTCCATCCGAGAGCGGCATCGCGCTGCAATCGGCACGGGTGATTGTAACGGGCGGAAAAGGGGTCGGCGGCAAACGGGGCTTTGAAAAGCTGCAAGAGCTGGCCAGGCTGTTAGGCGGCATGGTTGGCGCGACGCGGGGAGCCGTTGATGCAGGATGGATATCCTATTCACACCAGATCGGTCAGACCGGCGTCACCGTTCGCCCTGAATGGTATCTGTGTTTTGGAGTGAGCGGCATGATACAGCATGTGGCCGGCATGAGCGCGGCAAAGAAGGTGATCGCCGTCAATTCAGACCGCAGCGCGCCCATCTTCCGCTGCGCTGACTATGGCTTTGTAGGCGATTGGGAAGCTGTTGCAGACCAGATGATAAAACACCTTAAGGAAAGGAAGGAGAAACCGTGAATTACAAAAAGACCTATGTACCTAAAAAAGGCTATACCCCGCTGTGCGAAATTGGAAAATGCTCACTCAAAGAGCTCGAATTCGGCATCATTGAACTGTCCGATGGTGAAACCCTTGACTTCGATACCCGCGACCGGGAAACCGCTTTCATCATCCTGAGCGGCAAGGCGGACTTTCAGGCCAATGGCGTGGGGTATGGTAGCGTAGGAAGCCGCCGCAATGTGTTTGAAAGCCCCAAAGCCGAATGCTTTTATGCTCCGCGGGACTGCAAGGTGCAGATCCACAGCCCGTGGAATGTGAAAATTGCCGTATGCGCCACGCCGGTTGCCGAAAAAACCGAGCCGCAGGTCATTCATCAGGATGCCGTGCGGGTGGTGCGCCTGGGAGAAAAGCCCTGGGAACGCGATACCAGCTTTATTGTAGATGGCTCGACCAACGCAAAAAAGCTGACCATCGGAGAAGCCTACATTACGCCTGGCAACTGGGCCGGCTTTCCGCCACACAAACACGATGTGGACAATATGCCTTCGGAGGGAATTCTGGAAGAAATCTACTATTTCCTCTTTGATCCCCAACAGGGGTTTGGCGTGCAATGCCTTTACACCTCCGATGGTGAAATCGACGAGGCGTATCGCGTAAAAAACGATGAGCTGGTAGAGTTTCCCCGCGGCTACCATACCACCGTGGGCGCGCCGGGATACAACACCTATTTCCTGTGGCTTATGGCCGGCGAGCATCAGGGGTTCTACCGCTCCAACGATCCGGACCATGCTTGGGTAGCAGCCGTGGAAAACCTCCTGAAAAAACGTTGATTTGCCCTGCAATCCGACCAGGATTGCAGGAGGAGGGGCGATGTTCTCCAGAAAGCGGCAGGGCAACCTGGTGATAACCGCGATTTAAAGGCGGCCGTAGCGCGCGTGAGAGCATGCTCCCCCTCTGTTTTCCAGCGATCCTGCGCAAACAGAAAGCAGAACAGAACTTCATCATAATCGAAAAAGCCGGGCCAACCAGGCTCCGGTTTTTTCTCATGTCAAGAAAAACGGAGGAAGAAGCAGCAGTGTCCGGGCTGGAAAACAGCATGATTACCGCAAGGATCGGTGATTGTCACCGTTCCCGTAGTTTTGGTTTTTCACAAACTGGTTTGCGGCCTCTGATAAGAATGAAGTCAGTCCGCAATGAAAACACCCCATCTCGGTTATGCAGCGCAGGCGCTAAGAGACCACAACAGAAAATTGCATTAGCCCAAAAAACAGGAGGGTTGTTTGCTCCAGTAGCCAAGGTTTTTCTTCAATCCAATGATTTTAAAATCAAAATATTGACATTAGAAGAAAACAATATTAATATACTGATAAAAGTTTGCATATCGCCCCACATTCTTTGTAAGGTCAGCTGTGGTGATCACGACTGTAAGGAAAACCCCTCATGCCTGATCAGGTGATCGGAAGAATTTGCAAACAAATGGAATCCTGCGCTGTTCAGGCGTATACCTTGAAAGCCGGTGGAGAGTCCTATTCTCTGACTGGTGCCAGCTCGAATCAATTCTATTGTTTGAGAGAGTAGGGAATATGATGAAAAGGTTTTGCTGTTGGATCTTGATACTCTGCATGGTTTGCAGCTTCAGTGCCGCAATGGCGGAAGATGAATGGACGTGTGAAAACTGTGGCAGCGAGCGCTGGGAAATTTCTGCTCGAATTGCGGCAGCAGCAGGCCAGATGAAACGTGGACTTGTATCAACTGTGGCAGGGAAAACCAGGGAAATTTCTGCTCGAATTGCGGCGCCGCAAAACCGGAGGGGGAAATGTGGCAGTGCCCGGTCTGCGGCGAATATGCGACAGGCGGTTCCTGCGCCAATTGCGAGGCAAACGGCCTCAACGGCGACATGCTGACGTATTATTACGCCCGGTCCGTATATCAGGATCTTGACATCCCGTATCTTACCAATTTCATGAGATGGCGGGACGGCGCGGAGGAAACCTCGGCTCTGGCTGTTTTCGTGCGTGATCCCGGTTCGGATGAGGTGGGAATGTTCACAGACGCGGGCATCGTTTCGGATGGATGCGACTACACCTGGCAGTGCGGGGAAAACCGGTATTCTGTCACGCTGGGTTCTTTGAACGCCGTGGAGGGAGGCCCGCAGATTGTCAGCTTCACGCCCGATGATGGCGATGCGATGGCCGCAATGCTGGAATCGACGGATATTCCCTATGCGGCCGCGCCGCACGACGGGGAAGAGCTGACGCTGTGCTATTATGTTCTTGACAAGGCCGCGGAGGCTCTGCGCAAGCCTCCTGCCCGGTCACAGTGGATCGCTATCAGGACTTCGGCCAATACCAGGAGATTCTTTTCTCCTTCCAAGGCGAAAACGGAGGCCTCACGGCCGGCGGCGCGGACGACCTGTACCACGGCATCCGCGGGGCGCTTGTAAACGGGGAAGGCTGCCTCTGCGGCGTTCTCCTTGACGGTTATGGCGCGATATCCTTCCTTCCGCTTGACGATGAAACCTTTTACGGAAGCGCGGAGAACAGCCCGGAAGAGGCTGATTTTGAAATGTACGCCGAGCTTGCCTATACCTTCGACGCAACCGCGCCGGAAGGGCTGGACTGGGACAATCTGGGCGGCTGGAGCGATCGCAACCGCGCTTTCATGTCCCTTTACATGATTTATTCGATGATAAACGAACCGTCCTATTCGGGCGATGTGGCGTTTGACTGGGAAAACATGTACAGCGGAACGATGGTGTTTCAGAGCGGGCACGAGGAATTCGTCCTGTTTGCCGTGGATGGAAACGATGTGCTCATGCTCGAGTGGTTCACCGGATCGTCATACGGAGACGCGCTCTACTGCTACCGCCTGACCGGCGCCGATCCGTCCGACATACCCGCGGCCATCACGAGCTTCGCTCAGTTGCAGGCGAGCGCGGGCGCAACGCTGAACCTGACCCGGAACAGCTATGAGCTGATGGAGGAATATGCGGCCCTTCTCTTTGGCGGAGAGACCGCTGACAGCCAAACCCAGACCGTTCCGCTGACCCTGCATGAATACAGCGAAGCGGTGCTGGGCACCTACATCGGCTATGACAGCATTTCATTCAATGATGCGGGACAGATTCAGTACACGTACCGCAAATACAACCGTGACGGAGATATTCAGGGCGCAAGGAACCTGTGCGACAGCTATGCGGATTATCTGGAGCATGAGTGCGGTTTTACGCGCGCGCACGAGGGAAACAAGGGCAACTATCATTATGAATATGTCCTGCGCAAAGCGGCGGGCGATGCTCAGTATGAGATCACGCTGGATTTCTGGCGCTCCGGCAGCGTCATGGGCGGCGAGATCACAGCCGCGTATAACGACGCCTTTGCCGCGTTGTACCCTGAACTGACCGGGAACAGCGCGTCAACCGGCTCCTCGGACGGAAAGCAACAGTGCGGGTACTGCTTTGGCAGCGGAAACTGCACCGCATGCGGCGG
>ENA-ORML01002736-ORML01002736.1-human-gut-metagenome-genome-assembly--contig:-NODE-2736-length-10893-cov-9.093191_pt1 | contig 10893 bp, 9 predicted proteins | sample MGYA00242103_ERZ508995 | MGnify/ENA primary metagenome ERZ508995 (study PRJEB26280, sample SAMEA2338702) | human gut metagenome | biome: human gut; feature: human-associated habitat; material: faeces...
TTCCGGCGTACAGAGCCTGCCGCAGACCTTGCAGGTAAATGTGTCGTGACAGGCGCGGGTCTTAGACAGCCCCGCATAAGAAACCAACGCCCGCAGGCAGCGCCTTTTCGCCCCCTGGCTTCGCAGTTTTTCCTTGCGTTACACAAAGCAGCGCTACGGAAAACTGCTTGTCAGGAACGAAAAAACATCTGTCTGCGGCGCTGCGCGAAAAAGCCCGCCGGAAGCTTCCGACGGACTTTTTTATTGTTTTCTTATGCGGTCCTGCCTTTGCAGATAGTCTCGTTTTTCATGCGCGTGATTCTCACGAATCTATAAAAGTTCACATTGCAAGAACCAAATGATCGTTTAGCAGTTCGACCGATTCAGGATCTGGAGTCGTCCACCGACTCATACTCGGCGTCAACAGCCTCGTCCTCCACATCGTCGTTCGGGTTTTCATAGCCGCCCGCCGGGCGGTAGGGGCCGCTCCCATTCGTCACGCCAAGCTCGTCGAGCAGGCGCTCCAGCCGGTCGGCGGCGGAGAGCATTTCATCCGTATTTTTCGACTTGACTGCTTTGCGGACGGCCTTTTCGGCCTCGCTCACGCGGGCCTTATCCTCGCGGCTGACAGTTTTCCCGGCGCCGGTGGCGCGATAGAGCAGCTGCTCACAGCGGTCACGCACCGTCGCCTCCGCGCGCAGGCGCTCGTCCTCTGCCGCATACTGCTGCGCATCGCGCACCGCGCGGTCGATCTCGGCCTGCGACATGTTGGAGGTCGCGGTAATGGTGATCTGCTGCGCCTTGCCGGTGTCGAGATCCTTTGCCGAGACGTTCACGATGCCGTTCGCGTCGATGGAGAACGTCACCTCGATCTGCGGGACACCGCGCGGTGCGCGGCGGATGCCGGTGAGCTGGAAGCGGCCAAGCTCCTTGTTCTGGCTGGCCATCGGGCGTTCGCCCTGCAAAACATGCACGTCCACGGAGCTTTGGAAGCTCGAGGCGGTGGTGAAGATCTGGCTCTTGCGGATGGGAAGCGTCGTATTGCGTTCGATCACGCGCGTACACACGCCGCCGAGCGTCTCGATGCCGAGCGACAGCGGCGTCACATCGAGCAGAAGCAGGCCCTTGACGCTGCCGGAGAGGACGCCGCCCTGCAAGCACGCGCCCATGGCGACGCATTCGTCGGGATTGATGCCCTTGAAGGGAAGCGTGCCGGTGATGGACTGGACAAGATCCTGCACGGCGGGAATGCGGCTCGAGCCGCCGACCATCAGCACCTTGCTGATCTGGGAGATGCGGACACCGGAGTCGTTGATGGCCTGATTGACCGGCTCACGGGTCGCCTGCACCAGATGGTAGGTGAGGTCGTTGAACTTTGCCCGCGTCAACGGGATCTCCATATGCAGCGGGCCGCTCTTGCCGACGGTGATATACGGCAGGCTGACCGTTGTTGCGGTCATGGCCGAAAGCTCGATCTTGGCCTTTTCCGCGGCCTCGCGCAGACGCTGCATGGCCGCCGGGTCGCGGCTCAGATCGACCTTGTTTTCGTTTTTGAATTCCCGGACCAGATAGTCCACGATGCACTGGTCAAAATCGTCGCCGCCAAGGTGATTGTTGCCGGCGGTGGCCAGCACCTCGATCACACCGGAGGAGATGTCCAGAATGGACACGTCGAATGTGCCGCCGCCAAGGTCATAGACCATGATCTTCTGCGGCTCCTCGCGGTCAACGCCGTAGGCCAGCGCCGCTGCGGTCGGCTCATTGATGATGCGCTGGACGTTGAGTCCGGCGATGCGGCCTGCGTCCTTCGTGGCCTGACGCTGGGCGTCGGTGAAGTAGGCGGGGACGGTAATGACGGCGTCCGTGACCGGCTCGCCGAGATAGCTCTCCGCATCCCGCTTGAGCTTTTGCAGGATCATTGCGGAGATCTCCTGCGGCGTATATTTGTGGCCGTCGATGTTCAGCCTGTAATTGGTGCCCATCTGACGCTTGATGGAGGTCACCGTGCGGTCGTGATTCGTGACCGCCTGACGCTTGGCAAGGCTTCCAACCATACGCTCACCGGTCTTGGAGAAGCCGACGACGGACGGCGTCGTTCTGCCGCCCTCGGCATTGGGAATGATGACCGGCTCGCCGCCCTCCATGACGGCGACGCAGGAATTGGTGGTGCCAAGGTCAATGCCAATGATCTTTGACATGAAAATGCCTCCTGAAACCTCTAATTTGCCACGACCACTCTGGCGTGGCGGATGATCTCTTCATCCATGGTGAAGCCCGTCCGGACGACCCCAACGATCTCATCCTCGCGGTACTGCGGGTCGGTGATGTGCTCGACTGCCTCATGATAGGCCGGATTGAAGCAACGGTGCAGGCTGTCCATCGGCTGCACCTTCATGGACGCGAGAATGGCAAGCAGATTCTGCATCACCATTTCAATGCCGCGGCGGTACGCCTCGTCCTGACAGGGCTGACGGAGCGCGCTCGAGATCGTCGTAAAGCGGCAGAAAATTCAGCACCGCGCGGCGTGTTGCGGCGTCGTTTGCCTGCTCCAGCTCCAGCGCGGTGCGGCGGCGATAGTTCCGGTATTCCGCTTCCAGTTCCTCAAGAAGCGGGTCTTTAGCTGCCTGCTGCGGCTGCCTTTTCTGAAACAACTTCATGACGGCCTCCTAGTTCCGCGAGCCATTCTGGCCCGTGGTCTGTGTCCAGGTGTAGGAGGCGTTTTCGCTCGTGTAGCCGTCGGAATAGGCGCTTCCGGAGCCGTCGGTGTAGCCATAGTAATACGACGGATAATAGCGTCGGACGGAGCAGCTTCCGAGCATGGAAAGCAGGAACTGGATGATGAGCCAGATCATGACGATCTTGCCGAGCACACCCAGCGGACTGTGCCGCGGACGGCGGTAGTTCCACTGATACTGCTGCCGGTTCGGGTCGTCATTGCTGCTCCAGTAGTAATAATAGGTATTCTGATTCGGATCGGAGGAGTCCTCCTCGCTGCCGCTCTGGCTCCCGTAGAAGCCGAACGGATCGAAGGGGTTATAATAGCCCTGATTCTGCGGCCCGTTCTGATACGCCTGACGCGCCTGCTGCTGGGCGCGCTGCTGTGCCTGCTGCTGACGGTAGGCCTGCGGATTTTTCAGCAGGTCATACGCTTCGTTGATCTCGTTCATCTTCTGCGCGGCCTGCGCGTCGCCGGGATTCAGATCCGGGTGATATTTCTTGGCAAGGCGGCGATACGCCTGCCGGATCTCGTCCTCGCTTGCGTCCCGCGAGACGCCCAAAATCTGATAAGGGTCGTTGACCATGCCTTCACTTCCTTTTCCGCCTTTGATCCTTTAACAGAACTCATTATACATATTTTTTCCCGTTATTTGTGAATCATTTTGAAACTTTGTGGAAAAAAATCTGCCCCGGCGGAGTTTTTTCCGCCGGGACAGAGAATTTTGAGAAAGACGGCGTTCAGTGATCCAGCCGCCGGAGGATCTCGCAGAGGTAATCCCACGTCCGCCGGACGGAGGCGATGCTCATGCGCTCATGCACCGTGTGGATATCCAGAAGATCGGGGCCGAAGCTGACGGCGTCGAGTCCGGGAAGCTTGTCGGCAAACAGACCGCATTCCAGTCCTGCGTGGATGGCCTCGACCTTCGGCTCGCGGCCATAGAGGTCGCGGAACGCGGCGACCATCGTCTCGCGCAGCGCGGATTCGCGCCGGTACTGCCAGCCGGGGTAATCGCCGGTCGGACGGACACTGCCGCCGAGGCGGGCGCAGAGCGCCTCCATCCGCGCGTAGAGCATTTCCTTCTGGGAGCCGACGGAGCTGCGGATCGAGCTGCACGCGCGAAGGCCTTTTTCATCGGCCTCCAGCACGCCGAGGTTGCAGGAGGTCTGCACAAGGCCCGGAATGTCCATGCTCATGGCGTAAATGCCGTTCGGCACCAGCGTCAGGAAGTCCAGCACGCGGGCCGTCGTTTCCTCCGTCATGGCGCTTTCAGCATTGCCGCAGCGCTCCGCGCAGAGGCGCGCATCCGGATCGGAGACGGAGAATTCGTTTTTCAGCGCGGCTTCGAACGCAGCGGCCTCCGCCGCGACATCCGTTCCCTCTGGGACGGCGAACAGCGCCGTTGTGGAGAGCGGGATGGCGTTGTCCTTCTGACCGCCTGCGACCGAGACCAGGCGCAGCTCCGGCGCAGCCTTCCACAGGCGGCGGAGGAAGCGGCCCATCAGAATGTTGGAGTTTCCGCGCTCCTTCTGGATCTCCACGCCGGAGTGGCCGCCCTTGAGGCCGGCCAGCGTCACGCGCCAGCACGCCAGCGCGCAGGGCGCGGCCTGCACCGGAAGCTCCATGTTTGCCCGGACGCCTCCGGCGCAGCTCACCGTCAGAATGCCTTCGTCCTCTGAGTCGATGTTCAGAAGGCGGCGGCCCTGAAGCGGGGCCGGATCAAGGAAGGCCGCGCCGTCCATGCCGACCTCCTCGTCGATGGTAAAGACCGCTTCGATGGGCGGGTGCGGAAGCTCCTTGCTGTCCAGCACGGCCAGCGCCATGGCGACGGCAATGCCGTCGTCGCCGCCAAGCGTTGTGCCCTTTGCGTACACATAGTCGCCGTCAATCTGCAGGTCGAGCGGATCCTTTGTGAAATCGATCGGGCTGTCGGGCGTTTTTTCCGCCACCATGTCGAGATGACCCTGAAGGATCACGGTCGGAGCGTTTTCATAGCCCGGCGTACCGCCCTTCCAGATGATGATATTGTTCACGGCGTCCTGCACGCAGCGCAGACCGCGTTCCTGTGCAAAGCGGACGCAGTAATCGCTGATGGCCTTGGTGTTGCCGGAGCCGTGCGGGATCCGGCAAAGATCCTCAAAGAAGCAGAATACGGAGCGCGGCTCCAGCTTTTCCAGTACGCGCATAGAAAAAACCTCCTGAATATGTAATGAGAATGCCTGCAAAGCCCTCCCGTCCGGGAAGGCCTTGCAGGAGAAGCGACGGGTTTATTGCAGCCTCTCAAAGTCCGCTGCGCCGTGCTTGCACAGCGGGCAGACGATGTCGGGCGGAAGCTCCTCACCCTCGTAGACCCAGCCGCAGATCTTGCAGACCCAGCCGGTCTGCTTCTGGAGCACGGCGGGCTTCGGCTTGACGTTCGCAAAATAGTAGGCGTAGGTCATGGAGGGGACGTTCGAGAGCAGCTTGGCCTCCGTAACGTCGGCGATGAAGAGCGTATGCGTTTCAAATTCCACGGTCTGCGTGACCTTCGCGCTGAGAAAGGCGGAGGTGCAGTACGGGATATAATATATGCCGTTGGTCGAACGCGCCATGCCCTGAACGCCCGCGAATTTGTCCGTGTTCCGGCCGGACTGGAAGCCGTAGTGCTGGAACAGCGCGAACGGCGCGTCGTTTGAAAGGACGGAGACGTTGAACTCGCCGGTCTTTACGATCATGTCGTGCGTGAGATTCGCCTTGTTGACTGCGATGGAAATGCGCTTGGGCGAATCGGTCAGCTGCGTGACGGTGTTGATGATGCAGCCGTTGTCCTTCGCACCGTCGCGGGCCGTCAGGACGAACAGGCCGTAGGAGAGCGAGAACATCGCGTTCTGCTCCACGAGGCCCGCGGGCTTTTCCTGCGCAGGAACGGGCTTCTGCGCAGGCATCGATGCGACCAGCGCGTCAGCCAGCGCCTCCATCTGCGCAAGCTGATCCTCCTTGAGGGAGGAACGGATGCTGACGCCCTCGTCGAGGATGGTGCAGTTCTTGAGCTTCTGGAACTCGGCGCGCATCAGACCTGCCGCCGTCGGCGCCCAGGAGCCGTTCTCCACCAGCGCAATGGTGCGGTTTTGCAGATTGTGGTGGACGATGTCGTGGACGAGGTTTTCCATGTTCACGAACATGCCCGCGTTATAGGTCGTGGAGAGGAACACCAGATGGCTGGCGCGGAAGCATTCGGAGACGATATAGCTCGGGTGCGTTGCGGAAACATCGTAGACCTTGACGTTGCGGACGCCCTTGTCGGCCAGCATCCCGGCGAGGATATTCGCCGCGTTTTCGGTGTTGCCGTAGACGGAGGCATAGGCAATCACAATGGCGGTCTCCTCGGGCTGATACGTCGCCCAATGGACGTATTTGTCCAGGAACCACGCGATATCCTTCCGCCAGACCGGGCCGTGCAGCGGGCAGATGGTCTCAATTTCAATGGCGGCCGCCTTTTTAAGCAGCGCCTGCACCTGCGTGCCGTATTTGCCGACGATGTTGGTGTAATACCGCCGTGCGTCGGCCAGATACTCCGTCTTGAAGTTGACCTCGTCGGCATAGAGGTTGCCGTTCAGCGCGCCGAAGGTGCCAAAGGCATCGGCGGAGAAGAGCGTTTTGGTCGTTGCGTCGTAGCTGACCATGGCCTCTGGCCAGTGGACCATCGGCGCCATGACGAAGGCGAAGGTATGCCGTCCTGTGCAGAGCGTGTCCATCTCCTTGACGATCACAGCGCGGCTGTCGATGTCGAAGGTGAAGAAATTCCGGATCATCGTGACGGTCTTGGCGTTGCAGACGATCTTGACCTCCGGGTAGCGCAGCACCAGATCCTGCAAAACGGCGCAGTGATCCGGCTCCATGTGATTGACGATCACATAATCGAGCTTCCGGCCGTTCAGAACGTGCGCAACGTTCTCGAAAAACAGATCAGCGATGGAGCGGTCCACGGTATCGAGCAGAACGGTCTTTTCATCCAGCAGCAGATAGGCGTTGTAGCTCACGCCGTTCGGGATGGGGTAAACGTTCTCAAAAAGGGCGAGTCTGCGGTCGCTTCCGCCGACCCAGTAGAGATCGTCCGTCATTTTCTTGATACAGTACATGGCGTACCTCCTAATTAATAATAATTATTCTTATTATTATAATAACATATACCTGTGCAAATTACAACTTCTTTTTGCGCTGCTTTTCCGGCTTTTTTTCGTCCGCAGGCGTGCCGGGACGGCGATGGAGAAATTCGTTGAAGGTCTCGATGCGTTCGCTCAGAGGCTTGGGCGCAGCCAAACGGAAGAAGCCGGCCCGGCTCTGCATTTTGAGCTGGAATTTCTGAAGATCGACGGATTCATAGAGCGTCTTGTCGATCTCACCTGCGCGGCGGCGGATCTGCGTGCCGAGATGGAGCGAGAACGCGCAGTCGATCACGAACACGCCGAAGCAGATGCCGACGATGAAGGAGAACAGCGGATGCAGCGTAAACCACTCCACCAGATGCAGCAGCCTCGGATAGAGCAGGAAGTAGTACAGCGCCGAAAGCACGCCCCAGAAGAACGTGAACAGCGGGCAGATGATGCCTTGAATATTGCCCCAGCAGTGGGAATAGTCCCACAGACGGATGCCCATGACATGGATGCTCAGCAGGCCGACCAGATACTCGATCAGCGTCATGACGAGCGCCATGATGAAGAACATCACGAAATAATAGCCGACGCTGCCGGAAAAGCTGCCGAAAACGGCGTCTTCGACCAGCGACATACCGAACAGGACGACGGTGCCGATGCCGTACAGCGGCACGCACGGCCCGAACAGAAAGCCGGGATTCAGCCACTTATGCTCCGGGTTGGAGCCGGAAAAGAACTTGCGGAACAGCAGCTCCAGCACCCATCCGGCGCAGGCGCCGAAGAAAAACAGAAATACGATATCCAGAAAGATCTGATATTTTGACATAAGCTTCCCTCCTGCGCTCAGTTTACCATGACGGCGGGAACTTTGCAAGGGAGGACGGAAGAATTGGACAGCGGAGGGGATCATCCGAAACGCCCGGCGGCGGTTGCTTTTTATCCGGCTTCCTGTATAATAAAGAATATCAGAATATCCACAGGAGGCTGTCATGAAAAAGACACTCAAAATCATCGGAATCGTACTGCTGGCTGTGCTCGTCCTTGCGGGCAGCTATGTGGCCTATGTGTTCGCGGCCTACCACCGCATCGAGGACAATCAGAAGCTTGCCGTGGTCTCCGGACAGACGCAGACGGCGCGGGCAGGGGAGACGTACCGTATCGCCTGCTGGAACATCGGCTTCGGCGCGTATGAGGACGATTACAGCTTCTTCATGGACGGCGGCACGGAATCGTGGGCATGGTCCGAGGAGCGCCTGCTTCAGAATCTCGACGAGATCGGCGCGGTGATCGAATCGCTGGACTCGGACATCACGCTTTTGCAGGAGGTCGATTTTGATTCCACGCGGACGTATCATGTGAACGAGGCGGACCTTCTGCGCAATTATCACGGTCTGGAAGCGGATACTGACAGCGTTTTTGCCGTCAATTATGATTCCCCGTTCCTGTTTTACCCATTCGTTCGCCCGCATGGCGCGTCGCGCTCCGGGCTGCTGACCGTCTCGTCGCTGACGGTGGAGAGCGCGCTCCGGCGGAGCCTTCCGGTCGAGACCGGCTTTACCAAGCTCCTTGACCTCGACCGCTGCTACAGCGTCACGCGCATTCCGGTCGACAACGGAAAAACGCTCTGCCTGTACGACCTGCACCTGTCCGCCTATACCTCCGACGGAAAGATCGCCGACGAGCAGCTGGAGATGCTGCTTGCGGATATGCAGCAGGAATATGAGAACGGAAACTATGTCGTCGGCGGCGGAGACTTCAACAAGGATCTGCTCGGAAACAGCGGCGAGATCTTCGGCGTTTCGACCGAGGGCTATACCTGGGCGCAGCCAATCAAAACGGAGCTTTTCGAGGGGAAAAACCTGACGCTGGTCGCGCCGCTGGATGAAAACGACCCGCAGCCGTCGTGCCGCAACGCCGACGCGCCGTATCATGAGGGACAGCTCCTTCTGACCGTGGACGGCTTTCTCGTTTCCGACAATGTGACGGTCACGGGCAGCCTTGTTTACGATACGGGCTTTGCCTATTCCGACCATCAGCCGGTCGTGATGACCTTTACGCTGGAGCCGTAACAACGATTTATGAATTCTGAAACGGGGTGAGTGCATGGAAGATATCCGGGCAAAGCGCGAGGCATCATTCGCGCAGGCAGCTGCGGGATTGGACGAGAAGGCGCGCAGCATGCTGCACGATATGCTGTTTAACGATCCGTTTTATTATGGTGATATAGAGTGGAGCGGCGAAAACGGCGTGGATCTGGTATTGGAGAGCCCGGGCTGCGAAAGCTACCGGCGCCATCTGACGCTCTGTAATGCCTCCGGCCTTCCGGAGGGGGACTATGTGTGGCTCTGCTTTGAGGATGGAGAGCTGCTGCGGGATGGGAAGGACTATATCCTGACCGGACAGACGTCGCCGGAAGTGGAGGGCGAACAGACTCCGTTTGCCATCCGGTTTTCGGATGCGAAGGCTGTGTCCCACGTTTACCGTGCGGGACTGTCGGCGGCCTATGGAAGAGCGTGGGACGTACTGTGGGGCGCTGCGGAGCAGATCCTGTACCGCGCGGATGCGGAAGGGCCGCTGAACGAAAAGGAACGGGCGCTGCTGCCGCTCCTGCGGGAGATCTACCAGCTGAAGCCATGGGCCTTTGAAAAGCTGACGGGAAGGTTTCCGCTTTTGAAGGAGCGGGCCGCCCGCTTCGGATACCGGGGCCTTGTGCGCAGCATCGAGAAGCTGGAAGCGGGCTTCTTCGGAAAATGGAAGCAGGTCCGCTTCAACCAGCTGACGCTGACGATAAACCGGCTGGAATATGAGCCGCTCTGGCGGGAGCTTTTTGAACAGATCACGGACTCACAGGCGGAATACCCATCGTGTACGGAGGCGGAGTGCTCTCCGAAGCTGCTGAAAAGGGTGCGCGATGCGGTCGAACGGCGTTTGCATTCTTACGGCTACAGCGGGACATACCCGGACTTTTACAAAAGGGAGCCGCTGCGCGGCATTCACCATACTGTGCTCACACCGTATTTTCAGGACTATATCGTCGGCTTGCATAAGAACACGGCATACCGTATCCACTGTCGGGAGTCGTATTGCGGCGAGCTGAGGCTGGCACTGCTCAGCGGGACGGAGCTGCTGAGAAGAGGCGAGGAGATGGGCGACATCTATTCCTGCATGTTCCACGCTAACGGCCGCCGCCTCCTTCGGGAAACGGAGTGGAGCATATCGATGGACGACGCGGCCTCCCTTTCGAAGCTGGAGCGTCAGCTGCGGATCGCCGTCAAGCGGGCGGAGCTGAAAAATCTCGACAAGGACGAGCAGGAAAAGTCTGCGTCCTGCCAGCTGAAGCCGCCGAAGAAAATGCTGCGGCCGCTGCTTTGGCTCAGCGGCCTTTGGACGGTGATGTGGTTTGCACTGTTCATGCCGCTGGCGTCTCTTGGATTTGCGCTGATGACAGGAGACATAAGAAATTTTACAGAAATTCTTACGGATCCGATTTGGCTCCCGTTTTTTCCGGGCACTTGGCTGGCGATGTTCCTTTTGATGCTGCTTTGTCAAAAGCTCGCCAGATCCGCCAACAGGAAAAAGTGACCGCCCGCATATCGAAAGCCAGCGTCCGGCAGCATCCGCTGCCGGACGCTTTTCTCTGCTCAGCGCAGAATTTTTTCCCTTCGCCGCAAGGCGACGGGATTCTGCCGCCCTCCTGTGCCACAATGGGCAAAAAAGGAGGCCGTACCAATGAAATTTTCTTACATCCGAAGATTTGCAGCCGCCGTGCTTCTGCTGGCCCTGCTGGCAGGACAGGCTTTTGCCGCCGGCGAGGTCTTTCATCCGGCGTATCTGGGCGGCTTTCCGGACGGCACCATCCGCCCGGAGGCGGCGCTCACCCGTGAACAGCTGGCGCAGGCGCTCTACCGCCTGATCCCTGAGGATCGCCGCGCCGGGCTTGACGCGCCGACCTGCTTCTGCGATGTGCCGCCGTCGCGCTGGTCGTATACGGCGATCACGGCGACGGTGAATCTCGGCGTGCTCTACGGCACGCAGGACGGCGCGTTCTCTCCGGAGGGCGGCGTG
>ENA-ORML01002738-ORML01002738.1-human-gut-metagenome-genome-assembly--contig:-NODE-2738-length-10889-cov-11.981170_pt1 | contig 10889 bp, 9 predicted proteins | sample MGYA00242103_ERZ508995 | MGnify/ENA primary metagenome ERZ508995 (study PRJEB26280, sample SAMEA2338702) | human gut metagenome | biome: human gut; feature: human-associated habitat; material: faeces...
AGCTCATCGTCGGCGACAAGTGCATGGGGATGCTGGAGGCCGTGGGCGAGGTGTTTCCAGACGCCAAATATCAGCGCTGCACGGTGCATTTCTACCGCAATGTTTTCTCTGTTGTGCCCAAATCCAAGGTTAAAATTGTGGCAAAAATGCTCAAGGCGATCCACGCCCAGGAGAGTAAGAAGGCGTCCCGCGAGAAGGCAAAGGCTGTGGTCGCCGAGCTGCGCGCCATGAAGCTGAAGGAGGCTGCCAAGAAGGTCGAGGACGGCATTGAAGAGACGCTGACCTACTGCGATTTTCCCAGCGAGCATTGGACGCGCATCCGTACCAACAACGTGATCGAGCGGCTGAACCGTGAGATCCGCCGGCGGACGCGGGTGGTGGGGACGTTCCCTGACGGCAACTCCGCCCTGATGCTGGTCTGCGCGAGGCTGCGCCATGTGGCGGGCACCCAGTGGGGCAACAAGAAATACATGAACATGAAGCACTTGGAGGCGGCTCTGGACGACGCCTCTATTGCCGGTTGACTTCACTCAGCCGGAGTCTGCAAACAAATTTGCGCATAAATCTTGACGGGACCTTGTGCCATCCGCGATACCAATGAACATATCGGCCAGCTCATTCTGCTCCAATTGGAACTGATATCCATTCCATTTGAGTAGCAGTTGCGTGACCATGGCGCCAATTCGCTTATTGCCATCGATAAATGCGTGATTGGACGCTAACCCAAACCCAATACGAGCGATTTTCTCTATGTCAGTTGGAAAAAGATCTTCTCCTCCAAATGATTGAAGGGGTGCGGCAATAGCCGCTTCTAATCCAGCACGATCACGCAGACCATCAATGCCACCAGAAACTTGAATGATACGGCTATGAATCGCTACGACATCTTCTGCTGTAACCCAAATCATTCTGCCATCCTCTTATAGTCAGAAGCGAACTCGCTCAATAGTTGATCGGTGTCCGCCAGCATTTTTTCGCGGCTCACAGCTGTTACAGGCTCCTGAATCGTGACAGCAAAAGGCATGCCTTTTGCTCGAACAAAGGCATTGGCAAAAATATTAAAGGCAGTAGAAGTTGACATGCCCAGTGCATCACAGATGGCTGCCATTTGCGCTTTCACTTCAGAATCAATGCGAAAAGTCATGTTGGAATCCATGTTCAAGCCTCCTTTGCACTACAATAATACTACATAATATGTGCATTGTCAATCCGGTCGTTTCTTGATGATGGTCGGATGCGGCTGATCCAAAGGGAATTGATTATTCGACATAGTTCGATTATATCACAGAACGGCGACAACAGTGTGGCGCGGTTTTCCTTTTTTACTCATTATGATCGATTTGTTGCATTTTCGACCGTTAATCCGTAAGACTTACCAGAATGGAGGTATGTCTATGTATCCGCGCACGATTATTGACTCACTATCGGCAGTTCCTAACAGAGATCAACTCACGCATAAAGATCTACACGCACATTTCAGCACTGGTCAATCGATTCTTCTTTCTGGTTCTGGGAGAGATAAGAAGTACGGGTACCGCAATGGTATCCAGACGGATCTTGGAGACATCAGGAACGATGTCTGGCTCGATTTGGTGCGTGAGCTCATTGTCCGGAGCCACGAAGAAGACTTGTTCGATAAACTCCTGGAGTGGGAGAAGGAGCACACCTATTGGTTAAAGACGAAAGCAGAACTGGAGCATTACACGCTTGAGCTCTACGCTGCAAGGATCTTTGACAACCCGAAATGGGTTGACTATGAAGCTTTTGCCAAGCACTATGGCTACCAGCCGCAGTCCTATGAGGGGTAAACGACTCAATGCATCGGATATACATGAAAACGGCAATGCCACATTGGCACTGCCGTTTTCTTATTGCCTTTTTTCAGTTCACGGTCTATTGACTACGCCAACAAAGAGTGGAAGTCCATCTGCACCAGTAATGGCGAATAAGAACGGTCGATCCAATACGAAGTCCATTTCCTCTTCAGGTGGCGCCGCAGCACCAGCCATCATCATGACGGTATATGCCGCTGCGGTAACCCCCTCTTCATCGATGGCAACGCGGGCTGCATGGTCGGCTTTGGAAAGGAATATCTCTGCAACTTTCGAAGTCATGGGACTGAAATCGGCCACCGTGGCATCGAATACACCGGTAATACCCAGCGCATTCAGGCCATCACGCAGGTCAAGATCAGAGACAACATCAAATTTGGGAACGGACATATTCACGATCAGGTGCTTGCTGTTCTCCCAGTTTCCATTGCTGTTTAGGAACTCAATCGTTTGCTCATCGGCAAGCAGATCATCCATAGCCACGCCATCATCAGGCAGGAGGAACCACATTTTGCCGCTGCCCTCCAGGCTCAGAGCAACAGCGCCGAACTGATCTGCCCAGTAATAGGTGTTGCTGCCGCCCTTGTGCATGAAGTCGCACTCCACGGTCTCTCCATCAGCACTGAACAGATGGAACAGGCCCTTTTCCGTTCCGGCCTCATTGAACTCACTGTGCCACTTGGCTCGGTAGTAGATGGTAGAGGCCAAAGCCATAACGGTCTCGGGGTCCATCGACAGGCCATCGGCCTGCGCTTCCAGCAGTCCTCCGGTCTGCTCATTGATCCAGTCCCGCAAGGCCTGATTAAATTCCTCGCTGCCCATCTCACCACGGAAGGAGGACGCATAGTAATTCTTTGCCAGACTGTCCATTGTGGACTGGTTGAAATTTACGGACTCATTCAGCCACAGGGAGTTTGCCAGAATGCTTGTCACGGCGCCGTCATTGCTGTAATTGGCGTTCCAAACACTGGCCGCCTGGGAGCGCAGAGCCTCAATGCTTTCACTTCCTAGAAGGTCAAGGATCTGCTGGCGGCTTTCACTGTCCGTCACCTCTGCCAGCATGGCGAGGGCCATGTAAACACTCAGAGGAGAGTATACCTTGTTCTCCCCGTTGGAATTGCTGAGAAACTCTTGGATTGAACTGGCGAAGAACGGTTCCAGACCGTCTGCATAGCCTTCTGGCTGACTGCATTGGGCCTTTCTGTCCGACTGCCAGGCGTCATAGACCACATCAAAGCCATCGCTGTCAAACTCACCGGTCTTTTCATCAAAATACTCCATCTCGTTTGGGTAGGGAGCCATCTCCGGATAGCTAGCCAGTGCCAGAGCATAGGCCGATGCGGAGTTGTTTGGTTTCTTTTCGTCCATATTGGTATCTCCTGCGCAGCCTATCATAGAAATCAGGCAAGCCGCTGCGAGGCATAGCGCTACAATTCGTTTCATACTGCGTACCCTCCTTAGTCTACGATGGTGTCTGTGCAGATTACCTGCGTTATGATTTCCATAGCAGTCTCGCCGTAGCGTGACCACCAGCTATTTACACCCTGGGTCGTTGCCACAAAGTTGCCTTTGCTGGCAGGGTAACTGATAAAGTTCCAGATAGCACCGCCATCGTAGGTGCCCATGGAACCATTTCCAAATTCCTTCATTGACAATCCGGTGCCACAGACGCCGAATGTAGGCCAATATTGGAAATCGATCCATCCATCTTCACCAGCGGGTCGGAAACTGACGCCATAGCTCATGCCATCGGCACTGTATTCCTCAACCTTGTATTCCCAACCAGAAAGAAGCGGCACACTGACGCCAAATCCGCCGTGTTCGTAGGAAACATTACTTGTGTCAGCGGCGTCCACGAGATCAAAGCCTGCATAATAGGTTTTGGTGTCATAATCACCGGTACCCCGGAAATCCATAACCGATTTGCTGATCCGGTAGGAACCTGCGGGAAGCTCTCCGTACAGGCGGCTCCAATTCACTTCCCATTCTGTTTCCGCATTGTTAGGGATCATCCATGCTTCTGACGTCCAGGCAAGCTCATACTCCATAGGAAGCAGCTCGACCGCAACCCACTCGCCATCCTGCAGCATTTCGAGTCCGTAGTAACTGCCGGTCTGCAGCTCACCGGTTGGTTCTCCATCTTGCTGCGTACAAACAATGGTCAATCCAGACGGGGTAATATTCTTTGCAGTAAGCTTCACTCCCCAGGGATCCTGATAGGCGCTTATCGACGGAGTACGACTGATACCAACAAGACCGGATATTGCCGGAGTGCGTTCGCTCTGTTTTCCATTGATCCAAACCTTGTCGGTGGCCTTGATCACATCGCCCATCTGCACTTCAAGGAATAGATGCCACTGAGCCATATCCTCTGTTCCTGCCTCAGGGACCTTACGGTCAATCGTAATGTCCCACCCATCCAATGCACCGTTCTCAATACGGTGACGACGCACATCTGTAATCTCATGCCGAATTGATCCGCTGCCTTCCTGCAGTACGATCAGAACAAGATTCTGCCGTTCAAAATAGGCGTTATCATATTTGTCGCAGGCATCCAAAAAGCCGATTGTGCTGTCGGAGTAGACTGTCTCTCTTCGTTCCAGACTATAAATGTCCTTGTATGCCTCGTAATAGGCTTCCAATTCCGCTCTGGAACTGATCACGGTGTGGTAAGGATAGCCATCTTCAGGTCCGCCATTGGTCCGGATGTACTGCGCCTCAAAAGCGTATGCTCCCGGTTCAGGCGTCACGGAATCTGGATCAGCTTCATTTCCTACAATGGTCCATCCGAGTTCCGTAAGCTCTTCTATGACCTGTTCCGGAATATCGGCCTGCGTACCGTCTTCCAATTTCACACACCAATACGCACCGGTCCTGCCTGGATAGGTTTCCGCAATCCCATCGTGGAAGATCAAAATCTTATCGCCGGTCCCCAAGCCAGAGAACAGACCTTCCTTATCCTTTCGGTTGCTCATGATAATGGGTGAGTTTCCATCGATGAACATATACGATCCGTTGTCCGCTACTAAGCAGCGTCCGACAGAGAAACTCATGGAGTGATTTATCATATACCAAAGGCCACCCGCACAAAGTAGCAGTATGACTCCTACCACACAGAGGGGAATAACCCATTTCTTTTTCTGTTTCATATCAGCAGCCTCCTTTTCATATCAGACATGAATCCCTTATTGATATAGACGCAAAAATAGGGAAAATGTTCCCTTGTGATGCGATTTAGAGAGTTGCCGGAACAAGTGAGTAGCATAATCGAAGTCAAAGGCAACCTCACGATCGTCACTTTGCTTCATCACTCATTATACGACCATCGACAAAACCCTACAACCCACCTAAGTTCCTGTGCATACCAAAACGGCAATACCTGCTTGGTATTGCCGTTTTGGTATTAACTCTTCAGCTGTCTATCCTTTGCAAAGGCCATCAGCGCCTCATGCTCGTTGGGGATCTGCTCATCCAAGACTGCATCCAGGCATTCCTGCAGCACACGGCCAATGGTCGGTCCCTGAAAGCCCAATGTCATCATATCATGTCCATTAACTGCCAAGTTCTTGAGTGTGAAGCAGCTCTCTTCCTGCAGGATCTCATTGATCATTTGCGATACTTCCTCAAAGATTGCGATCCGGTGTCTGCAGATGGCCGATTGACCAAGCGTATCTGCCTTGTGCAGCTCGATCAGTTGCCGGGTAGCATCCTCACCGTGCTTGCTCAAAAGCCGTTTGATTGGCTTCCTGTCGGCCGTGATGGGCATGTCATGATAGCGAACGAGTCTTACAATTTGTTCTTTGCTGGCGTTATCGAAGCGAAGTCTACTGAGGATACTCTCCGCCATTGAAGTACTCTGATCCGAGTGCCCGAAGAAGTGGCCAATGCCATCCTCGGCGAGCGAGAAACAGGAAGGCTTCCCAATGTCATGCAGCAGGGCTGCCCAACGAAGCACCGGTTCAGGGGTGATACTTTCAATGACCGCGATGGTATGGTCCCAGACATCCTTGTCATGATGTGGATTATGCTGCGGAAAGCCAAACATGGGTGTGAGCTCCGGGATCGGGACGGCCAGCACATCGGCGAAGTCCCGCAGAACACCTGCCGCGCCCTGAGCGCAGAGCATTTTGGTAAGCTCAACCAGAATGCGCTCCGCAGCGATACCTTTGAGCAAGTGCTTGTTCCTGTGGATGGCCGCTGCCGTGGCAGCTTCGATCGTCATGCCATACACGGAGGCGAAGCGAAGGGCTCTGAGCATTCTCAGGCCATCTTCCTGGAATCTCCGATCTGGATCTCCCACGCAGCGGACAAGGTCGCCGGCAATGTCCGCCTTGCCTCCTACGAAGTCAACAACACCTGTCCTGGGGTTGTAGGCCAGAGCGTTCATGGTGAAGTCCCGGCGCTCAAGATCGTCCTTCAGGCTGCGGGTAAAGCTGACTGAGTCCGGATGCCGATGGTCGGAGTAGTCCCCGTCAACGCGATAGGTCGTGATTTCTAGAGGCTCTTGGTCGATCACAACAGTTACAGTCCCATGCTTCAAGCCAGTCTCAATCAGGTGGTGGCCTGTAAAGATCTCCTCCACCTGCTCTGGGAGCGCGTTGGTGGTGATGTCCCAATCCTTCGCAGGACTGTTGTCACGCACATAATCACGCACTGCGCCACCAACAAGGTACGCCTCATAGCCGGCCGCTTCAAGCATCTCAAATGCTGTATTCACTTGTGGTGGCAATTTCATCATAAGATCACATCTCCAGTGCGGCGAGGAACAGCGCATTGAGTTCCTCCCAGTCCTTCGTGATTTCTCTCGGATACTGCTCCACCAGAGCACGCACCTCTGCAATGCTCCGATCCATGTAAGCGTTGAGGATATCGATTCTCGGGATCATCTTCACCTCAGGGGAGTTCATCTTCAGATCAAGCAGCTTCGCAACGGTTTTCTCCAGGTAGTCCGGAAGCTGGCTCGCCGCCAGTTCAGAAAAGAGCATTGGGGGCGGAGTACCTTTTTCAAGGATCCACCGGCAAGCAAGGATTGGCCGCAGTACATAGAAGTACTTCTTGGCCTTCACCATGTCGCCGCGCAGGTATTCTCGATAGTTTCCTTCCGCCATCTGCAGATAGTGCCAAAGGCCACTCTTGGACGAGAAGTAGCGCCGCATGACGGGCTTAAACGCCTCAGTGAAGTCAGTGGTCTGATACACGATGGGAGAGGAAAACCACTCAAATACGGTGGGGTTGGATTTATGGAGCAACTTCAGTGTCTTGTCCACATCCCAACCGTTGATGTCCAGAACACCATTGATGGGCAGCTCGATCACATCACGGACCCGGTTGAGCCTGAGATAGCTCTCTCTGGGGCGCACATAAATGAAGCGCACATCATAGTCGCTGTCCGGAGAAGCAAAGCCCCAAGCACGGCTACCGGACTCCACGGCCAAAAGGATGCGGCAGTTCTCCCGCTGCTCGATTTCATGAAGCTTTTCTTTGATCAATGCTTCCACGGTCAACACCGCCTTTCATCATTGTATTTCAGTCTGCTGCCTTAAAGTTATAGACAGGACGGATCCGCTCAATAATCTCCGCAGTAGGGCCGATTTGAGCGACGATCTCCTCCATGCTCTTATAGGCCATGGGAGACTCGTCCAGCGTGTCGGGCACAACACAGGTGGTGTAGATACCCTCCATTTCCTTCTGGAACTCCTCCATGGACAGAGCATTGAAGGCCGCCTTGCGGCTCATCAGCCGGCCGGCGCCATGAGGTGCGGAGCAATTCCAATCCTCGTTGCCCTTGCCGCTGCAGATCAGGCTACCGTCACGCATGTTGATGGGGATCAGCAGCTTCTCGCCGGCCTTGGCGGAGACAGAGCCCTTACGCAGGATCATGGCGTCCGTATCAATATAGTTGTGGATGGTGGTGAAGGTCTCCACCGCCGTGAAGCCCATGCCAGTCATGATAACATCCACCATGGCCTTGCGGTTGAGCATGGCGAACTGCTGTGTCAGCTTCATATCGTGGATATAGTCCTCGAACAGCTTACCCTCCACATAGGCCAGATCTTTGGGGATATTCAGCTCGTGCTCCTTCTTGAGCGCCTTGATGGTCTTCTGGATCTCCTGGAACCGGCCCTCGGCCTTCAGCTGGTCAATGGCGGCTTGAACTTGATGCTGGGCGCCGCCCCAAAGGGCACGCCGACCCTCATTCTGGTAGTGCTCAGCCACCTCGGTGCCCAGATGACGGCTGCCAGAGTGGACCACCAGGAACAACCGGCCATCCTCCGCGCGATCCACCTCAATGAAGTGGTTGCCGCCACCCAAAGAGCCGATGCTGCGCATGGCCCGGTTGAGATTGACTTGATCTGTGCAGCGGAGGTGAGTCAGATCGATCTCAGCGTTCAGTGCATGAGGAATGTCTCGAACCTCACGGCCATAGGGGATCTCCCTGCGGATTAGGGCGTCCAGCTTCTCAAAGTCGACCTCCCGCTCACGAAGCTCAACAGTCTCCATACCGCAGCCGATATCGACGCCAACCATACCGGGCACGATCTTGTCCTGGATGGTCATGGTGGTACCGATGGTACAGCCCTTGCCAGCGTGGACATCGGGCATGATCCGGATCTTGCAGCCGGCAAACTCGGCCTGATCGCAAACGGTCTGGATCTGCTTGCGGGCTGCCTCCTCCAACTCGGGGGTGTAACAGACCGCAGTATTATATAAACCTTGAATCGTAATCATAACGATCTCCCTTTCCTTCATACTCTTTATTTTACGGTTCATCTCTGCCAACAGCAACACTTTTGTTGGGAAAGAAAAAGCAGGAGGCGATAACATACCTGCTATCACCTCCTGCGTCAGCTCTATTATGCCACAATCGCCGCGTAACGCTCGGAACCCAGAACATCCACCATGAAGGCATAGGGGGAAAGAATGCCGGCTTTCAGCATGGAGAAGATTCGGGGATTACAGCCGGATACCAGCGCAACGCCCTGGTCGTTGATCTTGACGGGCTGCTGCTGATTACGGCTTGCCACATTCCAGAACATCACCTCGGGCAGCTGGTAGCCATGTTCCTCGAAGAGCCGCTGCGCATACTCGAAGTTGGTCAAGGAGCAATCTTCAGTACAGTAGTCGAACTCCATATCGGAGATAATGAAGATCTTGGCAGGCATATCCTTCTGGGGCACACGGTTCTTCACGGCAGTCTTGAGGATCAACTCAAACACACGCTGGATATTGGTGTTGGCGACCTCGTTGAACTGGTGACAGTACCGCACCTTTTCGTAGATATCCTTGCCCTTAATCTCCACCAGCTTGGGATTCTCAGAGAATGTGATGAAGTGGTTTTGGAATGCGCCGGTGTTGCGCTCGGCATAGTAGATACCAAGAGACAGCGCCACAGTGGCGGGGATGGGATCAGCACCACCGTACATGGAGCCGGAGCCATCAATGACGACCAGAGCGTTCTCACCGCCAGTGAAATCCTCCTGCGCATTCCATGTGACGTCGATCGTCTTCCGTTCTTCCGCTCTGAAGTCTCTTTTGAAAATTGGCGTGATGATCTCGTAAGGAGTCAGTGTGGCAGTATGAATCTGCTCAGCGCCCTCTGAAACTCGCTCCATAAAGGCGGCATATCGCTCACCGTCATTGCCCATAAATGCCTTACGATACTTGAACATTGCCTTGGATGGCTGCTTGGCGTAATCAAACGTGTAGTCCTTCACACGAAGCTTGTTTTCGATGATGCTGATTTTTGCACGCAATGCACTGAGAGTCTTGCGATATTGTGCGTCGTTCATATTGAGCGCACGAGCAATGCGCTTCGCCTGTCGGATCGTACCCTCATTGGAGGCATTGACCGATGGCAGCCACTTAGCCAGCAAAGATACCGTATCCCCCGCCTCCAATGCTGCGCAGTCGCTTTCCAACTGCGTTTTGATAAGAGAGAGAACCTTATTCTCGCAGGAGGTTCCCATCAGGGTCAGGAGATCATCATAACGGCCATACTCAGCAATATAGGAAAGGTTCTTTTCCAGCGACTGCGGCTCATTGGCCGCAAGCCACTTAATAATGGTACGGAAGACTCGGCGCTCACCAATGCCGCCACGGATATCTCTCGCGAAAAACAGCATTTTCTTAGCAAGATCGGCATTTTCCACATATGCGCGAAGGAATCGATTTGTGATCTCCTCGTCACTCTCCCTACGGAGCGCACCGATGGTTGCGAACAGATCCAGACATTCCGATTGAGTGGACAGATATGTAACCGCTCCATTTTCCGTATGGGTCAGATTCGCTTCATTCTTCAGATACTGCAGCATAATGATCCCTCCTAACACGATTGCAGTATAATAAGACAAGGCCCGGTTCCAAGAGGAACTGCAAATTTCAGCGTAGTAACGCCGTGGTCAAAACTTCCCTGACAAGAGTGCTTTTTGCTGTACGGGCCTTTCACAAGATGCCATCATGGTCACAAGAGAGTTACAATTACTGTCGGATACATGTTGTGTTGCTGTTGGCATCTTTCTCTGCAAAACAAGGCACCATGTGAAGTGGGAATCGAACCCACGAACGACGGCCTCAAACCGTCTGCTATAACCATCTTAGCTATTCGTTCAATTGCTGTTGGTGCCTTTTATTTTGGAAATGCTTCGATTTTGCATTGCAGAAGCATGAGCGGTTTTGGCTACAAGGCCGGGCGTTCAAAGCTTACTGCACTGCTTTCGATGCATTTCACAAGACGCCATTGTTTTACCAAACATAAAGGGGCTTTCACCCTTTTGCCGTCCGGCGCAAGGCCGGATGCTCCTAAGTGAGCTAATGTCGATAGAGTAAGTATTGCTGTCGGCGTCTTTTTACAAAGCGCATTTCTGTTCCAACTTTGCCAGAAGGCTCATCGGAAGTAGCCTCTATGATTAAAAGTCATATGCTTCGTAGTGTTGCTGTCTGCGCTTTTCTTGACCTAAGGATACCCTCTGGATCAGGAAAAATCACGGAAAAAAAGTTGCGAACTCATCAGGTGGGCATAGAAGGGATTCTCCATTTTGGAAGAATATCAATGTAGTC
>ENA-ORML01002744-ORML01002744.1-human-gut-metagenome-genome-assembly--contig:-NODE-2744-length-10869-cov-6.415665_pt1 | contig 10869 bp, 14 predicted proteins | sample MGYA00242103_ERZ508995 | MGnify/ENA primary metagenome ERZ508995 (study PRJEB26280, sample SAMEA2338702) | human gut metagenome | biome: human gut; feature: human-associated habitat; material: faeces...
CTCGGAGCAGGACAAGGCCGATTTCTACGAAACAATCGAGAAGTACAAATAGCCGGATGCTGCGCAGGATAGCCGTTGTATGCTTTGCCCTGGGTTTCGTTCTGCACGGACGGGCACAGGAGCAGGAGGTATACATCAACGGCAGCGATACGCTGGACTATCAGCTGACGGCGTATCTGGATACCAGCGTCGGCAATCCCTATATGTATCAGCAGCTGGTAGCGGACTTTTACTGGTGGGTGGCGGATAGCGAGGAGTTGGCTCCCCCTACCGGCGACACCATGCAGCCCCTGCTCTGGGGAGCGGCGGTGCTGGTGTCCGGTGCGGCACTGACGGTGCTGCTGCGTCGCCGCAGGGAGGTGTCCCATGACTGAACGTAAGACCCGCAGCCGCCTCACCGGCGGGATCATTGCGGTGATCGTGCTGGCCGTGTGTCTGGTGGTCACCACCGTGGCTCTGGCCTATTCCATCGCCTCCGTCCGGGACAACACCTTTGCCACCGGCGGCGTCCGCATCAACCTCAACGACGGGGAGCCGGTGATCCGGCCCGACGAGTTCCTGTTTGAGCCGGGCATGACGGTGAAGAAGGACTTCTTTATCGAAAACGACAGCACCGGCACGGTGTACTACCGGCTGTACTTCGCCGGTGTCTCCGGCGATCTGGCGGATGTGCTGGAGGTCACGGTGAAGGACGGCAACAAGACCCTCTACTCCGGCACCCCCACTCAGTTGGAGAACACGCAGGCGGCGGATGATCTGCTGGCGGTGGGTCAGCGGCGGACACTGACCATGTATTTCCACTTCCCGGAGGCGACCGGCAACAGCGCTCAGGCCAAGGATCTGACCTTTACCCTCTGTGCCGACGCCACACAGACCAAGAACAACCCTCAGCGGCTGTTTGATTGATCCGGGGAAAACAGTTGCAGGAGAGTTGAAGCATGAAAAAAACCTTTGAAGTGATCAAAACGGTGCTGACGTGGCTGATCGTGCTGCTGGCGGTGTGTATGATGGTGTTCACCATCGTCTCCGTCACCACCTTTGACCGCAACGACCGGGCGCTGTTTGGCTACAAGATGTATATCGTGCGCTCGGACTCCATGAGCGCAACGGACTTTAAGGCCGGAGACCTGATCCTGGTGCGGTCGGTGGACCCCACCACCCTGCAGCCCGGCGACATCATTGCCTTTACCTCACAGGACAGCGCCAACTTCGGTGAGACCGTGACCCATAAGATCCGGTCCCTGACCACTGACGCAGACGGTCAGCCTGCCTTTATCACCTACGGTACCACCACCGATACCGACGACGAGATGCCGGTGACGTATCCCTATGTGCTGGGCAAGTACGAGAAGTGCCTGTCCGGCGTGGGCAATTTCTTCCAGTTCCTGAAAACCACCCCCGGCTACATTCTGTGCATCTTCCTGCCATTCTTTTTGCTGATCCTCATGGAGGGCATCAACTGCGTCCGGCTGTTCAAGCGCTATAAGAGCGAGGAGCAGCGGGAAATACAGGCCCAGCAGGCGAAGCTGGAGCGCCAGCGGGAGGAGAACCAGCGGATGATGCAGGAGCTGATGGAGATGAAGGCCCGGCTGGAGGAGAAGGAGAAGACTCCGGAGGAGCCCCCTCAGGCGTGATCTGCCGCTCCACGGGGAGCGTTGCCGGAGGGATGCTCCGGCCATGACATCGGGAATCATCATGGATGATCATTCTATAGAAAACCCCTCTTTACAAGCTCGATCCTCCCCGATTTGACCGCCGGGGAGGGGCGAGCCAAGGACACAAGATTAGAACCCTTGCGTCCTTGGCTCGCCTATTGACCGGCGCCCGCCATATGGCTCTGCCGGATTGAAAGGAGCATCAAGACATGAATTGGAAGGAAACTTTCTATACAGGAAAGCGTGAGCACCCGCAGGAGGAGAAGCCTGCGTCGCTGACGGCGCTGCTGATGCCCTCCCTGCTGGGGGTGGCGATTTGTCTGGTCTGCCTGTGCAGCCTGACATGGGCGTGGTTCACGGCCACCCAAAATAGCGGTGTGCAGCCCATTCAGTCCGCCACCGCCACGGTGACGGCGTCGCTGAACAATACGGCTCTGGGTGAGCTGAAGGTGGGAGAACCGTGTAACTTGAACGGTACCGGCACGCTGACACTGCATATGGAGGGCGATGCCCAATATGCCTATGTGGTGATCAAAGTGGGCGACAAGGAGTATCACACGGATTATCTTACCGCAGATGGTTATACGATTACCGTCAACGAGAGCGGCGCAGCGCTGACTCTCTGCTGGGGAAAGCAGGACAGCCTGCCGGGAACGGCGGTTGGGGATGGCGGAAGCATCGGAACGGCTCAGCAGGAACCCTCCGATACGCCTGATGAACAGCCTGCGGTGAACGGTGACAGTCAGCAGACCCCGGATACCACGGTTCCTGCCAACGGCGATGCCAATGATGCCAATACCGGCGATCAGAGCGGTAGCAATGAGACAACCGGCAGCGAGAACGGCGGCAGCACCGGCAATGGCTCCGGCGAACAGGGGAGTGATTCCGGCACCGGAAGTGATACGGGCGCAGGCGGCAGTACCGGCGGTGACGCTGGGACCGGCGACACGTCTAACGGCACCGACGGAACCACCGGCGAATAAGAGAATGCAAGTATAATAGGAAGCCCTCCGGCGATGCCGGAGGGCTTCCTCGCTGTGGTGGGGTGAAAACCAGACCCTCCGGCTGGGCCGGAGGGCCTGGTTTTTGGTTTTCTGGGGTGCCATTGGGGTATGGCAGGAAAAGCCTTGCCGAATGGAGGGCGCTGCTATGGGGCGTACGGTATGGTGCGGCTTTGCGATGTTGGAGTCTTGCGGGAAAGGCGGTTTTGCGGCAGACGAAGTATTGCGGGGTTGGTCAGAGGGTGATGGTGCCGTCGGCGGTTTGGGCCTGCGCCAGAAGGGGCTGGCAGCGCTCTAAGAACCGGGCCACCTGCTGGGGACAGCGGCCGATGTAGCGCCGGGGATCCATGAGAGCCTCAAGCTCCGGACGGGTCAGGCCGAAGGCCGGGTCGGCGGCCAGCCGGTCCAGCAGGTCGCAGGGATGTCCCTCCTTCATGCGGGCCGTGGCGGCCATAGAGTGACGGCGGATGACCTCATGGAGCTGCTGGCGGTCGCCGCCCCGCTTCACAGCCTCCATCATCAGGTTTTCGGTGGCCATGAAGGGCAGGTACTCCCGGAGAGTGCGATCCACCACCGTCTCGTTGACCCGAAGGCCCGATGCTACGTTCTGGCACAGCCGCAGGATGGCGTCGGCGCAGAGGAATCCCTCCGGCAGGGCGATGCGGCGGTTGGCGGAGTCATCCAGCGTGCGCTCCAGCCACTGGGCGGAGGCGGTCATGGGGGCGTTCATGGCATCGGCCATGAGGCAGCGGCTCAGGGAGCAGATGCGCTCGCAGCGCATGGGGTTGCGTTTGTAGGCCATGGCGGAGGAGCCGATCTGGCTGTCCTCAAAGGGTTCCTCCAGCTGGCGATCATGCTGCAGCAGGCGGATGTCTCCGGCCATGCGATAGGCACTCTGGGCGATGGAGCTGAGGCAGCTCAGGATGCGGCTGTCCACCTTGCGGGGGTAGGTCTGGCCGCACACGGGGAAGCACTCCGAAAAGCCGAACTCGGCGGCGATGCGGCGGTTCATCTCGTCGATCTTCTCCTCGTCGCCGTCGAAGAGATCCATGAAGCTGGCCTCGGTGCCGGTGGTGCCACGGCAGCCCAGAAATTTCAGGCCGGAGAGCAGGGCGTCCAGCTCCTCCACGTCGGAGAGAAAGTCCTGCATCCACAGGGTGGCCCGCTTGCCCACCGTCACCGGCTGGGCGGGCTGATAGTGGGTGTAGCCCAAGGTGGGGACGGCGGCATAGCGCCGGGCGAAGGCGGCCAGATCCGCCAGCACCGACAGCAGCTGACCCCGGAGATAGCGCAGACCGTCCCGGTAGAGGATCAGGTCGGCGTTGTCGGTGACGTAGCAGCTGGTGGCCCCCAGATGGAGGATGCCGGCGGCCGACGGGGCCGCCTTGCCGTAGGCGTAGACGTGGGCCATGACGTCATGGCGCACCTCCCGCTCCCGTGCGGCGGCCACCTCGTAGTCGATGTCGGTGACGTGGGCCTCCAGCTCCTGCACCTGCCGGGCGGTGATGGGCAGGCCCAGCTGATGCTGCGCTCGAGCCAGCGCCACCCATAGGCGGCGCCAGGTCTGGAAGCGGCTGTCCGGCGAGAACAGGTGCAGCATATAGGGGGAGGCGTAGCGAGACGCCAGCGGGGAGGTGTATACGTCGTTTGCCATAGGGATGCTCCTTTGGTGATGTTGGCGGGCAGGGCTGCCCGGTGGTTATCGAAGAATGAGGCTGTCCCGCTCAGCGCCCACGGAGACGTAGCCAATGCGGCAGCCGATGGCCTGCTCCACATAGGTCACATAGTCACGGGCGGCCTGGGGTAGTTCCTCCCAAGTGCGGACGCCGGAGATGTCGCAGTGCCAGCCGGGGAGGTACTCCGTCACGGGCTTGGCCTGATCCAGCAGAACCGGGAAGGGGAACTCGTGGGTGATCTGGCCGTCCACCTCGTAGGCAGCGCAGACGGGGATCCGCTCCATGTAGCTGAGGACATCCAGCTTGGTGAGGGCAATGTTGGTGGCGCCCTGCATCCGGACACCGTAGCGGGAGGCCACCAGATCGATGGGGCCTACCCGGCGGGGTCGGCCTGTCTTGGCACCGTACTCGTCGCCGGCCTCCCGCAGTTCCTCGGCCTCTGGGCCGAACCACTCGCAGGTGAAGGGGCCTTCCCCCACGCAGGAGGAGTAGGCCTTCACCACGCCCACCACCTCGTCCAGCTTGGCACCGGGCAGCCCGGAGCCCACGGGGGCGTAGGCGGCGATGGTATTGGAGGAGGTGGTATAGGGGTAGATGCCAAAATCCAGATCCCGCAGAGCGCCCAGCTGGCCCTCGAAGAGGATGGACTTGCCGTCTGCCTGCGCCTGCCGCAGCCATGCGCCGGTGTCAGCGATGAAGGGGCGGATGGCTCCGCCGAAGCGATCCAGCCATGCCAGCAGCTGGTCCATGGTGTAGCCCTGAGCACCGTAGACCTCCCGGAGGATCAGGTTCTTCCACTCCAGCAGGTCCTGCAGATGGGCCTTCAGGTGCTCCGGATACAGAAGCTCTCCGGCCTGAATGGTCTTTTTCTGGTATTTATCGGAATAGAAGGGGGCGATGCCCTGCTTGGTGGAGCCGTACTGCTTGTCCTTGAGACGGGCCTCCTCCAATGCATCCAGCTCCCGGTGCCACGGCAGCAACAGGGAGGCCCGGTCGCTGACCAGCAGGTTTTCCGGGGAAACAGGCACTCCGGCGGCCCGCAGCGTCTCGATCTCCGACAGGAGATTTTCGCAGTCCAGCGCCACGCCGTTGCCGAGGATGTTCATGACACCCTTGTGGAAAACGCCGGAGGGCAGCAGATGCAGGGCGAACTTGCCCATGTCGTTGATGACGGTGTGGCCGGCGTTGCCGCCACCCTGATACCGGACCACGACGTCAAACCGCTGGGATAGGTAATCCACCATGCGGCCCTTGCCCTCGTCGCCCCAGTTGATGCCTACGATTGCACAATTTGCCATAGATACTGCCTCCTGACTTGGTGTAAAAAGCGAGTTTTTTCAAACAACAGCTTATTATAGGCGCACCGGAGCCATAGGGGAAGTATGGGTTTGAAATGATTGACATAAGTTAACCTAATGATTTGGCGCATCGAAAATGCACCGGCGGGGGAAAGAAAATCAGGAACACACAGCGCCCTCCGGTGGGGTCAGGGGAGGAGCGTCAGCCCCAGAAAAAAGCAGAGCTGCGCCGCCATTGACTTCCGTCCGTTTCACTTTTTGGCAGACAAGGCGGCAGTTGCCGCCGATTTCCAATTAAGGAAATGGCGCTTGCTAACATGGGAAACGGAGAATAGCAAGCACAGCAAGTGTAGCTACACTTGCGAAATCCGGCGTGGTACGACCGGGATTTCCTTGCAGAATAGCAAGCAAATCCGGTGAGTACCCACATCGGAGCTTGCCATTCTGGCAAGCAATGCACGGCGGTACCCACTTCTCATTACCTGCCAACTGCGAAACGCACTTGGCAAGCAATGCTCGTGTTTATACACCCGTGCAATCTTGTTGGGGAAATCCCCCAACCCCCTGAACGATTTCAGAGAGATCGGCTGCGCTCCTGCGGAGCTGAACATCAATCTATCTTCGGAAAGTGAGTCAGGGATTTTTCGGCTCACGGCGTTCAGGCAAATCCGGTTTTTCCTCATATCCGTCGATCGCCACTTGGCGAAGGTAAGCGCTCATATTCTCTATCCCAAGCTGTGCCATCCTCGCCTTTATCAAGCCGAGTTCTCTTTCATCTACGAAAAATTTGACCTGTATCGGTCGCTTGCGATCTGCTTTATTCGGCATAGGTGTTTCCCTCACTCATAACTGACAAAATCCTTTTCAACCAACTCATAATCAACCGATGATTGAAGCCGACCGAGCTGATCTTTCCAAGAATCAATATTGGTTCTCACCTTGCGGAATCCAAGTGATTCGTAAACGTGCTGCGCTCTTGTGTTCGTCAAGTTCGTATCGAGGATGATTTTGGCATAGCCGTTTCTGAACAGCCAACCGTTCAGCATACTCAAAACCTTTCTGCCAACACCACGGTTCTGACAATCGGTTTCGCAGATCTTAATGCCGATTTCTGCAACACCATCTGACACATTGTGGTAATTGCACTCGCCAATCAGACGGTCGCTTTCCTCAACGACCAGAAGACCGTTTCTAAGTCCTTTTACAACTTCTTCCTCGGTCGTTCCCAGGCCGTTGGGAAAGCCTGCGTGTGCCATCACAGCACCATCATTCCACCAAGCGGCAAGCTGCTTCGCATCGGCAACCTCGGCTTGGCGGATTGTTAGGTTTTTATGTTGTATTCTCACTTGGTTACTCCTTCCCTTGCCTCCCGACCGTTAGTGTGTACACACATTTTATCACAAGGATAGCTCTGTTTTCAATACGATACCCAGAATTTATCGCCCTAAAATATAACTTTTCCACGAATATAAGCTGATTTTCAGCCCTTAGCTGTACAAAAACAGGCAGCACCCAACCGAAGTTGAGTGCCGCCTGTTTTGTTGTCCAATCCTGCTTGGCAGATGCCGATTTTGTAGTTTTCTCAGATTACTGTCTTATCGGCACACGGCATAGCTGCGAGTCTTTATAAAGGGGATTGACCACAGCTATTATAAGGGGTATACGACGTTTCAGACAGAAGACCGGTAACACACAAGTAGAATCTATCTGCAAAGCGGACACAAAAACAAATGGGGATGTGTCTTAACGGCACATCCCCATTTGTAAACGATCCAGCCCGGTAACTGACATACCATTTGCCTCTGGAATCCTGTTTTATAGAACAGCCACATACAAATGACCTCACGTCAATTCAGCAGCTTCGATTTGAAATACGACGTTTCCCAGCATCAGCGGTTATAGCGGGACAAAGCACCTCAAGGCTGGCGAACCGAATCATATTGCTCCAAGGCCTTGAGATAGGCATCGTAGGCTGCTTCCAAGGAGGAATATTCTTTTCCTTTTTTCAGGGTTTGCGTATACTGGTTCGGCGTAAGCGATTCCGAGATGGTGACATAGTTTTTGCCATTCCGCTTACCGGTCGTGGTTTCGGAAACATAATATTTTCCGTCACCGGTCTGGATGATTACGGGGATGCTCTTTCCGGCGCCGACTTTGTCCGTGTTCAGAGAGGTCCAGAAGAGATACCGCTTTGCCTCTTGCCCATCTTTTCCGCTGCCAAGATAGGCCCAGGTACAATCCGGCTGCTGTAAAAGACTGTTGTCCAGCTTTTCGATCGCTTCGGAAATAGCCGGGACATATTCCGAGTCTGGGCATCTGGAGTCAAACTCAAAATTTGTATTGTTTTTCATGCTGCCGTTTTTCCAGAAAGCTGTATCATATAGAAGTGAGAAGAAATCCGTTACGCTTGTATTAAACGGGTATTCAGGTGTAGTCGGGTCGGCCTTTCCGCTCCAAGTGAGAATGATCCCGTGATCTTCGTTATATGACACAACGCAGGTTCCGTTCGGCGCAGCAACGCCCTTCCAATTATCCGTGTCCCCTTGCTTTTTGTAGTGGACGATACCGCCGATGTCCACGGGGTCCAATGATTGCCAGTCAGCCTGCTTCTGCGTCAGGTCAACCGTCACGGTGATCTCCGAATTTCCGAGCAGTGCCTCTGTGGATACCTGTGCATAAGCAGAGCGTACATTGGTAAGGTCCGTCGCTTCTCTGGTTTTTTCAAGCTGTGATGAAAATACCGGGATCGCGATCGCAATCAATACAGCGATGATCGCAATGACGATCAGCATTTCCATCAATGTAAATCCGGTTCTGATTCGTTTCACTATAATCCCTGCTTTATCTTGGGCATTTTTATCCAACCATTTTACCATAATTCTGAGATGTTTGCAATGAGAAAGCTGCATAATTGAAAGTTATTTCGTCGAGGAGAATATCTGGACAATGGACAGCGATGGTGAGTTGCGGCTGACGATCATGGCGACCCTTACCCAAGAGGAAAGCCGAAAAAAGCCGCTGATTTTTGTAAAAATTAGTTGATTGTCTTGAAAAATGCTTGATTTACGGGCATATTCGCAGGTTTGCAGATTGATTTTACTACTCATTTACTACTTTTAACGAATTGAGCCTTGATATGCAAAAGCACCTGCGAAGCTGCCGGATAAACCACTACACCACCTTACGCGGCACGTCGAAAAGAAAAAATAAAATAAGCACCACCTATAAGGCGGCGTTTCTCACTCCCACACAGGAGAACAGGAACGCTGCTTTTTTTATGCCCTCATGTTACGCAGTAAGGGCAAATAAAGCCTTGATTTATGCGGCTCTTAGAGCGCGGAAATGAGAAAGGCAAGGGTTGATACCTTTTCCCTCAAAACCGCGTTTCTACTGCGTAACAAATCCAACCAAAGGAGTGATGAAGCTATGGCAGTTTTCCGCGTGGAAAAGAACAAAGGTTATACGGTTATGAGCAACCACCATTTACGCAACAAGGAACTTTCCCTAAAGGCAAAGGGCTTGTTGTCGCAAATGCTCTCACTTCCCGAAGATTGGGACTACACCCTTGCAGGGCTGTCCCTTATCAACCGGGAAAGTATCGACGCTATCCGCACCGCTGTATGGGAGCTTGAAAAAGCCGGATATATCACAAGGCGGCAGGGACGCGACGAGAAAGGCAAAATGACCGCTATTGAGTACACCATTTACGAACAGCCACAGCCCCCGGCATTGGATTGTCCGGTATTGGAAAATCCAACAGCGGATAAGCCGATATTGGAAAATCCGACACCGGATAACCCGACGTCGGAAAATCCAACGCAATTAAATAAAGAGATACAAAAAACTAACTTACCAAAAAAAGAAAAATTAAATACAGATATATCAAGTACCCATTCCATTCCTTTCCATTCCCTAAATCCCTCTCCCTTAGAGGACGCGGCACAGCTGCCGGAACGGAAGCGAAAGGAAGCGACAGACGCATACAGCGTGTATGAGGAAATCATCAAGGACAATATCGAGTACGACTATCTGATACAGGACAGATACCTTGACCGGGACAGGATAGAGGAAATCCTTGCCCTTATTCTTGAAACCGTCTGCACCAAACGAAGAACAATCCGTATCGCCGGGGACGACCACCCGGCAGAGCTTGTAAAAGCAAAATTTATGAAACTGAACAGCGAACATATCCGCTTTGTACTGGACTGTATGCAGGAAAACACCACCAAAATCCGCAACATCAAGCAGTACATGAAAGCTGCCCTTTTCAATGCTCCGTCTACGATTGGCAGCTATTACACGTCCCTTGTATCTCACGATATGTACGGCGGGCGCACTATCCAGTCGGCAAGAAGCAAGGGCATACCCGATTACACCTGCAACGAGGGCGAAAGCCTGTAAACCAACCCAAAGGAGGATTTTATGATGACACAGAAAACAGGAGCTTTGATTTTTGATGAAACCGCTGACCGCTACGACATTCGCTTTGACGTAAACGACTATTACGGGGGATTGCATTGCGGCGACTGCATGGAGGTCTTTGTGCGGGGCAAATGGAAGCCGACCCGTATGGAGTACGGGGACAACTGGTATCTTGTGGGTATTCGGGCGGCAGACCTTTCCGGGCTTCGGGTACGGATTTAACAGGGCGGCGTGAAAACGGACGCTCTTTTTTCATGCCTGCCCCACTTTCCGGCGGCGGGCATACCACCATAGAACACGAAAGGAGGACACCCATTGCAGGAGGAAACCAACGAAAAGACCATAGCCCTTTACATCAAGACCGGAAAGCTGACCGCGCAGCAGCTCCAAAAGGCTATGAAAGCCCTGCTTGCACAGATGAAAAAGCAGCATGACAAACAGAAAATCCCGCATGGCAAGCAGACCCTAAAGCAGCTTATGAAGCAGAACGCGGGCGTTTCCAACATTGAAATCACAAAGGACAATATCAAAGCCTTTGAGAGTACGGCGAAAAAATACGGGATTGACTTTGCCTTAAAGAAAGACAGCACCGAAACCCCGCCCCTCTATCTTGTGTTTTTTAAGGGACGGGACGCGGACGCACTGACCGCAGCTTTCAAGGAGTTTTCCGCAAAGAAGCTGACGCAGGAACAAAAGCCCTCTATCCGCAAGCTGATTGTTTCCCTCAAAGAAAAGGCGGCGGCTCTGAACGCACAGAGGGAAAAAGTGAAGAAAAAGGACAGGGAGGTATCGCTATGAAGCCGGAACTTAAAAAGCT
>ENA-ORML01002745-ORML01002745.1-human-gut-metagenome-genome-assembly--contig:-NODE-2745-length-10866-cov-2.236703_pt1 | contig 10866 bp, 9 predicted proteins | sample MGYA00242103_ERZ508995 | MGnify/ENA primary metagenome ERZ508995 (study PRJEB26280, sample SAMEA2338702) | human gut metagenome | biome: human gut; feature: human-associated habitat; material: faeces...
CCTTAGTCGGATGATCCGTTTGCTGTTTGGCTGGGGGATTGGGTTGTCCCTTTCGTTTACCCTGCTTTATGGAGTAGGCGGGAAAGGTTTTCTCTCCCTCCTGACGAATGACTCTGTTGTCATACAAGAGGCCGGAACCTATTTCTATTGGGTGCTGGCTGTTCCGCTTGCCGGCTTTGCCGCCTTCTTGTGGGATGGTATCCTGATCGGTGCGACAGCTACCCGCCTGATGCTTTATTCGATGTTGGTCGCTTCCGGCACTTTCTTTTTGATCTATTACCTCTTTTTCGGAATGATGGGAAATCATGCATTGTGGATGGCATTTCTGATATATCTGTTGCTTCGTGGTAGTATGCAATGGGTATTATGGAATCACCACAATGAATTAGCGTAATCGGTCGTATGCCCATTGTGCCGGATTGTTTAATATATAATTGGATATATTATGATACGCTTTTTCATCCTGTATGATATGTTCATAATAATTACGTTGCCATAATTTTTGACCGTGTAGATTAATCATTTTTGTCGATTGATATTTAAAATATCCCACAATATGCCCCAGTGTCACCACGTAGGGGCGGGGTTCGCCCGCCCTAAATGCATCCCGATCGATTTTTATAATCGCATGGAAATGATTTGGCATAATAACATATTCGCAACATTCGATATTGGGGTATTTGTGTTCCAAATCCCAATAACATTGTTGGATTATTTCACCATATGGGTTTAATATCATTTATAACCCTTCCTGTGAATAATCATATCCTTTCAAACGGATACTGTGACGATGGTGGATGTCTGGATTGTACTGTTTCATAGTCGATGGTTGTCTTATTGGCTTAATACGAGTCTAAATATAAGGAAAAAGCCGGAAATCAAGAGAAGATATCCGGCTTTTATGAAATTAGATACGCTCTATTATTGTCTGTAGCTTGCTAATTCGTCGGCATTGAATTTCAAGATAAAGCTGCTGTGTTTTTCCACTTCCGCTTCGACATAATTCAAGTATACGACAGCTGATTTGGCAAACATTTCAGGAGTCTTTGTCGCGTCTTGGATCAGCAGGTGAGCCATGATGCAGTCGGCTGCCATTTCATAAAGGCGACGGGCAACAAAGTCCTGCAATTCCTGGTTCTGCGCTTCCTTCACCTTGTTCATGCAGGCTTCGAACTTATTGGCCATTTCAACCAGGCGGCCTTTCAGCGGTTCCATTTCAGGAGAACACGGGATTGTTTCGAATTCTCGGATGGTAGCCAGATAGGAACCGTTGGTCACGTAACGGATGGCTGCAACTGTCTGCAATTGCGTCGTTCCTTCGTAGATGGAGGTGATGCGGGCATCCCGGTAGATACGTTGACAAGCATATTCCAGCATGAAGCCTGAACCACCATGAATTTGGATACAGTCGTATGCGTTCTGGTTGGCATATTCGGAGTTCATACCTTTTGCCAGCGGGGTGAAAGAGTCGGCTAGTTTGGCATATTTTTTCTGTTCCTGACGTTCTTCCGGAGTCAGCTTGCGTTCACGGGCGATGTCGTCCAGTGCTTTGTAGATATCTACATAACGGGAAGTCTGATACAGTAAGGCACGGCCGGCATCCAGCTTCGCTTTCATGATAGACAGCATGTCGTAAACAGCCGGGAATTCGATAATTGCTTTGCCGAACTGTTTGCGTTCCTTTGCGTAAGCTAACCCTTCGTTGTAGGCGGCCTGGCTCAGACCGACAGACTGTGCGGCGATACCCAAACGGGCACCGTTCATCAGCGCCATCACATATTTGATCAAACCTAATTTGCGATCTCGGCAAAGTTCGGCTTTCGCATTCTTGTAAACCAGTTCGCAGGTAGGCGAACCGTGAATACCCAACTTGTTTTCAATACGGCGGACATCTACGCCACCCTGGCGTTTGTCATAGATGAACATAGACAGGCCACGCCCGTCTTTCGTCCCTTCTTCCGAACGGGCCAAGACCAGATGAAGGTCGGCGTCTCCGTTTGTGATGAAACGTTTCACACCGTTCAGACGCCAGCAATTTTCTTTTTCGTCGAAAGTCGCTTTCAGCATCACGGACTGCAAGTCGGAACCGGCATCCGGCTCTGTCAAGTCCATAGACATCGTTTCACCGGCGCAGATACGCGGAATGAAACGGCTGTGCTGGTCTTCGTTTCCGAATTCATATAATGTCTCGATACAATCTTGCAACGACCAGATGTTTCCGAATCCAGCATCGGCAGCGGCCACGATTTCGGCGCACATGGTGTACGGCGTGATCGGGAAGTTCAAACCGCCGAAACGGCGCGGCATCGTCATACCGTTCAGGCCGGCTTTCACCATTGCATCCAGATTCTGCTTGGTCCCGGAAGCGTATTCCACACGTCCGTTTGCGCAGTGGGGGCCTTCTTCGTCAACTCCTTCGGCATTGGGAGCGATGATCTCACCCGTGATTTCGCCTGTGATTTCAAGCACTTTGTCGAACGAGTCCATTGCATCGGCATAATCCTGCGGTGCATAGTCGAACTCTTCTTTATCTCTGTAATTGCGTTCTTTCAGTTCGCAAATACGTTCCATCATCGGATTGTTCAAGTGATACTTGAGTTCCGGAATGTCTGTATAATAATTTGCCATCTCTTTACTTGCTGTTCTGTTTGTAATACTTAATCATCTTCGGAATCACCTCCTCAACAGTGCCGTTGATCACGTAGTCGGCAATCGTGTTGATCGGAGCGTTCTCGTCGTTGTTGATAGAGATGATGATACCTGCATCCTGCATACCTGCGATATGCTGGATCTGTCCGGAGATACCGCAAGCGATATACAATTTCGGACGGACCGTCACACCTGTCTGGCCGATCTGGCGGTCATGGTCACAGAAACCGGCATCAACGGCTGCACGGCTGGCGCCTACTTCGGCATGAAGTTCCTTTGCCAGTTCGAACAACATATCGAAACTTTCCTTGGAACCCATTCCGTAACCGCCGGCTACTACGATCGGAGCACCTTTCAGGTTGTGTTTGGCCTTTTCTATGTGGCGGTCGATGACCTTTACGACATAATCCGTTTCCGGAACATATTTGGCGACGTCGTGTTTTACCACTTCGCCTTTATAACCGGCGTCCAGAATTTCTTTTTTCATCACACCTTCGCGAACAGTCGCCATCTGAGGACGGTGTTCCGGATTGATGATCGTCGCTACGATGTTACCACCGAAAGCGGGACGGATCTGGTATAACAGGTTTTCGTATGTTTTACCAGCTCTTTTGTCTTCGTGCGAGCCGATTTCGAGGGATGTACAGTCTGCTGTCAGACCGCTTGTCAGTGCAGAAGAAACACGGGGGCCTAAGTCACGGCCGATAACCGTTGCTCCCATCAGGCAGATCTGCGGTTTTTCTTCTTTGAACAGATTGATCAAAACAGAAGAATGAGGAAGGGAAGTGTACGGGAACAGACCGGGAGCGTCAAAAATATGCACCTTGTCCACGCCATAAGGCATCACCTGCTTTTCAATCCCTTCCAGTCCGGAACCGGCCACAATGGCTTCGAGTTGGCAGTTCAACTGGTTGGCTAACTTGCGACCTTTGGTCAGCAGTTCGAGGCTTACATCGGCAATCGTTGTACCTTCAAGCTCACAATATACAAATACATTATTCATATTGTTCAATCTTTTTTACCGTATGAATTGTCAATTATCAATTGTCAATTATCCGATAGTGTGGTTAGCTAACAGTTCAACAATCAAATCTTCCACATCCTTGTCTGAGCCGGTCAGCGTCTTGCTTTCCTTTGCCTGGAACACGATGTTCTGAATCGCTTTGACTTTTGTCGGCGAACCGGACAAACCGCATTGTGCGAGATCTCCGTTTACATCGGCAACACTCCATTCCGGAATATTCAGGTACGGGCGCTTTTCATACAGTTCGGGGTATGGCAGTGCCGATACGCCTTCCGGATGGCAGGCGGGAGCAGGAACTTTTTCCTGCGCGCCCAATGCCCGTTTGTATTTCATCACCAACTTGGCATTACGCGGACGGCAGGGGGCAGCCGAACCGTTGACCGTAATCACGATAGGCAGCGGACCTTCCACTGTTTCGACACCACCGTCGATATGCCGTTTCACTGTGATACTGCGATTCTTTTCGTCTACGTTCAGGATTTCTTCGGCATATGTGACCTGTGTTAATCCTAACTTTTCAGCGACTTGAGGACCTACCTGTGCTGTATCGCCGTCAATAGCCTGGCGTCCTCCGATGATAATATCGTAGTCACCTATTTTCTTGATTGCTGTGGCAAGCGCATAAGACGTTGCCAAAGTGTCGGCACCGGCAAATGCACGGTCGGTTAGCAGATAACCACCGTCTGCTCCCCGGTATAAACCTTCACGAATAATTTCAGCTGCACGCCCCGGACCCATTGTTAACAAGGTTACCGTAGTTCCCGGATAGGCGTCTTTCAAGCGGAGGGCTTGTTCTAATGCGTTCAGATCTTCCGGGTTGAAGATTGCGGGAAGTGCGGCTCGGTTGATAGTTCCGTCCTCTTTCATCGCATCCTTTCCCACATTGCGTGTGTCCGGAACCTGTTTCGCCAATACAATAATTTTTAAACTCATATTATAGGAATATTAGATTTCTATATTGGATATTTGTTCGAATTAACCTTCTGAATACTGACCTGCAAAAGTAATCAAACATTCTTTATATCAAAGAACTTTCGTCTGGAATCTGCACACTTTAGGTTTTTTTGAGCATATCCTTTCTTTTTACTTACCACCTTACTAATCACCATAATTTAGGCACGGATTACACGGAAAACACGGAAAGAAAATAAATTTATCCGTGTCAATCCGTGAAATCCGTGCCTGAAAGATCGTGATAAAGGTGCTTTGGCACCGTTTTGTCAAGTCGAAATCGAGTAATAGGTTTGCGCCGGTTTATATTAAATTTCGCATGCACAAAGTGTTGGAATCAGGTTGCGGTCGCCATACGCATTGTCTACGCGGGCTACATTCACCCAGAATTTGCTGTCGTGCAACCATTCCAGCGGGAAGGCGGCCTTGCTGCGCGGATACTCGTGTTTCCATTCGTCGGCCGTTACTTCATATTCGGGATGAGGAGCGTTCTTTAATACGTTGTCTTCCTTTGAAGCCTTGCCTTCTTCCACTTCCTTGATTTCGTTCCAGATACATTCCAGCACCTCGACGAAACGATCCAGTTCGGCTTTGCTTTCGCTTTCGGTCGGTTCGACCATCAGAGTGCCGTGAACAGGGAAGGAAAGAGTTGGAGCGTGGTAGCCGAAGTCCATCAGGCGCTTGGCGATATCGCCTTCATCGATACCCGAACGTTCTTTTACCGTGCGGCATTCCAGGATCAGTTCGTGACCGACGCGACCTGTAGCACCTGTGTAAACGATTCCGTAAGTATCTTTGAATTTGGCTGCCAGATAATTCGCATTCAAGATCGCGGTCTTGGTGACCGTTTCCAACCCTTCTGTTCCCAACATGCGGATATAAGCATATGTGATCGGCAGAATGCCCGCGCTACCGTAAGGTGCGGCGGAGACTGTGTTCAGGTCGCTGCCCCATAATATCGGATGCTGTGGCAGGAACGGGACGAGATGTGCGGCAACGCAGATCGGACCGACACCGGGACCGCCTCCTCCGTGAGGAGAAGAAAAGGTCTTATGCAGGTTTAGGTGGCAGACGTCTGCACCGATAGTACCCGGATTGGTCAGACCGACTTGTGCATTCATGTTGGCGCCGTCCATATACAGCTGACCACCGCAAGCGTGAACAATGTCGCACATTTCCTTGATGTCCACCTCGAAGATACCGTGAGTAGACGGATAGGTGATCATGCTGGCTGCTAAGTTGTCCTTGTTGGCTTCGGCTTTAGCCCGGAAATCTTCCAAGTCGATATTTCCTTTGTCGTCACATTTCACCGTAACGGTCGTAAAACCGCATTGAACCGCACTTGCCGGGTTCGTACCGTGGGCAGAGGCAGGAAGCAGGACGATGTTGCGATGTCCCTGCCCGATGCTTTCCAGATAAGCCCGGATTACGCGCAGACCTGTATATTCGCCGGCTGCTCCGGAATTAGGTTGCAGCGTACAGCCTTTGAATCCGGTGATCTCACACAAGTAAGCCGATAAGTTTTCAATCAGTTCCGTGTAGCCTTCGACCTGGTCTTCCGGTGCATACGGATGTATATTCATGAATTCCGGACGGCTGAGTGGAAGCATGGTCGATGCCGGATTCAGTTTCATCGTACAAGAACCTAAAGAGATCATGGATTGGGCCAAGGAAACATCCTTTCGTCCCAGGCGGGTGATATAACGCATCAGTTCCGTTTCGGTATGATATTTTTTGAATACGTCTTCTTGCAGGAATTCGGAAGTACGGGCGAATTTCGGATCGAAATAAGTTTTCTCAGGAACGGCTTCTTTCAGCATGTAGTCCTTTCCGGCTGCCCCTGCGAAGATATACAGCAATACGCCGATATCGGTCGGTCCGGTCGTTTCGTCCAAGCTGATGCCGATCTGTCCGGCATCGAAGTAACGCAAGTTCACCTTAAATTCCAATGCGATCTCGCGGAGTGCATTGATGGATACATGTTCCGGCAACTGGATTTTCAGTGTGTCGAAATAGTTTTTGTTCAATTGTTTGTAGCCTAGTTTTTCCAACTCGCCTGTTAGGAAACCTGCAGAAGCGTGGATACGACCTGCGATGTTCTTCAAGCCTTCGGCACCGTGGTAAACGGCGTAGAAACCAGCCATCGTGGCTAGCAAGGCTTGGGCGGTACAGATATTGGAGGTCGCCTTTTCACGTTTGATATGTTGTTCGCGTGTTTGCAAAGCCAAGCGGTAAGCCGTGTGTCCATAGGCATCTTTGGAAATGCCGATGATACGTCCGGGGATGGAACGCTTGTATTCGTCTTTCGTGGCGAAGAATGCAGCGGACGGACCACCGTAGAACATCGGGATACCGAAACGTTGGCTGCTTCCGAACACGACATCTGCACCCCATTCTCCCGGAGGAGTCAGCAGGACAAGACTCATCAGGTCGGCAGCAACGGCGACACGTGCTCCACCGGCATTGGCACGTACGATGAATTCTTTATAATCTTCGATCGAACCGTCGGCATTCGGATACTGGACGATAGCCCCGAATACATCCGGTGTGAATTCAAATGTTTTGTAATCACCCACAACGACCTTGATGCCTTGCGGGATCATGCGAGTGTTGATAACGGCCAGTGTAGAGGCGAATACGTTTTCGTCGACAAACAACGTATTGGCTTCTGCTTTCACCTGTGCACGGCTACGGCTGAACATGGTTGCCGCTTCGGCTGCTGCTGTCGCTTCGTCCAGCAGGGAACAGTTGGCTAGCGGCAGGCCGGTCAGTTCAGCGATAACAGTCTGGAAATTCAACAACGCTTCCAGACGTCCTTGTGAAACTTCTGCCTGGTACGGAGTGTAGGAAGTGTACCAAACCGGATTTTCAAATACGTTACGTTGGATAGGAGCCGGACATACTGTGTCATACCAACCCATTCCGATATAAGAAGTGAAGACTTCGTTTTTGGATGCCAACTCCGAGATGTGTTCTGCGAACTCACGTTCCGTCATGGGTTCGGGAAGGTTAAGCGGTTCTTTCAAACGGATGTCGGACGGGATGGTCTGATCGATCAGTTCGTCAACCGACTTGACGCCGATGGCTTGCAGCATGGAAGGAATGTCTTCTGCCGAGATACCAACGTGGCGGTTTACAAATTTATTTGTGTCCATAATATTGTGATTTATGATTTATGAATTAATTCTTAATTGTCAATTACAAATAGGGATTGTTGAACTTCTCATCGATGACTCTTGTTTCCGGTCCATGCCCCGGATAGATTACTGTCTCGTCGGGAAGTGAAAGGAGTTTGTCGTGGATGGCGGCAACCAATACCTCCTGGTTTCCACCCCAAAGGTCGGTACGGCCGATACTTCCGGCAAACAGTGCATCGCCGACGATCGCAAAGCCGTTCTTTTTGTTATAGAAAGCGATGCTGCCGGGTGAATGTCCGGGAACTGTCAGCACTTGAAGTTCGGATGTGCCGAACTTAATGATCTCGCCTCCTACGATATATTTTTCAACCGGGACGTTCTCGACATGCTGACGGAGTCCGAACAACTTGGCCTGTTCGTCCGGAGAGGGTAGTTTCTCGACATCCTGCTTGTTCGCTTCGGGTTTCAAACCGTATGTCTTATATATAAAACCGTTTCCAAATACGTGATCCACGTGCAGATGAGTACAGAGCAAATGCTTTAATGTCAACTTGTTTTCGAGGATAAAGTCGGTTAACTCCTTTTCTTCTTCCTTGCGACAGCAACCACAATCGATCAGTACGGCCTCGCGTGTATCATCATACAGCAGGAATGTGTTTTCCTGGAAATAATTGAACTCAAACGATTTTATTGTAATCATAACGGTACGTAAACAACTTTTTTAGTTTGGAAAAATTCTTCTTTAAAATGGTCACTCAGGTTGAGGCTGACAGCTTGCTTGTGGAATGGCAATATTTCATGCTGCAACTCTCCTCCTTTCAGACAAATCAAACCGTTAGGAAGTGCATTTTGTTGTTCCTTCTTTATATTCTTACGGGCGATTTTTACCAGATCGGCCAGTGGCATGACGGCACGACTCACGACAAAGTCGAATAATTGTTTTTCCTCTTCGGCACGACAATGGCGGAAAGTGACGTTTTTCAGACCGATCGCTTCGGCTACAGCTTGTCCGACCTTGATTTTTTTTCCGATACTGTCTACCAAATGAAACTGTACTTCAGGGAGCAGGATCGCAAGTGGTATGCCGGGAAAACCGCCTCCCGTACCGATATCCATAATTGTCGATCCTTCTCTGAATTTCAGCATTTTCAAGATACCTAACGAATGAAGTACGTGGTGCAGGTACAGGTTCTCTATATCTTTGCGTGAAATTACATTGATTTTGGAATTCCAGTCTGAATACAAATCAAACAGGGCGTCTATCTGTTGCTTTTGCGCATCGGTTAGCGTTGGAAAGTAAGACTTTAGAACCCCCAATTGACAATTGACAATTGACAATTGGGAGGATATTGTTGCACTGTTATCCATAAATTATATGTATGGGATTATTGTTATATTTTATTTGTCAATTGTCAATTAGTTTCGCAATTGGACTGTCTTTTTTCAATAGATATAGGATTTCCGCATAGGGTAAGAATACGTTTGTTTCCCTTACCACGTAAGCGGCGATCTCATATTCATTAAAGGTATACGTGATGCCGTCCTCGTCGACCAGGAAATTACCGTTCGGAAAAATTTCTTCGACACTGAAAAAACCGATGTTTTCCAAATCTTTCGGATTCTCCACCTTGTTTTGTTTGGCAATATGATCGATCAATATCTGTGCGAGGCTGTCCTGGAAGTTCTCGATGAAAATATCTTCTTCTGTGATTGCATTGCCTGTTTTCAAGTTGATCACGTGATTGTTGTAGGCATGCGAACCGTGTGCACCGCCTGTATAGTTTTCGAAACTTACAGTATAGCTCAGAATGTCATTCTGGTTGTAGACGATTTCATCCGATGACATTTCGAAATAAGAGAACCAGGCTCCGACCGGCAGATCGTCCTTCTTTTCCAACTCTGCCTTGAAATCGGCTTCCAGTTCTTTATAGTTGTTCAGATAGTCTTCCGTGTACTTGGCGACCGCCTCTTCTGGAGACAGGTTCTCATAATTCTCGCCGAAGTAGGAGAGGACAAAGTCATTCTGTATCTTTTTCAGAATCTCCTTATCGGAAAATTTGGCAGGATAGGTGAAGTTCAATTGCAAGTTGCAATTGGGATTATCGGGATTATTCAGCAGATGATAGGTCCTATCCACCCGGATAGAATCGAATTTAATATCATTATCGGCCGTTTGCTTCGTGTTAGTATTGCAACCGGTTACGAACATTCCTAAAAAGAAAAGCGCTATCAGGCTTTTACTAATTTGTGTACTCATCGGAATCATAGATTTTAGATAATACTTTTAGATGCAAATGTAAGCTATTATCTTGTAATAAACGAATGGCTGGTTTCTTTTTTCAGCCTCGGAGGCATCAAAAGGGTGAGGAGATAGCAGTGCTGGTGTTGTTTCCTGCCTATGTAACGGTCGTTCCCTACCTATGAAACTACTGTTTCCTGCCCATGAAACGGGAGTACCATGCCAGTGGAACTCTTGTGCCAATAAAATGTAACAGGCTTGGCACTGCGTTCTGGCTTATCATCCGGAAAAGGAATTCTGCTTGGCGAAGGTTGAGTTGTAATAAATGTTTTAAACGAAAATAAACGCTAATTAGGCAACCTTTTGAGAAAAAGGTTGCCTAATTCTATTTGTGAAACGAACAAATCCCCTATATTTGCAGAGTGTGTACGCACACCTCTTTGAACCATGTAAAAAATAACAGGTAACAAATGGCTTATTCTAACTATTATGCGGCTTCTGGGCTTTTCCATGGATCTATGTCGTCGGTAATGGGAACGCAGTTTGACATCTTGATGGTCGGCAGTGATCCCCGCCTTCTTGGTACGGTCTGGGAAAAGGTCGAATCGGAAGTGCAGCGATTAGATAAAATGCTGAACCGGTTCGATCCGGAGAGTGAGGTTTCATTTGTTAACCGGGAAGCCGGACACTATCCGGTGACGGTGGGGGAAGAGCTTTGGAATATATTGTTGAACTGCAAGCGTTACAATGAGCTGACGGAAGGATATTTCGATATAACTTTGCAGGGATTCGACCAGGTATTGCTGACGGAAGAAGATAAAAGCATTTTTTTCTTTTCTGAATCTTTACACATTGATCTCGGCGGG
>ENA-ORML01002759-ORML01002759.1-human-gut-metagenome-genome-assembly--contig:-NODE-2759-length-10804-cov-2.035724_pt1 | contig 10804 bp, 10 predicted proteins | sample MGYA00242103_ERZ508995 | MGnify/ENA primary metagenome ERZ508995 (study PRJEB26280, sample SAMEA2338702) | human gut metagenome | biome: human gut; feature: human-associated habitat; material: faeces...
CCGCCACAGCTCGTTGCCTCTATCATTGCAATTCCTCCTGTATGCGTTGTGTCTAAAACTGTTTTTAGTATACCCCTTTTTTCAGCTGAACGCAAGCTATAAAAATATTCTCTTTTGCATTACTGCTGATACTGCAGTTCGTACCACCATTTGTCAAATACCATCTTGGCTGCCGGAACTGCGGAAGAACTTCCGGAACCGCCGTCTTCGATGATCACACTGATCGCCAGTTTTGGATTTTCCGCATCCAGATAACCTACAAACCAGGAGTGAGTTCCTTCTGCTCCTCCTTCGCTGCCGTATTCTGCAGATCCGGTCTTCCCTGCCGCCGTATATTCTTCTCCGGAAATCTTTCTTGCCGTTCCGTCGGTGACTACTTCCTTCATAAATCCGGACAGGATATCGACTTCTTCTTCTGACATCAGTTCTTTGTATTTGACCGGTGCATACTGCTTTACAATGTCTCCGTCATACGTTTCGATGTGATCGATGTAGTATGGATTCATCATAGTGCCGCCGTTTGCCACGGTTGCAGCCACGAGTGCCATCTCAAACGGTGACACGACCGTCTCTCCCTGTCCAATCGCAGTCATCATCTCTTCTCCGTAGGAGGCATTGGATGACAGACGGAAAAGGCTCTGGCTGGACGGAAGATCGATCGGCAAATCTTTGTTAAAGAGGAACGACTCGCAGAGTTTCCGGTACGAATCATTGTTCACTTCCATACCGATCTGTGCAAAGGCACCGTTGCAGGAGTGGACAAATGCCTGCTCCAGATTTTCATATCCATGGACTTCTCCTTCGTAGCAGGTGATCCGCACATCTTCTTTGGAAATGCTTCCGTTACAGGTATAGTTGAAATTCTGGTAATCATCCGGATGTTCCCGGATATATTCCAGCGTTGTGAGGATCTTAAAGGTAGATCCCGGCGGATACTGCCCCTGCAGTGCACGGTTAAAAAGGGAACTGTTGCTGTCGTCATTGATCAGTGCATCCCAGTCCTGCTCGATCGTATTCGGATCAAAATCCGGTTTGGAAACCATCGCCAGTACCTTTCCGGTGGACGGCTCCAGCACCACGATCGCACCTTTGTTGTCACCAAGTGCATCATAACATACCTGCTGCAGCTGTGTGTTCAGTGTCAGCACAAGGCTGTCCCCCTGTACTTTGGTATCCAGCTTTTCTTCCCGGATCTGATCCAGGATGGAGGCATGACTGCTCAGCAGATCATAATTATGGACCGACTCGATACCGGACTTACCATTTGTTGCATAACCGACAATATGTGCAAACAGATTGCTGTACGGATAGCTTCTGCTCTCTGTCCCGTCTTCTGCAATGTCTGTCTGTGCCAGGACGTTGCCGTCCGCAGAATAAATATTGCCTCGGATGATCTGTTCCTGGTAAGCAGACTGTTTTGTATTGTACTGGTTATTATTAATATCATCCCGCAGCACCACATTAAAATAGATCAGATAACCTGCCATTGAGAGAAACAACGCCACCATCAGATAACTGACACGAACCAGCCCCTTGTTCTTGATACGGCGGATGCGTTCTTCTTCCTCGTTATCATAGTCATCATAATCCTGATCCAGATAATCCTCATCCGGATCAGCCTGTGCATCTCTTCCTTTTCGCCTAGTACTATCGGTAGTTTTGCGGCTCTTCATAATATTCTTCATCTTCAAATGCATCATCCTCGTCTTTTCTTAGTATATAGAGTCCCTGGATCACAGAGAACATGATCAGTGTACTGAGCATGGAACTTCCTCCGGAGCTGACAAACGGAAGCGTGACACCGGTCATCGGGATCATCTTCATGGAACCGCCGATCGTTAAAAATACCTGGATCGCATACGTGCAGGCAAGTCCAAGTGCCACATAACGGTAAAAATTCTTCGTCATTTTCATTGCGATATTGACAAACATGATAAAGCAGCTCATACAGATCAGAATCGTGCAAATGCAGAAAATACTTCCCATCTCTTCGGCGATCGCCGCAAACATAAAGTCCTGATCCACATAAGGGATCTCGGTCGGTGATCCCTGATACAGACCGGTACCGAACCAACCGCCGGCCGCGATCGCAAACAGTGCCTGTGCCACCTGATAGCCGCTTCCTTCATAAACACTGAATGGATCTTTCCAGATCTCCACGCGGACACGGACATGGGCAAACAGGAAATACGCTGCCACGGCTGCCACCACAAACGCTCCGAATCCAAGAGCCAGCCATTTCCAGTCACGCGTTGCCACATAAAGCATGATCAGATAGGTCATAAAATAGATCAGTGCACTTCCAAGGTCTGTGGAGATCACAAGGATCAGTACATGGACAGCCGCCAAAATGGTAGTTTTGACAATCTGCGAAAATTCGGTCGATTTTGATAACATTCCGGCAATGCAGAATACATAAATAATCTTGACAAACTCCGATGGCTGTAGGGTAATGCCGGCAATCGTCAGTGACAGCTTTGCACCATTTGTCACCGTTGCCATGACCGCAACCGCTACCAGAAGTCCGATGCCAAGGATAGCATAGACCACAGCAAATTTCGTGATAAATTTCAGTTTGCTGATCAGCCACGGCACGATCAGAGCGATCACCGTTCCGATCACACAGATCTGAAACTGTTTGACTGACTGATCATAAGACAGTCTTGTAACCATAATAAAACCGATCGTGATCAGCATACACATGTTATTGATTGCAAGTTTGGAAGCTTTCGGATACAGATGCCTGAAAAAGATCAGTGTCGCTGCCAGATACAATGCCTGTTCCCCGTAAAAAAACAGAATCTGGGACTGGTTCATCTGAAGGTACAGTACCATAAAAGCCACAAAATGGAGACAGAACATCACCACATTCTGTCTGATAAAGAGGAATTCTCTCGCTTCCTCGCTCCGCTTAGCAAAGATCAGAATACTTTGCAGCGTATAGATCACCATCAAAGTGATCAGAACATATTTTGAAAATTCTATGATCAGTTTATCCACCGTTTCACCTACTCCACTCCTCGTTTGTAGTGTCCTCTTGTAAATTCATATCCCGGCTCTCCCAGTTCTTCTCCCCAAAGATATTCTTTCACAAATCGCTTCGCGACTGCCGCCGCTTCTTTGTTGCTTTCTGTCGTAAACGCCAACCGTACAGATGCCGGGCTGCATTTTCGCACCTCTTCGCTCCATCCGTGCAACGAAACCGGAACAGAATTGTAAATCACATTATAACAGTAACTGCAGCAGTTTTTCACCGGAAATTCTTTTCCCTTGCGATCACGTACCTTAAAAAGATCCGGCGTTTTCTGACAGTGTCCGGCACTTTTTTTCAGACACTGTGTGCTTGTCATGACCGGAATCCTTCCGTAGACCAGCATTTCATCGCCATCGCAGTCACGCTCTTTCAATTCTTTGAACGTAAGCTCTGCAGGGCAGACAAAAAAACTGCAACCTAGATTTCTTAAAAACGCTTTCGCTTCTTTATTATAAGCATAAACATTGTAATCTGCTGCCCAGGTTCCGTCATATCCGATCTGCTCCAGATATGCGATCTGCTCCAGATTTTTGACCATCATTCCGTCAAAACAGGTCATATACTGCTTCATCTGCTGATCCCACAGTTCCTGATCTTTTGTCCGGAACAGAGACGGAAAAATGTACCAGAGCTCCTTTTTCTGCCCCTGGCATCTCTGTGCCATCGACGGAATCTGTTCACACATCCGAAAATCCAGAAAGCATTTGCTGTCAAGATAAATCCTTTTGACGCCTTCTATTTGCAGCATTTCTTCAAACAGGTCTGCCCGTTCGATCGATACAGAAAGCTTTGCTTTCTTTTCTTGTTTCCCGTCATTGGCAGATTTTTCTGCTTCCACTTTTTCCATCTCCGGGCTGTTTTCTCCTGTTTTCCCGGATTTGTCAGATTTTCTCTGATAATCCTGCAACTGTTTTTCCTGTAATGCTTCCAGAGCCCCCCGTCGAAGTTCATTGAAACTCTGCATCGGAAGAAAACACTCCTCATCCATCACAACCTGAAGATGTTCAAACAGATACGGCGAATTTCCGGTACGCATCATCTGTTTTCTTACACGTTCCTCCGCAATCGGCTGTTTCTGTGCCGCCTGTACAATCGCTCCGCTCTGGGAGGCAGTGATCCTGCCTTCCGGCCCGTCATATGTCACCGTCAGTATAGCAGGTTTCCCTTTAAAAATCATTAACTTGCCCTTAATTTTTTCATAGAGGATCTTCCCGATATACTTCTCTTTCAGTCCTTCCATCAGTTTTGCATTGTACGTGCGATTCCAGATGCCTCCCTTCTGCAGTCTGCCCGCATCGCGGACTTTGATGGAAAAGATCCTGCCTTTTTTCACATCTTCCGCTACCGTTGCGGACTCCAGCATATCACCTTTTTGCAGATTTTCCAGTGCTTTAAAAGTAAGCTGTCCGCCTTTTCTCTGTTCCAGAAGCATGGCACCTTCTGTCCCGTAGTGATTCTGCCGCTTCATGGACATCATCGACACACCATGGTATCTCTGATAATATCCTGTGGAAAAACCGCCCCGGTTATACAGATCCATCAAATCCTGGATATCTTTTTTCTCCACATGATATCCTTCTTTTCCGTTTTTACGGTAAAGATCCACATATTTGCGGTACATGGCTGCCACACCTGCCGCATACTCCGTTCGCTTCATCCTGCCTTCGATCTTCAGAGAATCCACACCCGCTTCCAGAACCTCCGGCAAAATCTGCAAAGTACAGATGTCTTTCGGACTTAGCCAGAACTGCTCTTTTCCTTCATATACATAAGGAAGTCTGCACGGCTGTGCACAGCGTCCACGGTTCCCGCTGCGTCCTCCGATCATACTGCTCATCAGACACTGACCGGAATAACAGTAACAAAGTGCCCCGTGCACAAAACATTCGATTTCCAGAGAAGTATTCTGCCGGATCGCTGCGATCTCCTCCAGGCTGATCTCTCTTGCCGGAACAACTCTGGATGCTCCCAGTTTTTCCAATAAAGCTGCACTTTGCACGGAATGGACCGACATCTGTGTGCTGGCATGAAGATCCAGATTGGGAAATTCTCTTTTCAAAAAAGCAAATGCCCCGAAATCCTGCACGATCACGGCATCCAGACCCTGCTCATAAAACGGCACCAGCCAGTCTGCCAGTTGATAAATCTCCGACTGTTTCATTAGCGTATTGGTTGTCAGATATAATTTTTTATTGTGCAGATGACAGTAATCGATGCATTCTGACAACTCCTCATCAGACAGATTGTTTGCATACGCCCTCGCACCAAACATTCTGCCTCCTGTATAGACTGCATCTGCACCTGCATACAATGCAGCTTTTAATCCTTCGATCGAACCTGCCGGTGCCAGAACTTCTGTTTCCACAAAATCCCTCCTGTACTTGTCATGGCAAAAGCCACCTGTTTTCATGTAAACTTAAAAAGGTTGGCAGACGCAATGCCGAACTGCCTTTTCTCCGGCTCTTTGTGTCGTTCCAACCTCTGTCTGTATTACTTGCCCAACTCTGTCTCCAGTTTTACAATCTGCTTCTGGTACTCTGTTGCCTGTTCTTTTAAAGCTTCCAGCTCTTTTGCTGCATCTTCCAGCTTGATCTGAGTGGAGATCAGTTCATGTTTCAAATCGTACAGTTCCTGATCTTTCTGTGCCAGCTCTTCTTCGACCATCTCCACCTGATTCTTGGCTTTAAAATAATCATCTGCAACATTCAACTCCAGCAGGATGCTTTTCAACTCCTGGGACAGTCTTGCGTAACCATCCAGTTTTTTTAATTCTGCCAGTTTGTTATTGATATATGTGGCAACCCGCTGCAGATACTCTTCACTCTCATATCCACTCAGGGTATAAATCTTCCCATCAATGAGTACTTCCGTTTTGTTTTTGGATGACATCCTGTGTACTTCCTCTCTTTCGGTAATTACTTGACGCATGATCTTTCCCTATTATAACCTCATATCGCAATTATTTACAAGAGAATATTACAAATCTTTTTCATTTCGTTTCTTCTTTTTCAATTCCAAGGTGCTGATACGTAAGATCTGTGACCACTCTTCCCCTCGGTGTACGCATGATAAACCCGTTTTTGATCAGAAACGGCTCATAAACTTCTTCGATCGTTCCGGCATCCTCACCGATCGCCGCTGCCAGGGTATCCAGCCCGACCGGACGGCCCATAAATTTCTCTGTCATCGTATAGAGGATCCGGCGGTCCGTCTGATCAAGTCCACAGGAATCCACCTCCAGAAGATCCAGGGCGAAGGATGCCACTTCTCCTGTGATCTTTCCATCGTAACGCACCTGTGCAAAATCGCGGACACGTTTCAAAAGACGGTTTGCAAGCCTTGGCGTTCCCCTGGAACGTTTGGCAAGCTCGGCGGCTCCCTGCGGATCGATCTCCACATTCAGTACATCCGCCGACCGCATGATGATCGTCTGCAGCTCTTTTTCTGTATAAAATTCCAGGTGATGTACCACTCCGAAACGATCCCGCAAAGGTGCCGTCAGAAGGCCTGCCCTTGTCGTTGCCCCGACCAGTGTAAATTTCGGCAGATCCAGGCGGATCGATCTGGCGGAAGCTCCTTTTCCGATCACAATGTCGATCGCATAGTCTTCCATGGCCGGATAGAGTACCTCCTCCACCTGACGGTTCAGACGGTGGATCTCATCTACAAAAAGCACATCTCCTTCCTGAAGATTATTAAGGATTGCCGCCATCTCCCCCGGTTTTTCGATCGCCGGTCCCGAGGTGATCTTGATATTTACCCCCATCTCATTGGCAATGATACCGGCAAGCGTCGTCTTTCCAAGTCCCGGAGGTCCATAGAAAAGTACATGGTCAAGTGAATCATTACGTGCTTTTGCAGCTTCTATATACACTTTCAGGTTGCGTTTTACTTTTTCCTGTCCAATGTAATCTTCAAGTGTCTGCGGTCGCAGATTTTTTTCAGAAGATACATCTTCCTCCAGAATATCCGTTGTGATAATTCGCTTTGCCATTTTTTTCCTCTTTTTATTTATTCTAAGATCTTAAAGTCAGAAGATGCCCTGCGATTTCAGACTTTTAACCCCGGCATCATTCCAATTTCAGATCAGATCATTCTTTTCAGTGCTGCTTTCAGTATTGCCTCGGTGTCCATATCATCTCCCGGCTCCACCTTCTGCACGGCACGCAGAGCATCCGCCGGACTGTAGCCGAGAGCTGTCAGGGCTTCCACTGCTTCTCCTCTTGCATCCGGAAGCGTCTCTTCTGCTTCCTGTTCATGCAGAAGCTTCTTCTCAAATGCATCCTCCAGATCCAGCTTGTCTTTCAGTTCCAGGATCATCTTTTTCGCCGTCTTCACACCGATCCCCGGTGCTTTGGCGATGGTTTTTGCATCTTCCGACAAAACGGCAAATCTCAAATCATCTGCTGAAAATGCAGTCAGGATCCCAAGTGCCGCCTTCGGTCCGATCCCGCTGACACCAAGCAGCAGTGAAAAAACTTCCAGATCATCCTTGTGCTGAAATCCATAGAGCTGCATCGCATCCTCTTTTACGTGAAAATAAGTGTGAAGCTTCACCTGACTGCCCATTTTCGTCAGCTGCTCCGACTCTCTTCCCGATATATAAATACGATATCCGATTCCATGGACATCCAAAATCACACTTCCCGGAAGTGTCTCCACAAGTTCCCCTTTGATATACGCGATCATATTTTCCCCTCTGTTGTTCTGTTTTATATTCCAAACCGTTACGTGATTTTTTCCAGAACGGTTAGTCTCTGTCTTTTTTTCCATGTCTCATCTGATATATACAGATGATATCCCATCGCATTTCCATCTGTTTCTCCAGGCTGCCTCCAAAAGCATGCCCATCCGGCTTTTCCGCCAGTGCTTCCAGAATACTCATAATTGTTCCGCCATGGACAACGATCGCCGCAGAATATTTCTTTTGCTCCAAAAGTTCCGCCACAATCGTTTTAAAAGCTTCCACACAGCGTTTCCGGAAATGGCTCTGCTCTTCGCCCGCCGGAAACGGCAGTGTCCCGTTGCTGTCAAGCCATCTTTGATAATCCGCATCACCGGATAATTCCTGAAAATTTTTGTTTTCATATCTGCCGAAATCGCATTCCCGCAGATCTGAAACCACAGAAATAGACTGCTTTGGAAACAGGATCTTCGCACTTTCCCTGCACCGCAGCATCGGACTTACAAAAAGTGCCTCCACTGCCGGATACTTTTTCGCATCTGCCATCTGCATAAGACTTTGCTTTCCTTCTTCGCAGAGCGGTTCGTCCGTTGTCCCGATATATCGCCCTTCCAGATTTCCTTTTGTTTTTCCGTGTCGTATCAGATAAACATCCATATTATATCGTTCCCTTTTTCTGTTTGCTGTCCACTGCTCACAGTGATGCACACCATGCATCGCAATGCCCGGTTCTTCTGTGCACCTCTGCCATCCGCCAGGATGCTGCATCATTTGATTTTTGTTCCGATACCGCAGACTACACGATACACTGCATCTGCCTCAGAAGCAATCTCCGTGCAGACACGCCCGGTTGTCTCCCGGTAGTTCCGGTCAAACACATCCATCGGAACCACGCCGTATCCGAGTTCGTTGCTGATCAGGACAAGATCCGGATTCTTCATCCACAGCTGTTCTGCCAGATCCTGCACACTCATTTCCTGCTCCAACATTCTTCGGATATACTCATGGAAATGAAACAGCACTTTTGCATGGTAAATATCCGAAAAAGCACAGCTTGTGCCATCCGTAAAATCTTCTCTTTTCTCGTTCAGAAGTTTCTCTGCAAACGCCTTTTTCCCCTGAAACGTTCCTCCTACGATCAATATCATATATGATATCTCCATTTCTCATATGATTTTTATCTTTTGACATCCTTATCGCAAGATACACAGTCGACCTTGTATGACAAGCTCTTAACGTAAAACAATACGAAGTCCGATCACGCAGACTGCCATAAACAGTTCGCAGTTCTGAAGGAAGAATCCTGCCAGATCGCCGGTGATCCCGCCAAATTTTTCATAAGATAAATGGCGGTACCAGAAAAATACCAGCAATGCCCCGATCAGCTCTGCCGTTCCGCACAGTGGATCCAGATACAGCAAAAGTCCGGCACATACGATCAGATAACAGATCATCACGATCCGCACTCTGCTCTTTAATGCCATGTCTGAAAACGTCGCTGCAAGCCCTGTATTTTTCGCCATACGGAAAGATACCAGTGAAAGTCCGCTCAATGCCCTGGAAATGACAAAACCGATTGCCAGAAGTCCTATTGTATGGGCATCTGCCTCGGAATAAATCCCGAAATCCAGAACAAACCAGCAGATCCCTATGATAATCGCAAATGCTCCGGCATGCGAATCTTTCAAGATCTCAAGCTTTTCTTCTTTTGTTTTATAAGAACTGAGTGCATCTGCTGTATCCAGAAGACCATCCAGATGGATCCCTCCGGTGATCAGAACCGGGATCAGGATCAGAACTGCTGTAAAAAGCAGACTTCCAGAGAGCTTCGCTCCGACAAGCATATTCCACAGAAGCGTTGCCGCTCCGATCACAGCCCCGACTGCCGGAAAAAAGCAGATACAGTACTGCATACTTTCTTTTGTCCATTCCACCTGCGGCATTGGGATCTTCGAATACATCGAAAAAGCAACGCACAAACTTCTTCCTATATTTTTCATGCCATTCTCTTCTTTCCTGCTGCCAGAAACAGCAGCTGTGATATCAAAATTTTTTTTACTTTATCCGAAGCGGGATACCGTAGACTACTTCATAGCAGACATCGGAAATTTCCGCCAGATATGCATTGATCCTTCCGAGCAGCCTCTGATAATTTTCCGTCTCTTTATCATAGACCATACCATCTGAAAAAATCTCATTCGTGACAACGCAGACATCTGCCGCCTGCTCTTTCAGATGTAAAATCCCATCACAGATTGCCTCATAAGCGTGTTCTTTTGCCCCTTCCGGCGAAAAAACTTCATTTGCCGCCAGATTGGACATACATTCCAGGAGCACCGCCGTGTCCTTTGGAATCCTGACATGGACAAGATCCGTCGGACATTCCAGGGTATCAAAATGCTTCTCTTTTCGCATTTTTCTGTGGCGTTTCACACGCTGTCTGCTCTCTTCATCAAAACAGACCATCGTCGCAATATAGAGCCTGTTTTTCTCCGGAAATTTCAGGATCTGTTCTTCCGCAAAGGCAGATTTCCCGCTGCCGCTGCCGCCTGTCACCGTAACAAACATCGCATCCCCCTCCTCAGACCAAGTGCTCATACTGCTCAATACTTGCCTCTTCAAAGGTACTCATGCTGTTATAAACCACACAGGCAAGATCAAGGATTGGAAACAGTGTCAGGGCTCCGGTGCCCTCTCCAAGATGCATCTCACAGTCCAGCATGGCATCTAATCCCAGTTTCGATAGAATCATCTGTGCCGCCGGTTCTTTTGACAGATGAGAAGCAATCATATAATTTACGCAGTTCGGGCAGATTACATACGCTGCCAATGCTGCAGCTTCAGAAATAATCCCATCGATCACAACCGGAATCCCTTCTGCCGCACCGCCGAGGAACAGACCTGCCATCCCGGCAAGGTCAAATCCTCCGACTTTTGCAAGCACATCGATGCCGTCCGCCGGATCCGGCTGATTTACCTGGATTGCCTGATGGATCGCAGATATCTTCTTTGTCAGCCCGGAAGTAGAAAGCCCTGCACCTCTTCCTGTTACCGCCTCAACCGGAATCCCCAGAAAAACGGCTGCC
>ENA-ORML01002764-ORML01002764.1-human-gut-metagenome-genome-assembly--contig:-NODE-2764-length-10774-cov-3.814255_pt1 | contig 10774 bp, 9 predicted proteins | sample MGYA00242103_ERZ508995 | MGnify/ENA primary metagenome ERZ508995 (study PRJEB26280, sample SAMEA2338702) | human gut metagenome | biome: human gut; feature: human-associated habitat; material: faeces...
GGCCTCCGAGTCCACCGATCCCAACGCCCCCGAGTATGACTGCATCTGGGAGCTCATGGAAGCTGTTGACACCTGGATCAAGACCCCCGACCGTAAGGCTGACCTGCCCTTCCTGATGCCCATCGAGGACGTGTTCACCATCACCGGCCGCGGCACCGTCGTTACGGGCCGTGTCGAGCGTGGTACCGTCAAGGTCGGCGACAAGGTCGAGATCGTCGGTCTCGAGGACGATATCAAGGAATCCGTCGTCACCGGCACCGAGATGTTCCACAAGACCCTCGAGTTCGCCGAGGCTGGCGACAACGTCGGCTGCCTGCTCCGCGGCATCACCAAGAAGGAAGTCGAGCGCGGCCAGGTTCTCGCTGCTCCGAAGTCCATCAAGCCCCTGCGCAAGTTCAAGGGCCAGGTGTACGTCCTCTCCAAGGAAGAGGGCGGCCGTCACACCCCGTTCTTCAACAACTACCGTCCCCAGTTCTACTTCCGTACCACCGACGTTACCGGCGTCATCACCCTTCCCGAAGGCGTTGAGATGTGCATGCCCGGCGACAACGTTGACATGGACGTCGAACTGATCACCCCGATCGCCATCGAGAACGGCCTCCGCTTCGCTATCCGCGAGGGCGGCCGTACCGTCGGCTCCGGTGTTGTCATCGGCATCAACGAGTAATTCGCTTTTCGTAAACAAAAATGGCTGGCAGCTTTGCTGTCAGCCATTTTGTACATCTTGAAGTTTTAACGCAGCGCCGTCATAAACCCGGTGAAAGACGTGGAATGCACGTCGCCGCCGACCAGTTCCGACCGGTACACATAGAGCGAGGCGTCCGCTTCCTCCGCGTCGGGATGGTTCGTGATCCGGTAGGTGTAGAGCGTCAGCTTTTTCCCGGCGTATTCCTCCAGATCAAATCCCTGCTGGCGCTGCAGCTCGTTGTACTGCGTCAAAACATCCGGAAAATCCTTCGGCATCGTGATCTCCTGCTCAAGGATCGGCGTCGGCTCGACCTCCCAGCCGAGCGACTGCAGATAGGCGATCCGTTCTTCGTTCGTTCCGGCGCGGATCGCGGTATCCGCGCTGCGCCGTCCGAGCGCTCCGGCGAGGAGAATCACCGCCGCGGCGAGCACGCCGAACAGTATCACCTTCACAGCGCCTTTCCGGCGTGCCGGTGTAGTTTTTCGCATCGTAAATCACCCCCGATCCAATGTATGGAAGAAAGGAAAGCAATATGCCGCTCGTCCGTCTTGACAAGATCCTCACCGATACCGGTCTCTGCTCGCGCAGTCAGGCGCGGGAGATCATCCGCCGCGGACGAGCGGCCGTAAACGGAACGCCGTGCGCCGACCCCGCGGCGAAGTTCGACCCGGAAGCCGTCTCTCTCACCGTTGACGGCGAGCCGATCGACGGGCCGGGACATATCTATATCATGCTCAATAAGCCGGCCGGCGTGCTGACGGCCACGCGCGACCCGCGCAAGCCGACGGTCGTGGACGCCATGCCGGAGGACTGGAAGCGGCGGGGCCTTTTTCCGGTCGGGCGGCTGGACAAGGATACGACCGGCCTGCTTCTTCTGACGGATGACGGAACCTTTGCCCATAAGGTCATCTCACCGAAAAGCCATGTGAGCAAGCTTTATGAGGCTGTGGTGGACGGAACGCCGTGTGAGGCAGATTTCGCCGCCTTCCGCGAAGGGATCGTGCTGCGTGACGGTACGCAGTGTCTTCCTGCGGAGCTCATCGATCTCGGCGGCGGGCGTGTGCAGGTCGAAGTGTTTGAAGGAAAGTACCACCAGGTAAAACGCATGCTCGGCTCGCGGCAGATGAGCGTATTGCAGCTCAAACGTCTGCGCATCGGCGGCCTGTGGCTGGACGGCTCGCTCGCGGAAGGGGAGTACCGCCGCTTGACGCCGGAGGAGATCGAGAAGATACGGCCGGACATTCTGTCGAAATGACGAACGCCCTATTTTCGGTTTTTGCGTGAAAATGTCGTTATATCATACAAAACCGTCCGGCGGATTTTTATAAATCTGCTTTGATTTGATTAAGTGTAAAAAAAATTTACAAGTTGTAAAGAATTAGCTATTGAAATTTGCACAGAAATCATTTATTATGAAAATTACCTAAAAATGCCCTAAGTTTTTTGATGAGCATTTTCGTATAGAAAGATGGGGGAGGCAGACGTTATGTCCAGCAGGATTTTCCAGAGCATCATCATCCAGATGAAGGATGCCACCGACCGGTGCATCGGCGTTGTGGACGATCAGGGAGTTGTTGCCGCGTGCAGCGAGCTTTCCATGATCGGCACGAAGCTCGATGATTTTCACGGCGGCTTCGGCGATTATCCCGATCAGATCTTCACGTCCAATTTCCGCACATATAAGCCCGTCGGCGGGCTGAGCACGCGGCTGGATTATGCCGTCTTTGTGGACGGCCATGACGCCACGGCGCGCTGCGTGTGCATCCTTGCCTCGGTCGCTTTTCAGGAGGCAAAGATCAATTACGAGGAAAAGCACAACAAGACGATCTTCGTCAAGAACATCATCTCCGACAATATCCTGCCGGGAGATATCTATGTCCGCGCCAAAGAGCTGCACTTTGCTACGGACGTACCCCGCGCCGTTCTGCTGATCCGCCAGACGGAGCGCACCGATATGGCCGCGCTCGAAGCCATTTCCAACATGTTCCCCGACCGACAGAAGGACTTCGTCCTCAGCATCAACGAGACGGATATCGTCCTCATCAAGGAGCTGACCGGTCCCGCAGACAGCAACAAGGAAGTTTACGAGATCGCCGAGGAGATTGAGAAAAAGCTGCACGACGATCTCAATCTCAAGTGTGTCATCGGCATCGGCACGACGGCGAAGCATCTCCGCGTTCTCGCGGACAAGTACAAGGAAGCGCAGGTCGCCATCGAGGTCGGCAAGGTGTTCGATACGGAGAAATCCATCATCCACTACGATAACCTCGGCATCGGCCGTCTCATCTATCAGCTTCCCACGACACTCTGTGAAATGTTCCTGAGCGAAGTGTTCAAGAAAAACCCGATCGAGGCACTCGATCAGGAAACGCTCTACACGATCAACAAGTTCTTCGAGAACAACCTGAACGTGTCCGAAACCTCCCGTAAGCTGTTTGTCCACCGCAACACGCTGGTGTACCGTCTTGAAAAGATCAAGAAGCTGACGGGACTTGATTTGCGTGAGTTCGACCACGCCATCATCTTCAAGGTGGCGCTCATGGTCAAAAAATACCTGAACTCTCAGAACGGGGAATACTGATCCCCGGCTCTGACGCGGAGATTGATTTATGGTACTTCTCAAGGATGTCAAAATGAAATACCCCGGAAGCCGTGCGGAGACGCTGCGGGACATTGATCTCACCATTCAGGACGGTGAGTTCGTGTTCCTTGTCGGCCCGTCCGGCTCTGGGAAAACCACGATCATCAAGCTGCTGACCGGCGAGATCCGCGCCACCGGCGGCCAGATCGAGGTCAACGGCTTTGATCTGCGCACGATGAAACGGCGAAACCTGCCCAAGCTGCGCCGCTCGCTCGGCGTTATCTTCCAGGACTACCGGCTCATCAAGGATATGACGGTGTATGAAAACGTCGCGTTTGCGATGCGCGTGATCGGTGCTTCCAACCGCGAGATCAAAAAACGCGTGCCGTATGTGCTCGACCTTGTCGATCTTTCGGGCCGCGAGGACCGCTACCCGCGGGAGCTCTCCGGCGGCGAGCAGCAGCGCGTGGCGATCGCGCGCGCTCTCGTGAACTCTCCGGACATGATCATTGCCGACGAGCCGACCGGCAACCTCGACCCCGCCAGAAGTCTCGAGATCATGCTGCTCTTCCAGAAGATCAACGAGCTGGGAACGACGGTGCTGATCGTGACGCACGAAAAGGAGCTTGTCAACGCCTTTTCCAAGCGCGTTGTGTCGCTGAGCGACGGTTGCCTCATCAGCGACGGAATGGATGGGTATTACGGCTATGAGTCTTAACAGAATCACATATCTCTTCAAGGAAGGATTGCGCGGCGTATTCTCGCACGGCTTCCGCTCGTTCGCTTCCGTCACGGTCATTGCCGCGTGCCTCATCATCATGGGGAGCTTCGGCCTTGTGGCGGTGAACGTGGATAATCTCATCGGCAATATGGAAGAAGACAGCCAGATCCTCGCCTTTGTGGATGAGTCTCTCTCCGACAGCGACGCGCTTTCTATCGAAGGCGCGATCCGCAGCATCCCCAACGTCCGGGACGTGCAGTTCATCTCCCGTGAAGAAGCCATGGAAAATTACAAAAACACCTATGGCGACAGCACGGTGTTTGAAAATCTGGACGCGAGCGTGTTCCGCAACCGCTATGTGATCCGGCTGAATGATATCACGCTCATGCGTGATACCGCTGATACGGTTGACGCGGTCAACGGTGTGGCGGATGTCAACGCTCCTGTCTCGATCGCGGAGGGCTTTATCGCGGTGCGAAACGTTGTGAGCGTTATTACGGCGATCCTGATCGTCATTCTGCTCGTGGTTTCCGTTTTCATGATGTCCAACACCATCAAGCTCGCAACGTTCACGCGGCGCGATGAGATCGCTGTTATGAAAATGGTCGGAGCAAGCAACAGCTTCATCCGCACGCCGTTCGTTGTGGAAGGCCTGATCCTCGGCCTGCTCGGCTCCGGCATCGCTTTCCTGCTGCAGTGGGCGGTGTACAACTTCATTGCGCAGAAGATCTCGGTATCCATCGCGGCAAGTCTCATCCAGGTCATGCCGTTCTCTCTGCTGATGACGCCGCTGCTGATCGTGTTTCTTGCCATCGGCATTCTCGTCGGCGCGTTCGGCGGAGCCATGGCGATCCGCAACTATCTGAAGGTTTGATCCTTCCCGGACTTTTGTACTTACTATGAAAAACATCAAGAAATCCCTTCGTTCTGTTTTCTGCGCTCTTCTCGCCGCGGCGGCTCTTGCCGCATCGCTGCCGGCGTATGCCGTTTCCCAGGCGGAGATCGACGATCTCCAGAAAAAGCTTGACGCTCTTGAGCAGCAGGCGCAGGAACAGCAGGACGTCATCAACGATCTCACCAGCCAGAAGGCCCGCTTCATCACCCGCAAGCTCGCGCTCGATAACAAAATCGAGATCAACCGCCAGATGATCGAGCTGATCGGCGAACAGATCGAGATCTACGATGAGATCATCGCCGAAAAACAGGCGGAGCTTGACAAGGCTCTCGAAAAGGAAACGACGCAGACCGAGCTTCTCCGTTCCCGCATCCGCGCCATGGAGGAGAACAGCACCTATTCCTACGCGAGCTTTATCTTTGATTCCTCCAGCGTGACCGAGCTTCTTTCCCGCATCGGCGATGTCAACGACATCATGCACTACGACAAAACTCTGGAAGAGGAGTACATGGCGGCGCGCGAGGATGTCGAGTCCATCAAGAAGAGCTACGAGGAGGCCCGTCACGAGCAGGAACTCCTCCAGAAGGAGCTGGACACCAAGCAGGCCGAGCTGGATGCGCAGGTCGAAGCGGCATACACCATGATCGCCGATATCGAGACCCTTTCCGACGACGCGCAGGCGGAATACGATGCCATCGCCGAAGAGGAAGCCAAGGCGGAGGAGACGCTGCAGGAAGCCATCCGCAAGCGCGCCGCGGAACAAGCAAAGTACAACCAGAATAATAACAGCAATAATGGCGGCGGAAACTCCGGCGGCAGCGGCGGCAATTCCGGCGGAGGCGGAAGCTCCGGCGGCGGTTCGGCGACGAGCCTTTCCAATCTTCAGTGGCCGGTGCCGAGCTGCACGCTCATTACCTCCCGCTTCGGCTACCGTGTTGCGCCGACGACCGGCGCGAGCACATACCACGGCGGTCTGGATATCGGCGCGGGCATGGGCGCGTCCATTGTGGCGGCCGGCGCGGGCGACGTTATTTACGCCGGCGCGAACGGCGGCTACGGCAACTGCGTCATGATCGATCACGGCAACGGCGTCGTCACAGTGTATGCGCATATGAGCTCCATCGGCGTGAGCTATGGGCAGTATGTCACCGCCGGACAGTATGTCGGCGCGGTCGGCTCGACCGGCGTTTCCACCGGCCCGCACTGCCACTTTGAGATCCGCATCAACGGCGCACAGACCGATCCGGCGGCGTACTTCTCCGGACTTTCCTATTGGAACTGCTGATTTTCCCTTACGGGATCAAAGGAGCCTATGAAACGTAACAAATTACAGAAAACCGTTTTTTCCGTGATTTGCATCGTGCTGGCGGTCATCATGATGCTTTCACTCGTCATCACCGTTCTTCCGGCGCACGCCGTGGACGAGACCGATCTTGAGCGGCTGGCGGAAAAACGTGCGCAGCTTGAAGAGCAGCTCATGGAACAGGAGCAGGTCATACAGGGACTTACGGAGAACCAGACGCTGATCGTGTTCCGCAAAGCGGCGCTTGATAAGCAGATCTCGCTCAACCGGGAGACGATCGCGCTCATTGAAGAGCAGATCGCCGTTTATCAGGAACTCATTGACCGCAAGGAAGAGGAGCTCTCCGCGGCGACCGCCGCGGAGACCGAGCAGACGGCGCTGCTGCGCGAACGCATCCGCTCCATGGAGGAAAACGACAGCTACTCGTATCTCGCCTTCATTTTTGAGGCGAACAGCGTGCCGGAGATCCTCTCGCGCATCGCGGACGTAAACGATATCATGCACTATGACCGCGAGCTCGAAAAGTCCTTGCAGCAGAGCCGCGAGGACGTGGAGACGATCAAGCGCGAATATGAGGAAGCCAAGGCCGAGCAGGACGCCGTGAACGAAGAGCTCATCGCCCGCCGCGACCAGCTCAGCGCGCAGGTCACCGCGGCCTGTGAGCTCATCGCCAACCTTGACGAGCTTTCGCAGAATGCGCAGGCGGAATACGACGCCATTGCGCTGGCCGAGGACGAGGCGATGCAGGAGCTTTTGAAGGCCATGCAGGAATACGCCGCGCAGCAGGCGGCGCAGAGAACATCGTACAGCGCCTCGCCCGGCGGCGGAAGCACGCCCTCCGGAGCGGCATCCTCCGGCGCGGGTACGTCCGGCACCGGCGGAGCGTATGGGAATACTTCCAACGCCTCCGGCATCTACAACGGTACTTTTATCTGGCCGGTGGACAGCACGTACATCACCTCGCGCTACGGCGAGCGCTCCGCGCCTACTGCAGGAGCTTCCACAAACCACAAGGCGATCGATATCGGCGCAAAGTCCGGCGATCCGATCTATGCCGCTGCTGACGGGCAGGTCGCTTCCGCGACTTACAACAACGGTCTCGGCTACTATGTCAGCATCGAGCACGACGGGGAGACCGCGACGCGCTATTCCCATATGACGAACTTCATCGTGCAGCCGGGCGAGCATGTCAAGCAGGGCCAGATCATCGGCTATGTCGGCGAGAGCGGCAATGCCACCGGCAGCCACTTGGACTATGCCGTCATCAAAAACGGGCAGCAGGTCGATCCCATGCAGTATTACGACGAAAGCACCGTTACCTATGATCCGACGGCCTGACCGCGGCGCCGAAAGAAAAAACATCCGAGGTATCAGCCTATGAAACGCGTACCGAAAATCGTCTGGTCACTGCTTGCGTGTGTGATATGCATCGTTGTCACCGCTGCTGCGTGCCTGATCCTTGCGGACAGCGGCGCGTCCTCCGATAAATATATGGAGGTCATCCGCGTGATCGAGACAACGTTCTACCAGCCGAAGGATACGTCCTCGCTGGAGGACGCCTCCGCGAGCGCCATGGTGGCCTCGCTGGGCGACCCGGCAAGCTACTATCTGCCTGCTTCCGAGTATGAGGAGTATAAACTCACGCTGACGAACCAGTATGTCGGCATCGGCGTGACCACGCAGTACAACGAAAATTACGGTTATCTGACCGTCCTTTCCGTAACGCCCGGCTCTCCGGCCGATCAGGCGCATGTGAAGGTCGGCAACATGATCGCCAGCGTGGACAGTATTGACGTATCCACCTACACTCCCGAACAGTTTGACGAGCTGCTGCGCAGCTACGACGCGAAGGAAACAGAGGCGGAGAAGTATTTCACGCTCCACCTTCTCAACACACAGGGAGGCAAGGCGGACGCGAAAATGAAGTGCGAGCTCATCTATGCCGAGCCGGTCGTCTATTACATTCTGGACAGCGACGCCAACAAGGCGAACAGCAGCTCCTCTGTCGGCTATCTCCGCATCCGTAACTTTGACGACAGCGCCGCCGCCAGCGTAAAAACGGCGGTAGCTGCGCTGCAGGATTCCGGAGCAACGAGCCTTATCATCGACGTGCGCGACAATACGAGCGGCAAACCCGCGGAAATGGCGGATGCGCTCGATTATTTCCTGCCGAAGGGCGATCTGTTCCTCCTGCGTGACCGCGACGGGAAGGAGACGACGTATTCGTCCGGCAGCTCGTATCTCAATATGCCGATGGTCGTTCTTGTCAACGAGAACACCACCTGCGCGGCGGAAGTGTTTGCCTGCATCATGCAGCAGGCGGGCGTGACGATCGTCGGGCGCCGGACGCCCGGCAGCGCGCAGAGCCAGGTAATCGTGGAGCTCTCCGACGGCAGCGCCGTCCGTCTCTCCAAATTCGAGTATCTCACGCCGGATAAAAAGAGCATGACTGACCTTGGCGGCGTCACGCCGGATATCGCGTCCTACCAGATCGAGGACAGCGATCTGGACGTGCAGCTCGAGGCGGCAAAGGACGCCCTGCATTAACGGCGTCCGCCCGCGAAAATTCTGCGGAAATCTACAAAGAAGGGATCAAAGTTCCGTCTTGACATGGGACGCCGGATTCCGTATAATAGCAGGACAAATTCCCGCACGGAGTTACTCTGTGCGGGATTTGCGAGCATGTAAGTATCGAAAGGAAGTTTAAACTATGTCCGTTGAAAGCCGTTACAGAATGAGCCAGGAGCGTCTGGAAGAGCTGAAAAAAGAGCTGGAATATCTTCAGACGGTTCGGGAAAAAGAAGTCTCCGAGCAGATCAAGGAGGCTCGTTCTTTCGGTGATTTGTCGGAGAACAGCGAATACGATGAAGCGAAGACCGAGCAGGGCAAGCTCTATTCCAAGATCGCCGAGATCAAGAACCTGATCGAAAACGCCGTCATTCTCGAAAACGTGCCGACCGGCAGCGCGATCTCCATGGGCAGCCGCGTGACCGTCCGCGAAGTGGGCGAGGAGGACGAAGAGACCTATGAGATCGTCGGCAGCCAGGAAGCCAACCCCATTCTCGGCCGTATTTCGGACGAATCCCCTCTTGGCCGCAGCCTGATGGGAAAGAAGAAGGGCGACCGGATCGAGTTTGAAGCCCCCGGCGGCGTTATCTACTACGAGATCCTCAACTGCGAAAACTGAACGTAAATTACAGATATAGGAGATTACTATGGCAGAGGAAACAAGGACCGGAGCGCCGGAGCTCTCTCTCAATGAACTGCTCCGCATCCGCCGTGAAAAGCTGACGAACCTGCAGGACGCAGGACGGGATCCCTTCGCGATCACCCGCTACGATGTTACCCACCACAGCGCGGAGATCCTTGCCGCCGGTGACGAGCTGGTCGGCAAAGAGGTGTCCGTGGCCGGGCGCATGATGGTCAAACGCATCATGGGCAAGGCGTCCTTCTGCAAAATTCAGGATAAGCAGGGCGTCATTCAGTGCTATGTCGCCCGCGACGATCTTGGGGAAGAAGCGTATGCCGAATTCAAGAAAATGGACATCGGTGATATCATCGGTGTCAAGGGCTTTGTGTTCCGCACAAAGACCGGCGAGATCACCGTCCACACGAAGGAGCTCACGCTGCTCACCAAGTCTCTCAAGCCTCTGCCGGAGAAGTTCCACGGTCTGCAGGATACCGATGTGCGCTACCGCCAGCGGTATCTTGATCTGATCGTCAATCCCGAGGTGCGCGATACGTTTGTCAAGCGCTCGCAGATCCTGCGCGAGATCCGCCGTTTCCTTGATGACCGCGGGTTCATGGAGGTCGAGACCCCCATGCTCGTGCCGAATGCCGGCGGCGCGGCGGCGCGCCCGTTTGAGACGCATTACAACGCGCTCGACGTGGACGTCAAGCTCCGCATTTCGCTCGAGCTTTATCTCAAGCGCCTGATCGTCGGCGGTCTGGAGAGAGTCTATGAGATCGGCCGCGTGTTCCGCAACGAGGGCGTCGATACGCGCCACAACCCGGAATTCACGCTCATGGAGCTTTATCAGGCGTATACCGACTATAACGGCATGATGGATCTGACGGAGGATATGTTCCGCCATCTCGCCAAGGTCGTCTGCGGCAGCACGACGATCACCTATCAGGGCACCGAGATCGACCTCGGCAAGCCGTTTGAGCGTCTGACGATGATCGACGCCATCAAGAAGTATTCCGGCGTCGATTTTGATACCGTCAAGACCGAGGAAGAAGCGAAGGCGCTTGCCAAGGCGCATAACATCGCCTTTGAGGAGCGCCACTCCCGCGGCGATATCATCAACCTCTTCTTTGAAACGTATTGCGAGGAAAACCTCATCCAGCCGGTGTTCATCATGGATCACCCGGTGGAGATCAGCCCGCTCACGAAGAAGAAGCCCACCGACCCGACGAAGGTCGAGCGCTTTGAGCTCTTCATCTATGGCCGCGAAATGTGCAACGCCTATTCCGAGCTGAACGACCCCATCGACCAGCGCGCGCGCTTTGCCGCGCAGGACGCTCTGGCCGCCGCCGGCGACGCCGAGGCGAACCATACCGACGAGGACTTCCTCAACGCCCTG
>ENA-ORML01002766-ORML01002766.1-human-gut-metagenome-genome-assembly--contig:-NODE-2766-length-10769-cov-6.379130_pt1 | contig 10769 bp, 7 predicted proteins | sample MGYA00242103_ERZ508995 | MGnify/ENA primary metagenome ERZ508995 (study PRJEB26280, sample SAMEA2338702) | human gut metagenome | biome: human gut; feature: human-associated habitat; material: faeces...
TGCCTGAAACATCGGAGTATATCTACCTGCATACCACGGCAGAGCTGAAGCAGATCTTCAGCGCAAATTTCCCGGATTACAGCGACAGCGACTTTTACGAGATGGAAATCGGCACGGCAGGACTGATGCGCAATTATATGGCACGAAAATGCGACATCCATTTCCCGTTGGAACGCAAGCTCAGCCGCTTTTTGACGGCGGCGATGCGGGTGTACCGGGTGCCGGAGGACGAACTGGAGCAGACAGTTCGCTTCGTCGAGCGTCTGGACATCCGCTCGATTGCCGAGCGCGTGATGCATACCTTGTTCCAAACGCTGGCGATGCACTACGATTTTTCACTGCAGGAAATGGAAGCCCCCTTGATTTCAGAAACGGAGGAAACCACATGAAAAAGCGACTGTTCGCCATTTTGCTGACGCTCTGCCTGCTCGCGCAGCTCTTCCCGCTCACGGCAAACGCGGTTCGCCTTGATTGGCCGCATCCCTCGGCGCATTGCGTCTGCGGAGGAGGAATCAGCAATCATAAAGCTATGAACGGACACACGGCCTATGAAGGGGTCTACTTCACCAAGGACGGGAAGGAAAACACCTCCGGCGATATTTCAAAAATGAACGTGATCCGATCGGAAGCAGACCTTCTGGAGATCAACCATAAAGCAGCGAACAACAAGGGAAAAACGTTCTACTATTACCTTGCCAATGATGTCACCCTCACGAAACGAATCCATGTTTGGGAGGGCTGCACGTTTGTGATCTGTTTGCATGGCCATACCCTTACCTGCAATGTACCGAATGCACAAAGCGCCTTCCTTGTGATGAATAATGCGCGTCTGGTATTTACGGATTGCCAGCTCTCCGGCGACCGCGGCCTCATCACCGGCGACAGCTGCGCCGCTGTTTCTCTTGACGAAACTGCCACCTTTGAGCTTTACGGCGTGAGCATCTGCATGACCAGCTCGGAAACGGACGGCATCCGCGATGTTTACAACGACCCGGTTTGCGGCGTTTATAACTGCGGTACGTTCAATATGTACGGCGGCTGCTACTATCAAAAAAGCTCCGACTATCCCACGGATCGCCCGGTCATCAGCAACATCCGCAACACCAAGTACGGCCCCGGTGTAATTAACAGAGGAACCTTCAATATGTACGACGGCATCATCTCCGGCAACGAGCGGAACGGTGTGATGTCCACCATCACCCGGTCAGATGATACCATCAACCTCTACGGCGGCACCATCACCGGCAATACCGGTGCGGGTATTTCGGCCACCCACTGGCCCATGCCCTCCATTGCGACAAGCGACTATTATACCAATGTCAACCTCTACGGCGGCACCATCTCGGAAAATACCGGCGCGGGCATCGACGCGGCCTACGGCAGAGTGACAATGGCGCAGCAGAGCAGCGCCATTCCCGTCGAAATCAAGAACAACAAGGGCGGCGCGATCTCACTGATGCGGGACGGCTCGACCGCCAACCTCGGCACCGGCCTGATTACCGGCAACTCCGGCGGCAAGGGTGCGGTCGCACTGAGGGCAGGCTCCCTGACCCTTACCGGCGACGTGAAGATCACCGGAAACACCGGCGCAAATCTCTATCTTGCCAGCGGAAAAACCGTCACGCTCGACAAGCTCGGCAGCGGTGCGCAGATCGGCGTTACTACGGAGGACACGGCGGTTCCGGTGGTGTTCGCCGCGGCCAACGGCACGGATTACGCCAGCCGCTTTACCCCGGACAGTGCGGGCTACAGCATCGGCTATAACGCTGCGCAGCAGCTCCAGCTGCAAACCAAGACCTATCCCGTGACCTACGCCCCCGGCGCAAACGGCACGGGCGACAGCAAGACGGTGAACAAGGAGTACAACAATGCGCTGGAGCTGGAGGGTGCGCTCTTTACCCGCCTCGGCTACACCCAGGTCGGCTGGTCGAAGCACGACGGCGGTGAGAAGGACTATTCCCTGAACGCAATTTATGAGCAAAACGAGGCGCTTACGCTCTACCCCGTCTGGCAGGAGCGCAGCGACTATACCGTCCACATCGTCAACCGGGACGGCTCGACGGTCACGGAATTGAAGAACGTCAAATGGACGGATGAAATTTGGAAGCTCCTGACGCCGACACCGACAAGAGAAAATGGTGAGCTCCTGAAAAGACTGCTGCTCGGCACAAGCATAGTTTACGGCGGAGATACCTACGGCAAATTTGCCACGGGCGGCGAGGACAGCCTTACCTTCATTGCTGTTTGGGATGATGCCTTTGCGAGCCGCAGCACCATTTCTGTAGGCGATTCCCAGTGGACCGGCTATCGTGCGGATGCTTCGGAGCGATTCTTCCGCGATGACCAGACGGTGACGCTCACGGTGTCGCATCCGGAAGAACTGTTGTATTTCCAGTATGCGGTCAGCGACCAGCTTTTTGAAAATGGCAGTGTTGCGGCAAGAAAGCTGAGCTTTGTGGATTATACAGGGACGTTCAGCACCGCCTCGCTGAATCTGGAGGAGGGAAAGCCCTATGTGATCTATGGCTTCCTATTCACTGAGTTCAAAAGTGAAATTGTGATCAATACGGAGAAAATCATCATCGATAAGACCGCCCCGGCGATCACCGGTGCGAAGGACGGCGACGTTTTCTGCGGCGAGGGCAACAAGACCCTCACCGTGACCGATCGGTATCTGGACACTGTGACCGTCAACGGTAAGCCCGTGACCCCCAACGAACAGGGCGAGATCACCCTCACCGACGCAAGAACCCCGCAGACCGTCGTCGCCACGGACAAGGCGGGCAATTCCACGACGCTCACCGTGACCGTCCATTCGTCCCATTCCTACAAATGGCAGACGGAGAACGGCCAGTATTGGGGAGACTGCGAATTCTGCGGCAATAGGGTCGAAAAGAAGGACCTCCCCACCCTGACCATCACCAGCCCGGATACCGTCTGCCGCACGCAGGACTTCGAATTCTCTTTCAACCTGCCGGAGGGCTGCACGGATCCCGCCTACAGCTATGAGTTCACCTTCTCGGGCGACGGCGAACCCATCGCCCCGGTCGACGGCCTCTGCACGGGGACGATCCCTGCCGCTTCCTACATAGCGGGAGAAGCCGGTTTCCGCTTTATCGCCTCTGTCACGACGGCGGAGGGCTACCGCTTCAGCGTTTCCAAGGATATCACCATCCGCGAACATTCCGGCGGCACGGCGACCTGCACGAAACAGGCCATCTGCGACCACTGCGGCCAGTCCTATGGCGCACTGAAAGCACACAGCTTCACGGCAGAAACCGCCGAGGAGCAGTATCTGAAATCCGCTGCGACCTGCACCGAAAAGGCGGTGTATTACAAGTCCTGCGCCGTCTGCGGTACCAGCTCCAAGGGAACCGCCGACGAGGCGACCTTCACGTCCGGAAAGCCCCTCGGCCATGACTGGGGCGCATGGATGCCCGACGGGGAGGGCACACACAAGCGCGTCTGCACCCACGATGCCAGCCATGTTGAAACGGCCGGCTGCACCTACGGCGACTGGAGCACGAATCAAGACAGTCACTGGAAGACCTGCACCGTCTGCGGCGGAGAGACTGAGCGGCTCAACCACGCCGACCCGGACTGCGACCATTTCTGCGACACCTGCGGCATCAGAATGACTGAGCACGACTTCACGGGAGAACTTGCGATCACGGCACTTCTGTACAAGGAAGCAAACTGCCTCTCTCCCGCACTCTATTATAAGTCCTGCAAGATCTGTATGCTGTCCTCCAAGGGAACGGCCAGCGAAGCGACCTTTGCAAGCGGGGAGAAAAACCCGGATCGGCACGCCGAGGAGCCGGGTGACTGGCAGCTTGACGGCGACAGCCACTGGAGATTCTACACCTGCTGCCATCTGGAGGTGGATCGCGGCGCGCATCAGGGCGGCACGGCCGACTGCCTTGCCCCGGCCCTCTGCGAGGTCTGCCAGCACCCGTACGGCGAGCTTGGCCCGCACCATTTTGTCGATCAGGTGAACGAATACCGGCTGAAGTCCGCCGCCACCTGCACAAGCCCGGCGGTATATTATCAGTCCTGCTCCACCTGCGGTGCGCAGGGCACGGAAACCTTTACCAATGGCAAGCCGCTCGGCCATGACTATGGCGCTTGGACATCCAACGGAGACGGCACGCACACCCGCATCTGCGCACACGATGCAGCGCACACGGAAACCGAGAATTGCCACGGCGGTACGGCCACCTGCACGCACAAGGCTGTCTGTATGGTCTGCGACGGCGAATACGGCGAGATGGCAGCACACAGCTTCACTGCCGAAAAAGCAGAGGTGCAGTATTTGAAGTCTGCTGCAACCTGTACCGAAAAGGCGGTCTACTACAAGTCCTGCGCAGCCTGCGGTCTGAGCTCCGAGGGCACGGCGGATGAGGCGACCTTCTTCTCCGGCAATGCGCTGGACCACAACTGGGGCGCTTGGACGCAGAACAGCGATGAAAAGACCCACACCCGAATCTGTAAGCGTGACACCAGCCATACGGAAACCGAGAACTGCCACGGCGGCACGGCCACCTGCACGCACAAGGCTGTCTGTACGGTCTGCGGCGGCGAATACGGCGAGCTTGATCCGAAGAACCACACCAACTTAAAGCACTTCCCGGCAGTGGCGGCGACCAAGACTGCCGAGGGCAATATCGAATACTGGTATTGCTCCGGTTGCAAGAAGTATTACAAGGGCGCTACGGCAACACAGGAAATCAAGCAGGCTGATACCGTAACGGCAAAGCTGCCCGGCGGCACCGTCAAACCCGGCGCCGACAAGTCTCCGCAGACGGGAGATAACTCCAATCTTTTGTTGTGGATTGCCCTGTTGTTCGTCAGCGGCGGTGCAGCCATTGGCACAACGATTGTCAGCAGGAAGAAAAAGTACAACAGATAATTGAATAGCGTTCCCTTGCTCCATCTTCTGAGCAAGACAAAAGCGTCGTAGAAATACGGCGCTTTTTTGTTGCCCGGAAGCGATAAACAGCGGCTTTTGAATGACGGACGGTAAAGGATACCGCCGCCAAAACAAAGCCGCTCATATCGAAAGAAAACGCCCAAAATCGCCCCGAAACCATACAGCGGGGTCAGGTTTTGGGCATTTCTGCGTTTCGGGAGCAAATCGGCAATTCGGCAGCGATAAGGAGGTCCCGCTATGCCCCGTATGCCGAAATACCTCAAGCTATCTGAGCAAAGTAAGAGGGCAATGATCCCGTACAGGCGCTCCTCAATCTGAAGATATCCTACAGTTTTGCTTAGATTGTCAAGCCGTCGTTTTATGAAAATATCACAATTTACGGAGGCAAAGTTTCAAATATCACTTGCCTTTTTGCGCTTGATATGATATTATTAGTATGCGTACTAAAATGTTTGAAGAAAGGTGATATATTTGCGGAGAGACAGCAGCGAGACGAAGCGGAAAATACTGACCGTGTGCGTCCGGCTCTTTTGGGAGCAGGGGGTATAAAACACCTCTGTCAGTCAGGTTGTGGACGAAGCAGACGTGGCAAGAGGAAGCTATTTGAATTTGTTTCCGAATGTATGGCGCTCTGCATTGTGCCGACTATGGCATTTGCCGAAAGGATGGTGGTTTGATATTGAAGTCCTAACTACGACCAGCAAATCAATCTTTTCCAGTTAAACCTTCCGCCTTCTTCGGTATGTCCGCTGCCGAAGAAAGAACCAAGCGGACAATTAAAAAAGTGGAGGAACTGTTATGAAGAAAAAACTGTTGGCAATCCTGCTCAGCATGGTAATGTTAGTCGGACTCATGCCTTTCACAGCACTGGCAGCGGATCCCACGGCCTACGACATTTGGGTAGACGGCGTACAGGTCACGTCTGAGAATAAGGACAATCTTTGCGGTGGAACAGTAAGCTATGACCCGACCACGCATACCTTATCCTTGAACAATGCTACCCTTGACAGCGACACCCTGTCGGACTACGGTATTAAAACGACTATCCCCAGCACGTTGAAGATACGGTTGATTGGGACAAACAGCATTACCCGAACCTCTCCCGGCGGAGGAATGGGAATAGCCCCCAATTCTGCCAATTCTGTCGAGATTACCGGCGATGGAACACTGGTGATCAACGTTAACGGGGAAAACTACGATGGAATCAGCGCAGGGGCTGACGTCAAGATCTCCGATAAAGCAAAGGTCACAATAAACGCTGAAGGCGGCTTGGGCATAGTCGGAAGAATGGTCGAAATCGACGGGGCAACTGTGAATTCCACCGGCTTGTATGCCGGAATCGATGCCCATAGTCTGAAGATCGTAAACGGAGCCGATGTTACGCTTAAGGCGACCCAGAACGAACGCAACGGAGCCTTTATCTGGAAAGACCAGGAAGGAAACGGCGGCGATATCGAGATCGTTCAGTCCACAGTCAAAGCAACAAGCTATTATCCCGGTCTGTATGCCGCAGGTAATTTGACGGTTGATGGCGGCGAGGTAAAATGCACCTCTACTGCGGACAGCGCCATATGGACACAAGGCGATATTTTGATCAAAGGCGGCGCCAAAGTAACCACTGACGGTAAATACCCCATGGGCGGTAACGGCACCTTCACCGTAGAAGAAGCGGAGATCGATGCAAAGAATACGAGTGCGGACAATATCCCTGCAATTTTCGATGAAAGTGTGCCTGTGATTGCCGATGGCTATAAGCTGACCTATGCAAAAGCTGTAGATTCTGAAGAAACAGAAATTGACCTGCTTTCCAGTGGAACCCAGTACTTTGCACTTTATAAGAATGTCCATTTCATCACAAAGGCCGTCTATCCGGTTTCCTTCGTTGTAACCCCCGAGGGGCTGACCAATGTGGTGATTAAAGTGAACGGACAGGAGATCAACGGCTCTGTGAGCCTGACGGCGGGAACTCATTCCGTTGAAGTTACGGCAGATAACTGCGAGGTATACAGCGGCAATATAACGATTACTGCCGACACGGCAACCCACACGCAGACGATTGCAATGACTTATTTACCTGCGGACTACTCCAAGGTCGACGCAGCCATCGCCAAGGCAAACGCCCTGAACAAGGACGATTACAAGGACTTCTCCGGTGTGGAAGCTGCCGTTAATGCTGTTGTCCGTGACAAGAACATTACCGAGCAGGCGGAGGTTGACGCAATGGCGAAGGCTATTGAAGATGCCATTGCTGCCCTTGAGAAAAAGCCTGCGGAAATCAAACCGGAGCCGGGAGACAATTCTCCCCAGACCGGCGATACAAGCAATCTCATGCCGTGGATCGCATTGCTGCTTGCCAGCGGCGGTGTTCTGACAGGTGTAACGGTATTTGATAAGAGGAAAAGGCATTCCGTCAAATAATCAAAGATAAGCAACAAGTAACGATCCATCACGGAAACATCGCAAATACGGCACAGCGGGCATAAAAACCGCTGTGCCGTATTTCTTTCCTTGGCGACTGTTTTTGAGAAATAAGCAGTTTCTCGGTCATAACCCAACAATTTTTTGCCGGATTCCATGTGTACTGTGTATATTACACTTATGTGTCCGACTGCATCAGCAAGAGAATTAAGGTAAACAACGGCGAGAGGAACAAATACTATATTGAGAACAATCACCCTGCCATCATCGACGCAGGCACCTTCGCAAGAGTCCAGGAGGAAATCGCAAGGCGCTCCGGCAAGCCCAAGGTCAAGCAAAAAGGTACGAAAACCGAACTGAGCCGATATTCAAGCAAGTACGCTCTGAGAGAACTACTGATCTGCGGCGAATGCCGAATGCCTTACCGCCGATGCACATGGACAGCCAAAGGCAAGAGGAAAGTGTATAGCGATGCATGAACCGACTTGACTACGGCAAAAAATACTGCCACCACTCACCGAGCATTGAGGAAAGCCTGCTGCAAGACGCCGTTATGAGAGCCATCATGCAGACGGCAAAGCAAAATATTGAGGTGCTGAAAACACTGAAAATCCATATCGGGATGGGGCTTACAGACGAGGTCACCGAGGACAGATTTTCACCATACTTGACGGACTGCAAAATCACCCGATGAAATATGACGATACGCTCGTCCGACAGATGATTGAATGCGTAGTGGTGGAATCAAAAGAGAAAATCAAGGTGGTCTTTATCGGCGGCACGGAAATCGAGATGACGCTGTAAACAGCATTGAAAACAGAAACGGAGTGATGTGGAATGATTGTGACGAGTGCTCAAATCAAGACAGCGAAAACGCAAAAACATCTCTATTGTCTTGTCTTCACAAAAACGAAATTCCTGCCGATGAAAGTCGGCAGGAATTTTCTTTGCCTATGATGGCCAACTTGCAGCTATGACGGGAAATTTTTCCTGTTTTGTTCTTGTTCCGCTGAGAGGTTTATGATACCCTAAAGGTAGGAAGAAGAGCTCATATGAGCATTAAGGCCTACGGAGAGAGCTCATGGCGGGGTAGGACCGTCACGGTGGTACGGGTGTATCCGAGGAATAAGAGCTTGTTTGTTATGTGATCTTTTTCGTGGGGATTAATGACGCTGAAATTGTGCCGCTGACGAATTTCTGGCGGAGAACGGCTATGTCAGGAATTTCAGCGAGACAAGGCTCCACCACGAGATCTATCTCTCCGACCCACGGAAGGTGGCACCGGAAAAGCGAAAAACCGTTATCCGGCACCCTATTAAAAAGTGCGACGGAGAAAATTCTCCGCAGGCAAAGGAGGGCTTCCATGGACTATATTCGGATCACCGAGGACAACATCGATGGGGAGCACATCTGCTGCGCCATATCCGGCAAACAGAGCCTTGTCAAGAAGGAATGGCTCGGGCAGCGGTTTGCGGAGGGACTTGTCTTTTACCGGAGCCGGGAGCGGGGCAAGTGCTTCATCGAATATATCCCGGCGGAGTACGCATGGGTTCCCATTCAGGCGGAGGGATACCTCTACATTAACTGCCTGTGGGTCTCCGGCTCCATGAAAGGCCACGGCTACTCCAATGACCTACTGGCGGAGTGCATCCGGGATGCCAAGGCGCAGGGGCGAAAGGGTCTGTGCACCCTGTCCGCCCAAGGACGGAAGCGTGAGTTTCTCTCCGACCCGAAGCATCTGGCGCACAAGGGCTTCACAACGGCGGATACCTCTGTATGCGGGATCGAATTGCTGTATCTGCCTCTTGTTCCCTGTGCAGAGCCGCCGAAATTCAAGGACTGCGCCAAACAGCCCATTGTGGAGGAGAGCGGCTTCGTGCTCTATTACACGGATCAGTGTCCTTTCACCTACTACTGGGTGCCGAGAGTGGTGGAGGCGGCCAAGGCGCATCATATTCCCTTGAAGGTCATCCATGTCACCAGCAGGGAGCAGGCGCAGAATGTGCCGTCGCCGGTGACCACCTATGTCCTGTTTCGGGACGGGAAATTTCTGACCCAGGGCATCCAGAGCGACAAGAAATTCCTGAAGCTTGCGGGAGTGGAGGCACAATAGACCACTGCGGGCGGAGCACAAGAAGATTTAGGAGGTGTCCCGTGGAGGGATTCAAGGCGAAGGAATACAAGATTTTTGAGCTGTTTGATAAGCAGTGGGCCATCGTTACCGCCGGGTCCATGGCACATTACAACAGCTGTACCGTCAGCTGGGGAAGCCTAGGAAATATCTGGGGCCATGCGGGACATAGCTGCCCCATTGTTACGGTCTATGTCCACCCGGCCCGCTACACCAGTGAGTTTTTAAGGGACAGCGACATTTTCACGGTGAGCTTTTACCCGGAGAGCTGCCGAAAGGCGCTGAGTTATATCGGCTCCCACTCCGGCCGGGACGGCGATAAGATCGCCGTTGCCGGGCTGACGCCTGTGACCATGGGACAGGGTGTGACATTCCGGGAGGCGAATCTGACCTTCCTCTGTAAGAAGCTGTATCAGCACCAATTCTCCAGAGACGATCTGGCTCCGGAAATTCAGGCGTATTACGCCGCTGCGCCGCAGGTGTACCCGGACTTTCAGGGCGGCTGGCAGCCGCATATGCTCTTTGTGGGGGAGATCACAGACGTCCGGGACGACCGGTGAGGGGGAAAGCCGGAAAACTTGCCGCCATATAGCAGAAAAGCCGCTGCGGGCGGCTTTTCTGCTATATGGCGAGGACAGGGAAAGCAAAGTGGCATGGAAGTTGCTATATAAAATCATAGATACGGAACCATTTTAAAGGGGCCGCACACGACCATCACGACATAAGGAGGAGAACGTATGAGTACGCTGAAAGAGGAGGCCCTGCAGCTGCACGAGGTGCATCAGGGGAAGCTGGCGGTGTCGCTGAAGGTGGACATCGAGACCAAGCATGATCTGTCTCTGGCGTATACGCCGGGGGTAGCGGAGCCGTGCCTGGAGATCGCACAGGATCGGGAGCAGGTATACCGATATACGGGCAAGGGAAATGCTGTGGCCATCGTTACCGACGGAACGGCGGTGCTGGGTCTGGGGGATATCGGCCCGGAGGCGGCCCTGCCGGTGATGGAGGGGAAGGCGTGTCTCTTTAAGCGCTTTGGCGGCGTAGATGCCTACCCCATCTGCCTGAACACCAAGGACCCGGAGGAGATCGTGCGGGCGGTGCAGCTGATAGCACCGGGCTTCGGCGGTATCAATCTGGAGGATATTTCGGCGCCCCGGTGCTTCGAGATCGAGGAGCGGCTCATCGAAACACTGGACATTCCCGTGTTCCACGACGATCAGCACGGAACGGCGGTGGTGGTGCTGGCGGCTCTCATCAACGGGGCCAAGTGTATGGGACTGGAGCTGCCGC
>ENA-ORML01002770-ORML01002770.1-human-gut-metagenome-genome-assembly--contig:-NODE-2770-length-10761-cov-3.302447_pt1 | contig 10761 bp, 10 predicted proteins | sample MGYA00242103_ERZ508995 | MGnify/ENA primary metagenome ERZ508995 (study PRJEB26280, sample SAMEA2338702) | human gut metagenome | biome: human gut; feature: human-associated habitat; material: faeces...
TGCCGCAGTCAGTTCCTTTTCCGCATACAAGCCAAAGGTCACATCAAAGATTTCGCCGTTCTTGCCGATGCCGTAGGCTTCGTCCGTCATAAGGCGCTTGATAAGGTCGATTTCTACACGCTGCCTTTCGTTATAGAAAGAAGTGGCGGTTTCGGTAACGGCGACATTCTGACCCGCATATACAAGCTCAACGGCGTGAGTTTCCTCGTTCAGCACCATTCCAAACGGAGCTGTGATTTCCTTGACCTCGTATTTGCCGAGATAGAGTTCCTTGCTTACCGCCGTGCCGTCTGCACCTGTGGTAACGGTATCGACAACCTCGCCCTTAGAAGCTCTGAGCGTACCGTCCAGCGTGTAAATATCCTCGGCGGCGGTAATCTCATAAACTGCGCCCTCAAGCCCACGCACCGCATAGACGGGCTGATACAAGCCGCCTGCTTCATTGACGGAACTGAACACTTCGCCCGATTTGGATACGGTAATCGTGCCTTTCTGCGCCACATTGGAGCGTACCACCTCAATGACGGTAATGCCGCTGTCAATCTCGGAGTTTTCCTGCATCACATCAAAATAGACAGGGTCGGAGTTTAGCACATAGCCATACGGCGCTTGTACCTCAACCAGAGAATAGCCCTTGCCGTATTCCAAGGTCTGCGGCGTAATAAGCTCGCCGTCGGCTGTGGTATAAAAGGTATCAATGGTCGTCACTTCGGGATAGGTGAAGGTCATTTTCACAAGGTTTCCGTTCGGGTCGTAAATCTGGAAGCCTGCGCCTGCATACGGAATGGTGTTGCCCGTTTCCGCATCTTTCTTCACGACCTTGATATAGCTTTCAAAGTTTGCGTTGTTGATAAGATAGCGGTAGGTCTGACCGTCCTTGCTGATAAACACATCAAAGGGCTTCATCAGCTCACGCCCCTCCCAACCAGAGGTCTGGCGGACGGTGTAGATACCGTAAGGCATATCCTTTGTCTGGGCAAAGCCGTTTTCATCACAAGTGAGAATATCTCGCTCGGTTTCCTTTGCGGCATCAAAGCTGCCTGCCGCCTTGCGGAACACTTCAAAGGCTGCGCCTGTTTCGGGCGTTTCAATCTGCGTTTCGCCGTTGTCAGTATGCTTGATAATGGCGATATTGCCCTTGATGACCTGCTCGGTCACATCATTTGCGGTAGAATTAAACTCCACGGTATAAAGCTCTGGTTCTGCGCCGACCTTGTGGATTGTTCTGTCGAGCAGATAGCCCTCGGACGGGCTGATTTCTCGGACAGTCCAATCGTTGCCGCACACATAATACTTCGTTGTAAACTGACCGTTTTTATCGGTGGTGTAGGTGTCAATGAGTTCTTCGCCCTTATAAATGCCGTAGACCGCACCTGCAAGAGAAGCGTCGCCCTGCGCCGTACCCATCTCCGCATCGGATTTCGTTACGGTCACATTGAATTTTTTGAGAATGTTTGTAAAGCTGCGGCTCGTTCCCTTTTCCCATTCGATAGGCGCAGTCTGAGAAGCGGGAATAACATAGCGTGTCGCCGTGTCAATTTCCTCTACGGTGTAAGGGTCAGCACCGCTGATAAGCACATTCTCAAATCTTGCAACACCGTTTGCATCGGTCACGGCGTATTCATCAACGGGCAGACCGCTTAAAGATGTGCCGTAAAGATGGAATTTCACGCCCTCCACCAGATTGTCCTCGGAGTTCTTGATAATCTCCAGACTGCCACGCTTCAGCGTGTTGCTGAAGGTCACGGTAGAGGTGTGACCGCTTACGATAGTAATTCTCTGAACGCTCTGCGGCTCATATCGGTCAATCGGCTGTTCTGTGACGGTGTAGACCCCCGGCATCAAAGAAATATCTACCGTGCCGTCTGCTTTGGTCACGACGGTTTGATTTACGCCGTTGCCAGAAATATTGAATTTGATGCCAGATACGACACCGTCCTCAGAGGTCTTTTTGATAAGACCCGTTCCGTAGGTTTCGGTATCGAGCTTGAAATAGAAATATACAGGGTCGGAAGCTCCCGAAACCATTGTTTGCTTGCCTACGCAGCCCCAGATAAGCATTTCGTCGCAATCCAGATCAACGGCTTTTTGTGCGGATACCGTAATGGGCGAGGTAATCATCTTGTCGCTCGTAAAGGTGTACTGATTTCCGCTTCTGGACACCTTAATACCGCTTGCCGAAAGGCTCAGATTGGCGAGGGTGTTGTTTGTGTCGGTAAGGGTCAAGCTGTAATTCTGCTTGTCGGGATTATACTTGAGCGTATAGGTGTCTGCCTTGTTCTGATTTCTTGCGGCAAAGCTCGGAATGGTATAGTGGTTTGCCATCTGCGACAAAATCCAGTCGTAACACTTCTCAGCAGGTCTGCTCTTTAGGGAATAGCGGTAAGTGTCCGCATCAATGCCGTTTGCACTGTGCAGGTCGGACGGGCTTGTGCGGAGCTGCTGCTGATATTCCCAGATAATCGTTTGAGTCGCAAACGCATAATCATCTGTGTTCGTGCCAGTAACAGGCGAGGATTTTCCCTCGTGCCAACCGTACATCAGAGCCATCATTACGCCGAACTGTGCTTCGGTAGGCAGCTTGCGGAAATAGGAGCTGTTTTTGCCGTTCTGGGATACATAGCTGTTTCCCGTATTAAAGTCAATGCCAGACTCTACGCAGTAAACTTGGTGCGTTCCGCTGCTGTCGGTCATAAGGTATTTGCGCTTGGCGTTGCCTGCGCTGATTGTTCTTACAGAGGTGTTGCCGTCGCTGTCGTACACGATGAACGAATAAGAGGATTTGCTGCGATAGTATCCTCCGTCAGAGCCGACATAGTAGTCCCCGAATGAGGAAGTGCAGCTAACGCCTTCCTCGCTCGTCCACGCAAAGGCAGACATCGGCAATGCCATAACCGCCATAACAAGGCAGAGGATAGCCGCCAGAAGCCTCCTTCCGTTCTTCTTAAACTTTGTTTTCATAGACTGTTAAACCGTCCTTTCTTGATTTTGGGTATAAAAAATCCCCCTGTTTTTGAAACAGAGGGATAAGCCTTGCTGCCGCTTATGCAAAAAGGAAGTAAACCAGATATTCGGCATTTCCTTTTGCTTCGCAGCAGATATTAAAATCTGAGATTTCATCAATTCCGTATGCGCTGAGATTTTCAGCGGTATGAAACTTGATATAGCTTTCAAGGCTCTGCTTTAAGGCTTCGCCTTGATTGCTCCGTGACGCCGTTACGGGATTCCACCAGCTTGCGTTGCTCGGAGTGAGAGAGGTATCCAAACGAAGCCCCATTGACTGCCCGACACCGATACAATCCGCCTTTATCGCTTCCATATCAAACTCAAAATCATAGGCTGTCTTTGTGTTTTCGGAAGCGGTTTGCGTCGGCATTTCCACAGGCGGCGGATTATTATTTTCCGCAGTGGGTTTCGTCGCAGGTGTTTCTGCTTCACTCTGCTTGACAGGCTCGGTTTGCTTTACCGTTTCGCTCTGAACAGGCTCACGCTCCGTTACCTCTGCGACAGTTTCAAGCGCTGCACTCGTTTCTGTAGCTTCGCTCTCGTTACTTTCCGAGAAATAAATGCTCTTTGTGCTTTCGGCTTCGGCAGCAGCTTCGGTTTTCGTCACAAGCTCGCTTTTATCATTTCGGGTGGGGGCTGTTGAAACATCGGAGCAGCCGCTAAGCAGCATTATCAGCACAAGAAGCGCTGCAAACATTGATTTTCTCATAATCTTGACCTCCTTTACGGCTTTATTATACGAAAAAAAGCGGAAGTCCTCAAAGGTACAAACCGATGTGTGCGGTATTTGCAGATATTCTTTTCTCGGATAGTCTTGGCAGTAGTTAGGGGGTGAGGTGTGGAGAGGGGGAAGCGCAAAATGCGGCTATCCACGCAAACGGGCAGACCTCGCCCTCGGTGTGCGGCTATCTTTCGTGCGCTTTGTTGCGTTGCAGGTGCCGGTTGTAAAACTCCAACGCCTTGACAACAAAATCCGCTTCCTGTCCTTTGGGAACAGTTTTCGGAATGAGCTTGGTTATCCTTTCATCACGGAAAGCGGGCTTTTCCTTTTGGTTTGGCTTTTCTTCCTCCATAATGGATTGGATAACCTCATCCGTCAGCTTTCCGTCTTGGTTAAACTTTTTCATTTTGATAGCCTGTGCCAATGAGGGAGTAGCATCGTTATAGCTCATTGCTTCAAGCAAGGTGTATTGCTGTTCCTCGGAAAGATAGGAAATTTCCACCGCAGGACGGAAAGCAATTTGCTTTTCATCTACCATTTGCAGGATTTCGGGTACAAGCTCGGTCAAGCGGATAAAACGATAAATTTGCGGTTGACTATCTCCGCTATTCCTGCTGACCTGTTGAGCCGATGTTGTCCCTTTTAACTTATTATCCAATGGAGAAGAAGTTAAATCTGTTCGCTCGCCTTGTCGCTTCATCGCTTCAAGCCGCATTTTATAGGCAAAGGCTTTTTCACTCGGCAGAATAACAGACCTTTGCAGATTGCTTTCCACCATAATGATAATGGCTTCATCACGGGTAAGGTCTTTGACCTCGCATTTGAGGGTTTCAAGCCCCGCAAGCTCACAAGCCTTTTTGCGCCTGTGACCGCTGATAAGCTCATACCGCCCGTCCTCTTTCAAACGCACGGTAGCAGGGGTCATTACGCCGTTCCGCTTAATACTCTCGACAAGCTGCTCCATATCTTCGTCCATTAAAACCTTGAACGGATGGTCTGGGAACTCGTCAATCTCCGATATGGGAATATCCCGTATCTTGCTTAAAGCTGCTTCCGCACGGCTTTCGTCCGTCTGGAACAGGTCATCGTAAGCGGTCAGCTCGATTTTGGTTTCTCTGTTTCTCGCCAAGCTCTGCCACCTCCTTTGAGAACTGTTCATACGCTGCGGCAACCTTGCCGCCTTTGTCGTAGGCGAAAATGCTTTTTCCCTCTGCGGTTGCTTCCACCGCACGGATAGAATGAGGTATCTCGGTGTCAAACACCTTGATTTTCTGACCGTAGGCACTCTTGACCGTCGCTGTGATTTCTTTTGAAATGTTGGTACGGGGCATAACCATTGTCATTAAGATACCGTCAATTCTGAGTTTGGGATTGATTTGCCGCTTGACCATTGACACGGAGCGAAGCAACAGCTCCAATCCTTTTGCGGAAAGATAGTGGGGCTGCGTTGGGATAACCACGCTGTCAGCTGCCGCTAATGCGTTAATGGTTATCATACCCAAGCTCGGCATACAGTCGATAAGCACATAATCGTAGTTTTTCTTAACCTCATTCACATAGGTTTTCAGAACACGCTCACGGCTCATCGCATTGATTAGCCTTACTTCAAAGCCAGATAACTCGATGTTTGACGGGAGCAGGTCAACGCCCTCGCTGTGAGGTAAAATCCCTTGCGAAACATCAAAAGATCTATCGTCTATGGTGTTCTGCATTATTGTGGAGAGCGTAATGGGTAAATCGTCTGGTCGGCTATACCCCAGAGCCATCGTGAGATTTGCCTGTGCATCGGCATCAATCAACAGCACTCTTTTTCCTTGCTTCGCCAGACCCACACCCAGATTGACCGCCGTAGTGGTCTTGCCAACACCGCCTTTCTGGTTGGTCAGTGCAATCACTTTGCAATTTGACATAGCTGCGTCCTCCTTTCGCATAAATTTAGCCGCTTTGTCAAGGCGGCTATGTAAATCGTACAGAGAACGCAAAAAGCCGCTTACTCTTATGGAAAAGAATAAGCGGCTCACTCTTGAATTGCCTTAGACATATTTGATTTTCATTCTCTTGACGGGCGCATTGGCTACCTTGAAAATGGGTTCGTCAACGCAGTCCGTATATCTGCCTTGCTGTATAAGAGCGTTTTTCAGCTCCACAAGGCTATGTAATATCAGCGTCCTTTCGTGACTGTCTACATATAGATGAGTGGTTTTGTCTTTCATACGCTCGACCTCCTTGTGTTTGAGCTTACCAGAGTGGAATAGCCATATTCGGCATTACAACCACACTCCGATTAAATTCTTTACTTTGTTCCATACTCTCAATGCTTTCGCATATTCGATAAGGTTAGGAATATTCTTTTGAGGGTCGTTTACATAACCTTGAATTGCTTTGTTGAAGATTTCCTTGTCTATCTTATTCATATTACGCAGAATATCGCAGATGGTACGGTCACGGTCATAAATGCGAACATCAGTAAAATTTATTTCTCCTCTGGTAGCTCCGATAGAGAGCAGGGCTGGCTCTAACCGATAAGCCTTTACAGATGGGTAATCTATTCTTGTGCGTTGTCTGGAAGCGTTTTTGTCAATAGCAATGTTCCATTCGGCAGGATTTCTATCACTATACCCATAATAGAATAAAGCTGTTTCCATACATAGAATACCGTCGGGGAATAAACGGCTGATTATCACCACATCGCCTTTGCCAGACCCCGCAGCCCAATGATAATAGCCTCGCCTGATTTTTTCTATCAAGCCAGCTTCCAACATTCTTTGAACATCCCTATAATATAGTTTCTCTTTACTCAACTGAGCCGTGGTCATTACATAATCATAATGCGAGAAAATCTGTCCAAGGATTTTTCTGTCTTTTATTGAAATCATACGTTCACCTCTGCACCAAATTGTGCCGTAAAAGTAGCTTGTTAGGTTGTTTTAGCCCATTATATTTGGCTCGCATTGCCAAGTCAAATGTGTAGTAAACCACACCATTCAAATTATAAGATGGTGCGGTTACAAACACCTGCTTGTCCACAATGGGCGCACAAAGTTTAGCGTTGATTTAGACGGCAGCTTGAAATTTTGTAGAAGCGATAGCGTATAGATTTATAGTCCGTTCTATCTCTCCAACCTCGATAGAATAAGGCTTTTCGGCACTTTTCCCATTGTCAGAATTGTCGTATTTTTTAATTCTGTCGAGTGTCGAAAAGCTATGTATCTTTAAACCAAAGACCTCACGCTTGTCCTCATATTTAATACATTGGAACATTTCCGATGCTTCTCTGGGCACCGAGGAACTCGGGCATGTGGAAATGGTATCCTCCATTATATATCAGCTTACACGCAATTTGTCGGTCGAAGAGATAAAGAAGGCGGGATTTGACGCATATTTCACTCAGCATACGACGGGAATATATCCTTGCTCACCGTCCGGGGAGCCGTTCAGCGCACTCGGCTTTGCGGTAAAGGGCGATGTCCTTGCCGATCTTAACGAGGATCTTGCAGCAGAGCAAAAGGCTCGTGTATGCTATGATAATCTGCTGCGTCAGATGGACGATCCCGATGTATGCGACACGCTCCGCTTCCTCAGAGAACGCGAGCTTGTACACTATCAGCGCTTCGGTGATGCTCTCAGAATATCGCAGGACCGCATGGATTCAAGCAACTTCTACGGCTGGAACCCCGAATTCGACAGAGGACGCCGCGAAAGGTAATGCGGATTCTCGCGGTATGCGAAATCATTTACCGCAAGTACGGAATCAACCAACGGAAACAGCCCCGGCGGGGGCTGTTTCTCTGTTATGTAAGATGCGGCGTTTGTATTTAATAAGCTGCGGAGACCGTATTTCCTAAGCCGCAGAATCCGTATTCCGCATGGCTCGGAACCCGTGTTTCGGCATTTGATTTTTTGTAATTTCCGACGCCCGGCACATCGACCGAGGCTTTATTTTGTCTGCCTTTCTTAAGTGCCGACCGGACTTTCGGAAACGTCATTCTCGGTAAAAACGCTCGTGAACTCCGGAAAAACGAAAAACGCGGATGCATTTTGCACAATTCCGACATGATTTGCACTCTGATTTGTATGCCTATATACAAAATTCAAAAAAACTGTTGACAAAGTACTTTGCGTGGTTTATAATACGATCAAAATACATAATAATTCGGCACCTGATAGAGGTTGCGGATATGATAAGTACTCTGTTGCACACGACGGCAAACGGCGGCAGGGGAAAGGCTGTTCCGCCGAAACGGTTTTGCGGTTGCCGCCGCAGGATTGTTGGGATCGTGTTTAAAAGACACGGTACTGTCACATTTATGTGGAGAGCTATCAACGGCTTTTGATTCCGTAATTTAACTAAAGCCTGCGATTACCTTTCGGGTCGCAGGCTTTTTATGTGTTTTAATACAAATTCATAGGAGAGAAAAATCATGAACAGAATCACAAGAACAGTCTCGTCGGTACTTGCAGCGGTAATGTGCGTTGCCTGCTTTGCTTCCTGCTCCGCAAAGAAGGAAAGCAGTGACATAAGAAACGCAAAGAACCTTGCCGATCTTAAAGGTGCAAAGATTGCGGCACAGGCGGCAACCTTCCACGCAGATGCACTCTCACAGATTGAGGATGTACAGTCTTCAACCTACCCTGAGTTTTCCGACCTTCTCGCCGCTCTTAAGAGCGGTGCAATCGACGGATATGTAGCCGAAGAGCCCACCGCGCTTTCCGTCTGCGGCTCGGACGACACACTTACCTACATTCACCTGAAGAATAACGATACCGGATTCACGGCTACCGCTGCCGACGTCGGAATCGCGGTCGGCTTGAAAAAGGGTTCGGATCTTCGCGAGAGGATGAATTCGATTCTTGCAGAGATTACCGATGATCAGAAGAAACAGCTTATGGAGCAGATAGTTGCCATATCCTCGGGAAAGACTGTTGATCAGTTTGCGATAAGCAGTGAAACTCCCGCGGAACCTGTCGGCACACTCAAGATCGGAATGGAATGCGCTTATGAGCCTTACAATTGGACCGATATGGAAGGGAAGACCTTTGGATGCATTCCGATAAGCGGAGAGGGAAAGGAAAATCTTTGGGCAAACGGATATGACGTTCAGATCGCCAAATATATCGCAGACCGTCTCAATCTCAGACTTGAGATTTACGCAATTGAGTGGAATTCGCTTATCCCCGCTATCGATTCCGGTGCGATTGATGCAATTATAGCAGGCATAAGCCCGACGGCAGAACGCGCAGCACAGGTAGATTTTACCGATACGTATTATGAATCAAACCTTGTTGTTATTATCAAAAAGTGATTTTTTAGATCATAAACGGAGTTTATAATGAGTTTTCTGAATGATGTAGTCAACATTTTCCTGAAGTATTATCCGTTCCTTCTTTCCGGAATCAAGAACACTCTGATTCTTTCGCTTGTAGGCACGGTTGCGGGACTTGCGGTAGGGCTTCTCACCGGAATGGTACGTACGGCACCTTTATCAAAAAATCCGGTTACGAGAACCCTCCATAAGATACTGAACGGAATTATTGCGGTGTATGTTGAAATTTTTCGCGGAACGCCGATGATGGTTCAGGCGATGGTTATCTATTGGGGGTATGCATTTGCTACAGAGGGGAAGACGCTTCCGCTTATACCCTCGGGAATACTCATCGTTTCGATAAATACCGGTGCATATATGGCGGAGATCGTGCGCGGAGGAATCATTTCGATAGACAAGGGTCAGTTTGAGGGCGCAATGTCGATCGGAATGACCCATTCGCAGACGATGATCAAGGTAATACTTCCTCAGGTTATACGTAATATTCTTCCGTCTGTCAGCAACGAGTTCGTTATAAATATTAAGGATACATCGGTGCTTAATGTTATCGGAGTAACGGAGCTCTACTATTTTGCCGGCATAATAAAGAGGCAGAATTTTCAGACGTTCCAAACGTACCTTGTTATATGCGTGCTGTACTTCATACTCACGTTCTCGATCACGCGCCTGCTGCGCTATATCGAAAAGCGTCTCGACGGCAAGGATAATTACACGATTTTCGGATCGCAGAGTGATTCGGCAGCCGAGATACATATAAAGACGGAGGACTGAGCCATGAGCGAAAATGTAATCGAGCTTATACATCTTCAGAAGCAGTTCGGCGATCATGCCGTACTGCACGATATCAACCTCAGTGTAAAAAAAGGTGAGGTCCTCAGTATAATCGGTGCTTCCGGATCGGGCAAAAGCACAATGCTGAGATGCATAAATCTCCTTGAAACTCCGACCTCCGGACAGATAATGTTCCACGGCAAGGACATAACATCCCCCGACTTTCACATAACGAAATACCGCACGAAGGTCGGAATGGTTTTCCAGAGCTTCAATCTGTTCAATAACATGACGGCGCTGAACAACTGCATAACCGGTCAGGTGTCCGTGCTGAAGCGCAGCCGGAGCGAAGCCGAAGAGGTTGCGATGAAGTACCTCAGAAAGGTCGGCATGGAGCCGTATATCAATGCGAAGCCCGCTCAGCTTTCCGGCGGACAGAAGCAGCGCGTGGCGATTGCCCGTGCGCTTGCGATGGAGCCGGAGGTACTGCTGTTCGACGAGCCGACGAGCGCGCTCGATCCGCAGATGGTCGGCGAGGTTCTCGAGGTAATGCGTAATCTCGCGTCGGAAGGACTTACGATGATCGTCGTGACTCACGAGATGGCGTTTGCGCGCGACGTCTCCACAAACGTGGTGTTTATGGCGGACGGACTTATCTGTGAGGAGGGCGCACCGAAGGATATCTTTGAGAATCCGTCGGATCCGAAACCGCGCGACTTTCTTGCACGCTTCCTTTCAAAATGAAATAAATCGCCGCCGCTGTGAAAACAGCGGCGGCGTTTTTGTGTACCCGTTAGGAAAAATTCCGCGGCGGCGCTTTTGCGTACCCGAGAGGGAATCTTTCGCCCTCTCACGGCAGATCGCGGACTTTCCGGCTTTGACGAAGCTCCGAATAAATCTCCGATATGGGCATTACGAAAGCATAACAATACGGCGGGG
>ENA-ORML01002773-ORML01002773.1-human-gut-metagenome-genome-assembly--contig:-NODE-2773-length-10755-cov-3.289533_pt1 | contig 10755 bp, 12 predicted proteins | sample MGYA00242103_ERZ508995 | MGnify/ENA primary metagenome ERZ508995 (study PRJEB26280, sample SAMEA2338702) | human gut metagenome | biome: human gut; feature: human-associated habitat; material: faeces...
CCCAGCCAGTCTTGAACTTCTTATGAATTTAAAGGCTTTAGGATTAAATATGAACTATTTGAAAGAAACAACTTTGTTACAGGAAAGTATATTTAATGGTCAAACAGTTTGCATTACTGGAACACTTGAATTGATGACTCGTAAAGAGATGAAGGATTATTTAGCAAGGCTTGGAGCTAATGTTACAGGAAGTGTCTCTAAAAATACTGATTTCTTAATTTGTGGACGTGATGCAGGAAGCAAATTAGAAAAAGCCAATCAACTAGGTGTTACAGTCTTAACTGAGGAAGAATTTAGAAAGGAGGTTAATCTATGAAAAAATTAATTCTCGCATGTATGGCATTAACGTTACTGGTTGGATGTCATCGTGCTAAAGAATCTGTTCAGGAACAAACCAATACAGATACTGCAACGATGGATTCCTTTGACGATTCATATTACAAGATTATTAAAACTGAGAGTGGTGACAGTGAACTTAGAGAAGGTTTTTATCTTGATTATGGAGCAACAAGTGATTTTAAGACAATTGGAAGAGGGCTACAGATTCTCTCTTCTGATTATTTCTCTACATCAAATCACTATATGAGTGAAGGACAATATTTGAAATTATCATTGAAAAATGAACTGGTTAAAAGAAAGAGTGATTATTCTTTGCAACCTGCATCAGGGACAACAATTGGTGGTATCAAAGATCCCATTATGCTCCAAAATGTTCAGGAACAGGATTATTTTGTTAAAGATGGAAAAGGATATACACTCAAAGGAATTTCATTTTCATTAATCATAGAACCGCGAAATAGTGATAATAGTGTTTTGGCAGAGCCCATGAGTAATAGTGATATTGAAAGTTATGGGAGAGAATGTATTCAGAAATTTTATAATGTCATTAGACAAGCAGATGAGTTTAAAAAAGTTAAAGATTTACCTATTCTGATTACAGTGTATAAAGCGACTAACACTGCAACGAGTAGCGTTGATGGAAATTATATTTTAAAAAGTTATTGTCAAAAAGACGTTGGCGAAATTAATAAAGTGAACCATGAAAATGTATTATTTACAAGTGAGCGTGCTGAGCAACTAGATAAAACAACATTTGCTGATTTTGAAACCATTAAAAGAACTGTTAAAAACGCTGCAACTGAGGCTGTTGGTTTTGTAGGAGAAGCACGATACATGAATAATGAAATTCAATCTATGGTTATTAATGCCAATTTAAATATAAAATCATCTACAGAGTTAATGTATTTGACTTCTATTATTGCTGATGCAATAGATACAAAATTCACTTATGATTTTCAGATATCCGTCTTAGTGAATTCACAAGATCAATTACAGGCAGTTATTGTAAAAGATAAAGGGCAAAGCAGTAAGAGTACGTACTTGTATTAGGAGGAATATGTATGAATGATACAGAGAAAATGTTAAAAGAATTAGGACGTAAAACAATGTTTAATGTGAGTGATGCAGAAATGCCAGCACTCCTAGAAGAGTATAATGTTTTTATGAGCCATGTTCAGGCTCTTGAAGCTATTGATACTGAGGGGATTGAACCGCTTGCTTTTCCTTATGAAATTGAAACAACATTCTTAAGACAAGATGTAGCTGATCATATTATAAGTAGAGAAGATGCTTTAAAAAATGCACATGATGTGCAAGAAAATCAAATCAAAGTACCAAAGGTGGTGGGATAAATGATTCAATATAGTATAGAAGAACTTCATCATTTATTCTCTTCTGGAGAATTGGATGCAAAAGCATATTATGATGAATTATTTAAAGAAATTGATATTCAACAAAATAGATTGAATGCTTTTGTAACAATAACAAAGACGAAAGCATATCAAGATTTAGAACAAGCTGATTTTAAAGAGTTACTAAGTGGTATCCCTTATGTTTTGAAGGATAATTATAATACAAAAGGAATTCAGACAACTGCATCTAGTCGTATGTTAGAAAATTATGTACCTATTTATAATGCTCATGTTGTTGATTTATTAAGTCAAGAAGGTGTTTGTTTAGTTGGGAAAGCGAGTATGGATGAACTGGCAATGGGTGGAACCAACAAGTCAGCATTAACAGGACCAGTCTATAATCCATGGGATTCATCACGCATCGCGGGTGGATCTTCAGGTGGAAGTGCAGCTCTTGTAGGAAGTGGTGTTGTTCCTTTTGCTTTAGGAAGTGATACTGGTGATTCCATTCGTAAACCAGCTGGATTCTGTGGAATTGTCGGTTTTAAACCAACGTGGGGACGTATTTCACGTTATGGTGTTATTCCATATGCTTCAAGTTTAGATACTGTAGGTGCATTTACACGAAATGTGAGAGATATGGCAATTGTGATTGAAGCATTGGCTGGACGAGATGATCGTGATATGACTTCAAGTCAAAAAGAAGTCCCTTGTTATATTAAGAATTTAACTGATGACATTCGTGGAATGAAAATTGCAGTTCTTAAATCAGTGAGTGATGAAATTAGAAATGTTGAAATTAAAACCAATTTTGAGAAGGTTATTCAAACATATAAAGATTTGGGAGCTATTGTTGAAGAAGTTACAATGCCTGTGGAATTGATGAGAACATTGCTTCCTACATATACAATTATCTCTAATTCAGAAGCAACAAGTAATCATTCTTGCTTAGATGGTATTAAATATGGTAATAGACAAGATGGTGAATCAACAGATGATATTATGATCAATTCACGTACACATGGATTTGGTGATCATATCAAGCGTCGCTTTATTCTTGGAAACCTTGCTTTAGCAACTGAAAATCAAGAGAGAATGTTTAGAAAAGCGCAAAGAGTCAGAAGATTAATTGTTGCAGAGTTAAACAAGATATACAACAATTATGATATTATTTTAACACCAAATGGTGGTAGTGTTGCACCAAAAGTAGATGAAGCAACTGATGATCGATTGAGTGATGAATATCTGATTTTGGAGAACCATTTATCATTAGGAAATTTTGCTGGTTTACCAAGTTTGTCGTTACCAAGTGGCTTTGTTGATCATATGCCTATTGCGATAAATGTTATGGGACGTGTCTTTGAAGAACAAACCGTTTTCAATTGTGCTTATGCGTTAGAAAATGCGTTAGGATTAAAGAATCAATTTTCGAGGGAGGGGTAAACATGAATTTTGAACAAGTTATTGGGTTGGAAGTTCACTGTGAGTTACAAACAAATTCAAAGATGTTTTCAGCTGCTCCTGTGACATTTGGTGAAGAACCAAATACAAAAGTGAATGAAGTTGATATGGGGATGACAGGAACAATGCCAGTTTTAAATAAACGTGGTGTTGAATTTGCTATTCGTGTTTGTCATGCATTACACATGGAGATTGATGAATTATTATGCTTTGATCGTAAAAATTATTATTATTCAGATTTACCAAAAGGTTTTCAAATTACACAAGATAAAAGGCCAATTGGTAGAAATGGATATTTGGATATAGAGGTTGATGGTGTCGTAACACGTGTTGAAATTGAAAGATTGCATATGGAAGAAGACACAGCTAAGCAATTCCATTTTGATGATTATTCATTAATAGATTATAACCGTGCGGGTATTCCATTAATTGAAATTGTTACAAGACCAAATATTCGCAATGGTGCTCAAGCAGCTGCTTATTTAGAAAAATTGAGACAAGTATTCCTTTATACAGATGTCTCTGATGCAAAGATGGAAGAGGGGTCTATGCGTTGTGATGTGAATATTTCTCTTCGCCCATATGGTAGTGAAAAATTTGGGATTCGTACTGAAATTAAAAACTTAAATTCGATTTCTAATGTTCAAAAAGCAATTGAATTTGAAGCATTGAGACAAGAAAAAGTTTTAATTCAGGGTGGTGAAGTGCTGCAGGAAACACGTCGTTTTGATGAAGATAGCAGAGAAACAGTTATGATGCGTGCTAAAGGGGATGCTGTTGATTATAAATATTATACAGAACCTAATATTTTACCAATTCGTCTCGATCATCAATGGGTTATGCAAATTAAAGACAACCTGCCTATGATGGCAGATGAGAGAGAGAAAGTTTATATTAACCAATATGGATTACCTAAGACAGATGCACATATTCTTGTTTCAAATAAAGCAATTTCTGATTTTTATGAAGCAGCAATTCAAACTTGCCAGGAATATAAACTTGTATGTAATTGGTTGTTAGGTGAAGTTCAAGCATATTTAAATAAGGAAAATTTAGCAATTAGTGAAACAAAACTAACACCTCAATACTTAGGGAAAATGATTACTTTTATTCAAGATGGAACGATTTCTTCTAAACAAGCAAAAAAAGTTTTTGAATGTTTAATGGCTGAAGGAAAAGATCCAGAGATTATTATTGAAGAAAAAGGAATGAAACAAATATCAGATCCTGAACAGTTAAAAATAATCATAAATGAAATCTTAGATAATAATGCGCAATCTATTCAGGATTTTGCAGCTGGAAAAGATCGTGCTGTTGGATTTTTGGTTGGACAGATTATGAAGAATACAGGTGGACAGGCGAATCCAAAAATTGCTAATCAAATATTGATTCAATTACTCAAAGAAAGAACGAAATAATGACCTATACATTTCATTCGATTTTTGGTACAATAAGAAAAGGTAGGTGAGATTATGGCTAGAAAATTTCAATTTGATGATGAAGATGATGATCAAAAAGATTATCAAGAGACTTCTCATATTGATGAGTTAGAGAATATGAAAGCTACACAAAATGATGAAAGTGTAACTGATACATATGAATATACTGATGAGTATAGTAGTGAAGAAGAGGATATTCAACCTATGGCAAAGAAAAAGAAGAAATTTGTTTGGAAATGGTGGCACTATGTTTTGATTGTCTTTGGTGTGCTTTTTATAGCATTTTCTATTTATATTTTCTTAGAATCTCGTAATAATGGTCCAGTTTATGGGGATCGTTGTCAAGGTATTGTTGAGATTTCTAATGATTTAAGAAAAGCAGCTATTGATACTGCTAAGAATGAACATTCTGAAATTCAAGATATAACTTTGGAAATAACTTGTAAGCAATTAAAAGTGGATATTGTATATAAGCCAGGAATGAAGACAAAAGATGCTCAAAAGATAGCTGAAAATGTTGTGCAAACATTAGATAAGCTTGTTGGAAAACCAAAAGAAGATGGAAAAACGTATAGTACTTTATTTGGAAAAATTGATAATGTATCTCAATATGAAGTGAATTTGTACTTAACTTCTCAAGATAGTAAAGATTTCCCTATCTTTGGAACAAAACATGTACAAAATGATGAATTCTCTTATACCCTTGCATCAGTTAAAGATAAAGAGAGTAAGGAAAAAGCAGAGAGCACTTTAAAGGATACAAATGAATAAACGGGCTATGCTCGTTTTTTTTGGAGGACAAAATGCAAAAGAATGAATATTTAGAAGCTAAATGTATAGATTATTCTCACGATGGTCAGGGAATTGTTAAAGTTGATGGATTTCCTGTTTTTGTCAAGAATATGTTAATTGATGAAGTTGGTAAAATTAAGATTATTAAAGTTTTGAAGAATTATGCAATTGGACGATTAATAGAAGTTTATCAGCAAAGTCCTTATCGAGTTGAACCTAGGTGTCCTTTGTTTAAACAATGTGGAGGATGCCATCTTCAACATCTTTCTATGGCTGGTCAGCAAAACTTTAAGACAAAAAGAGTAAAGGATACATTACAAAGGATTGGACATTGTCATGTAGAGGTTTTGCCTTGTTTAATGATGGAAAAACCATGGTATTATAGGAATAAAGTTCAGGTACCAGTTGGACTACACGGCAATACAATTGTGACTGGGTTTTATAAACAGCATAGTAATGACATTGTTCCAATGGAAATATGTTATATTCAAAATAATGAATCAAATCGTTTGGTCAATCGTGTAAGAAATCTTTTACAGGAAGCTCAGGAAAATCCTTATGACAAGATGTCACATCAAGGAAATATTAGGCATATTCTTGTTAAATATGGTTTGACATCACAACAGCTTATGTTGGTTCTTATTACATATCAAGATTCAATTAAAAATATAAATACTATTGTAAAAACATTAAAAAATGAGTTTCCAGATCTCAAGACAATCATTCAAAATATAAATAAAAAACATGACAATGTTATTTTAGGTGATAAAGTGAAGGTAATAGATGGTCCAGGGTATATAGAAGATGAACTTCTGGGAAATATATATCGTATTTCTGTTAAATCGTTCTATCAAGTTAATCCAAAACAAGTTGAACATCTCTATCAAAAAGCTATTGAGTTTGCTGATTTAAAACCTACAGATGAAGTTATTGATGCGTATTGTGGGATTGGCACAATTTCTTTATCTATGGCTAAGTATGTTAAAAAGGTATATGGTGTTGAAATTGTAGAACAAGCAATTATTGATGCAAAAGAAAATGCTCAAAGAAATCATGTTTCAAATGTTGAATTTACATGTCAAGATGCTGGTGAATTTATGGTTGAATTTGCAAAACAACAAAAACATATTGATGTTGTCATGGTTGATCCACCAAGAAAAGGGTGTTCTCAAGTCTTTTTAGATCAATTGGTGACTTTGTCGCCAGATAAGATTATATATGTTTCTTGTGATGTGGCTACACAGGCTCGAGACATTGCATATCTTCAAGAACATAATTATCAAGTAGATATATGTCAACCTGTAGATATGTTTCCGCAAACTCATAATATTGAAAATATAATTCGTTTATCAAAGAAAACTTTGATTTAAACTGGAAACAGTATTATATTTTTGTGATATAGGTGATAATGAGAGTGGTTTTACGTTTTAGTTTCATAGATATGAAAAAAGAGAGATAATGATTTGAAGTTTGCTGCTGTTATTTTTTCTGAAAATATTGTTTTGGTAATGAAATGATAATTTGTGGAGTGCAATTGACATAAGATGTTTATGAGATAGGAGGTAAAGACATGTACGAGAGATTATTAAATAAGGACAAACGACCTACTCATGATGAATTGGCTTCATACTGTGGTAAGAATGCAGAATTATTCACTTCTCTTCATACTTTTTTGTCAGGAGAATTGGATACAATTTCAGAAATACGTTTTCCATATGGAAAAGAGTATGGTTGGAGTATTTGTCATCGTAAGGGTAAGAAATTCATTTGTGATATTTTTGCAGAAAATGGTTCATTTACTGTTATGGTTCGCTGCTCTACACAGCAATATGAGAGTATTTATGATAATGTTCAGGATTATATGAAGAATTACATTGATCATAAATATCCTTGTGGTGATGGTGGGTGGATACAATATCGTGTAATAAATTCTGAGCATTTAGATGATATTAAAAAGTTATTAATTGTGAAATGCAGATTAAAATCAAAGACAAAAAAGAAATAATTAGAAATTGAAGGATAAACATGAGAAGTTTACTAAAAATAACTTATTGATGTGAATTAGTAATCGTACATGTCAGGTAAGAATAAAGAGTTTTTGAATACAATAAAGGCTAGACAAATATGTTTAAAATTAAATATATAAGGTGGTAAAAATGATGAACAGTGATTCCTTTTTCCTTATTAGATTTGTGTTAATAAAGATGTGATGAAACGTGATGCTCATTTTCCAAGAATGTTTGGAAATGAGATGTATGCATATTAGACATATTAAATTTGAAATGTTTTCTTATTTATATACATATGTTTTTTAATCAGTATAGATTTGCCAATTGTATTCTATATTCGAACTATTTTCTATTTGTTAGGATTAATACTTTATGCAATCTCTATCATTTGTTTTGGCATCCCTTCTAAGGATGAGTTTATTGTAATGGTATTTATCGTTTGTCTCGCAATCCTATGTATATATCATATTCTGGATGTCTTATAGGGTGTCCTTTGTTGACACAGTCAATTATCTTCACATTGGATTCAGATGGTGTTTAGGAGAATTTGTTACAACATAAAAACAGTGTACAGAAACTGTAAGAAGATATATTTACTTTCTAGTGTGATTTCTAGAAATATTTGTTTTTTTATATAAATGATATGATATATTAAAAATATTCAATAAAGAAAGATGAGGAAGAAGAACCGGAACCTACAAAGTTCTTGCCTGTAAAAGTCAATGTCCCTTCATCAATGGATGTGTATGGGTACATTTCTTTGGATTTTGAAGAGCCGATAGCCAGCTTTGATAGTGCGGCAATTCATTCAGGGAATGGCTGGGCAGGGTTACGCTCTCCTCAAGGTTGGATTTTTGCGTTTCAGGAAATTGAAGAATATGTAGCACCAGTATGGCCATGGCAGAAAGATAAACAACAGCAAATGGCACATATCGATTTTTTGGTTGACGATTTAGAAAAAGGTGTTTTACATGCTTTAGAATGTGGGGCAACGAAATCTGAAATTCAATATTTTGATACTTCGACAGTTATGTTTGATCCAGAAGGTCATCCATTTTGTTTAAGTACAGTCAAACAATAAAATCCTACACTTATTTTAAAATATATGATTTGTTAGAAATGACACTATTGAAAAGATAGTGTCTTTTGTAATTTTTGAAAGTATTTCTTAACTCGATTGTTATAAAATGGATGAACGATATGAATTGTTTGTTGTATGATGATAAATAAGATATAATATATAAAAGATATGAAGGGAGTAATGGACAGTGGGATTGGTTTATCAAATTTGTAGGGGAATAACATTGGGAATTATTATAGGATTTGTTGCAGGTGGTTTTAAGATTGCCTTTCCAAACAAAGAGTATTCTCAAAGGAAAGTTGGATTGGTAACAAAGATGATCGATTAATTAGCAAATATTTTAAAATATATTACTTTTTTAGTGCTCTCTTTAGGATTGGTTTGGTGTTGTTATTTTTTAGTTTTAGGAATTGTGGTTCCAGCACAAGTTGATTATGCAAATGATATGGCAGAACTTATTGTATCTGTTCTCACTGTTATTTCAATTATATTTGCCTTTGTTGAATTCTCTAGAAGAAAATAATTGCATAGGAATTATTAATGTATGTATGAAAGCAGTAAGAATAAGTAATCTCATCACTTTTGATTGCAATGATAAAAATATTTATTTAAATAAATATTAATCGTGATTGTTTTTCTATAATTTCATATCTATGTATGTTAAAATGAATGTATTAATATGAAAGGTGAAGAGGGATGTTAATTGAAGATTTTATTGTTGTGTTTAAATGCTTTTGAAATGATGGAAGTGAGTCCGTTTATTGATGTATTTGGCTGGGCACGTAATGATTTTGGATATGATATCAAAGTCATAACCTGTGGGTATAAAAAAAATGTAACAAGTACTTTTGGTGTATCTATAGAAGTTGATATGTTGCTCAAAGATGTTGATGTTAACGAATATGATGCATTAGCTATACCTGGTGGCTTTGAAGAATATGGGTTTTATGATGAGGCTTATAAAGATGAAACATTACAACTTATTCGTTCTTTTGACCAGGTGCATAAACCAATCGCATCAGTATGTGTAGCAGCTTTGCCAATTGCCAAAAGCGGCATTTTAAAGGGCAGAACAGCAACTACTTATCATTTAAGAGGTGGCTATAGACGTGATGAATTAGCTTCTTTGGGAGTTATATTAGGTGATGAGTGGATGGTTGTGGATGATAATATTATAACATCTTCTTGTCCGAAAACAGCAGCAGATGTTGCATTTGAATTACTGACAATGTTAACATCTTATCAAGAAGCACAACAAGTAAGAGAAGCTATGGGGTATAAATAAGTAATCATCGAGATATGGGAGAGTAAATATGAAATTAAATTAATAACGATTATGGTAGGAGATATAGAGAAGGCGATAGAGTTTTATCAAAAATGAGTTGGTTTAAAATTAGTCAATCATCTGCATTTAGAAATGGGACAAATTGTATTTTTATCAAATGGAAAGAATGAAACAATGTTAGAATTGATTCAATTTAAAGATGCAGAGAAAGTGTCAATGAGTGGTATTGTCATGAGTTATTCAACAGATGAAAAATTTGACGCACTTAGAGAGAGGGCTTTGCATTTAGGATATTCACCAACTAAAATTATTTGCCATTCCACTAAGTCTGATTATTTTAGATTATTAGATTCAGACGGAATAACTGTTGAGTTTTCTATATAAATAAGTGATAAGGAGAAACATAATATGAAATTTCCATTTTCAGATGAACCAAACACTGCAACGATTGTATGTTGTCATGTCTTAGAGAAAAATGAACCTATTTTATTTGCTTCACATGATGAAGATGATGGGATGTGGCAGTTTTTATGTGGTCATACACATGAAACTGATGAAGCTAGGATTATATCACTTCTGGCAGCATTTGAAATAGATCCTTCAATTGGAGAATTAAAAGATATGCCTTATGGTTATTATGCAACAAGAGAAAGTATTGAGGATCATTGGATAGTCAATAAAACACATTCAAATGAAGGTGATTTGAATGAGTGAAATGAAGCATTTGAAAAAAGAAGATCTTTCTTTAGAACATAAAGAAGGAACTTCAGACTATGAATACTATAAAAGAAGTTTCTTACCTAGAGGTTATGCTGAGCAATGTATTGTCAATATCTATGAAATACCTCCTCAAAAATCTGCATACCCATATCATTATCATCATAAAAATGAAGAAGTTTTTTATATTATCAAAGGTCAAGGTATTTTAAAGACACCTGATGGAACAAGAGAAGTTTCGACAGGTGATCTGTTATATTTTCCAGCCAATGAAAAAGGT